>Ga0172375_10006175_pt1 | contig 16915 bp, 17 predicted proteins | sample LakKiv1m_FD_114537 | JGI IMG/M metagenome (GOLD analysis project Ga0172375, IMG submission 114537) | Freshwater microbial communities from Kabuno Bay, South-Kivu, Congo - kab_092012_11.1m | ecosystem: Environmental > Aquatic > Freshwater > Lake | place: Democratic Republic of the Congo...
ACCGGGATCCGCTCCGGTTGGAATCTCTCTGCTGCGAGGACTGAAAATCCGAAGTTAATCAGCTTTCTTTTGGTCTCGGTGGCATCCTCCGGATAGAATCTCGGGTTGGCGACTACCAATACACGAAAGGCGAAAAAGGGCTGACAGACCTCAAAGAAACCGGCATCGCGTGTCTTTTCAAGGTAGGCGTCCAGGAAGGTTCGCAACAAGTCAGCAAAGGGGCCTTCAAAGGTCCCCGTGCCCTTTACCGCATAATGGATGTAATTCATGGTGAGACAGGACACATCGTCGGCCGACTCACCCCAGCTCCCCCTGGATCGGTCCAACAGGATAAAATCTTTCCCATCCAATCGAATGTTGCCCGGATGAAAATCGCCATGCACACTGCACAGCCGCTCTCCTCGATCCCTGATTTTCCCCCACCATTTCAAGGACTCCCCGGCATAGGCCACCAGTTCTCTGTCCGTCACGAAGTCAACGGTGTCATACGCATCGATAATTCCCATCGTGCATTCCCCATGCCCGATCAGATCTCGAATGCGGCGCCTGTACAGGGTCTTCGCATCGCTCCCGGAATATCCGACTGCATGGACATCCGCAATAAAATGGGCGAGCATTCGAGCCCGTTCTCTGTCCCGATCTTCCAGTCGTCCCCGCTTCAATATCGCATGCAGGTCCTCAAAATACGAAACGCCCTTGGCCTCTTCCATGAATATGTAGAACTCCTTGGCATCCTTGACGGAGATGAGGCCATTGGGCGACTCTCCCACCACATCCGTGGCCCTCACATGCTTGGGCATCTCGTTATAATTGGCTTGAGCCAGGAGGAGGACCTGCGCCCTGTCGGAGTAATGATCATGGCCGAACCTGGAATGGAACAGCGTCTTCATGATCAACCGACTTTCACCCTGCGGTTGCTCGAATGTCACCCGATAGGCCGTCCCGTGGACCCCCTCTCCCAACGGTTCCATGGAGATCAGGCGGGTCTTTGCACCGAAACGTTCCTGCAGATACCTTTCAACCTTGGCATCGATATCCATCAGCCTTTCTCCCTATCCCTTACCCGCGAAGCAATCCCGGAGCGGCCTGTCAAAAACCTGCTCCCCGAAATCCACCACGACGCTTCAGGACCCGGCATGTGACCGGGCCCTGAGTCATGCCTACTTCTCTTTCTCCAATGGGGCCTTTTTCTTGCACTGCTCGCACAAGGAACCGTACCCCGGCACCGTATGACTGACGATCACATCCTTTTCTGTGGGATAATCAGGACAGTCCTTGCTCCAGTGCCACCTATCGCTGTTTTGCCTCCTGCGGAATTCTGTCATGGCGTCCTCCTTTCGTCAGTGCACAGCGAAGACGCTGTGACGGGCGGATCGCATCCAATTCCTTTAACTTGCTTACAGGTTACCTGAGTTGACGTGGGCCTTTTGGTTCGGCTGATGGGTTACATACCAACACCGTCAATCGCGTTACCACACTCGGGGCAGTGTCCATTCTTGATGCGGTTCCGTATGAGCTCTAATCCATACCGTTCAATCAGGGCGGTCCTGCAGGATGGGCAATACGTATTCTCTCCGCCCTCTCCCGGCACGTTTCCCTCATAGACATAGCGAAGCCCCTCGGCCATGCCGATCTCGCGGGCACGCCGCAGGGTGTCCACAGGGGTTCTCTGCTTATCCAGCATCGCATATGTGGGGTAAAACTGGGTGACATGCCACGGTACCTCGACGCCAACACTCTTGATAAAACGTGCAATGGCGCGCAACTCATCATCCCCGTCATTGAGGCCAGGGATGATGAGCGTGGTCGTCTCCACCCAAATCCCGAGCGCCTTCATCAACCGGATCGTTTCCAGGACCGGATCAAGACGGCCGTTGCAGATTTTCCTGTAGAAGGCATCGCTAAAGGCCTTGATATCGATATTGGCGGCATCCAGATAGGGCGCGATGTGACGGGTTGCCTCCGGGCTCATAAAACCGTTGCTCACAAATACGTTCTTGATCCCCTCCTCCCGCGCCAGCACGGCCGTATCCAGCGCAAACTCATAAAAAATGGTGGGTTCTGTGTACGTATAGGCGATGGACTCACACCGATCGGCCTTCGCCAGTGCGATTAGCTGTGCAGGGGTCCGATCCCTGCCGGCGATCTCACCCTGGTGCTCACGGGGGTATTGAGAAATATCGAAATTCTGGCAGAACCTGCAGTGGAAGTTGCAACCGACCGTGCCGATGGAGAACGCCCGTGAACCGGGCAGGAAGTGAAATAGGGGCTTTTTTTCAATCGGATCGATATGTTCCGCGATGACCTTCCCATATACCAGGCTGTAGAGAATCCCTCCCTGGTTATGCCTCACCCCGCAGATGCCCCTCTTGCCGTCGTGAATCTTGCAACGGTGATTGCACAAATTGCAGTGGACCGTGTTGTCAGACGTGGCTTCATAGAACATGGCTTCTTTCATTATCCGGCCCCCCTTCGTCCTCCTCGATATCGTTTGGTTAATCGGAGCGGGAGGCCCCATCAGTTTGATGAAGCCCCGCGTCTATCATCACCGTGCCGCTCATGAGATCCACTGACTTGATCGTCCCCTTGATAAACGTCCTTTCTCCAAAAAGATCGATCGCCCAAATTCCAGAGCCCTCTCCTTCTATCCGGGCCACATCCTTCATGACCTCGGTTTGCTCATTTCCTGCCACCGTATAAATCGTGCTCAAACACATATCCCCTCCAAACCAAGACCTACACTCTCATAGCTTCCTGCGCCTTTTCGGATCGGCCCTCACGGCCGCAGGGCAACTGTTGTCACGAAACTCAGCCAGCCCCTGACATCAGTTTGTCGAATATGTCCCGTGCCGCACCCAGGGCCTCTCCCTTATCCAGGGGGCGGCCTTCCAAAGAGGCCCCAACCACGTCCGGGTCATTGGGAATCATCCCGATCACCTCGATTTCCCTATCTCTTAGATCGGCCTCCAGCCGTTGGACTACCTGTTCGGAAGGCACCTTATTCAGTACGGCGACTGCCGCCTTGTTCATGCCGGCCGCCAGATCTCTGATCTTTTCAGCGATCATGATAGACTCGAAAGACGGTTCTACCACCAGGACCACCCTATCGACGCCCTCATCAATGCCGCGTCCAAAATGCTCGACCCCCGCCTCCATGTCCACAAAAGCGATCTCCTTTTCTCCGAGGCGGAGCTTTTTCAAAAACTCCCGGCTCAATACGCCCATGGGGCAGGCACATCCTTCCAGCGAGTGGAGGATCTTGCCGATACTCACCAACATCCGCCCATCCCGCCGCTGGATATGGGGATGCACAATGTCCCCCGGGGTGATCTGGGCCTTTTCAAAGAGACCCAACCCTCCCATTTTCTTTTTTACCGAAGCCTTTCCGCCCAACAGCTCCATGAGGGGCACAGGCGGAGACTCAAACCCCAGGGTCCTGAAAAGTCCCGAGTTGGATTCGTCAGAGTCGACGACCAGAACCGAATACCCCCTTGCCTGCGCCGCATCCGTCAGCAAGGCAACAACCGTGCTTTTTCCACTTCCTCCCTTTCCACAAACAGATACCTTCATCAGTTAAGTCTCCTCACTTTCAAAATATCATTTTTTCCCATAGACCCCATACTACCACATTACGGTGGCGAGTGTTCATTTCTTCTTCTCCCCTCAATGAGGCGGTCCATCACATTCGCGTCCAGGAGCGTCGATGTATCGCCCATCTCCGATACGTCTCCTGTAGCGATCTTCCGCAGCAACCGTCGCATAATCTTCCCGCTGCGCGTCTTGGGCAGGGCATCCGCCCATTGAATCTCATCCGGCGTGGCAATCGGTCCGATGAGACGGCGCACCTGCTGGCTGAGCTCCGCACGCATGCCCTCAACTGGGGTCTGATCCGGTTTAAGCGTCACAAAGGCGTAGATCCCCTCTCCTTTGATTTCATGGGGAAACCCCACCACTGCGGCTTCGGCTACGGCCGGATGGGCTACCAGCGCGCTCTCCACCTCGGCCGTCCCCAGGCGGTGCCCGCTCACATTGATCACATCATCCACCCGCCCCGTGATCCAGTAGTAACCGTCATCATCCCGTCGTGCCCCGTCCCCGGTAAGGTAATAGCCGGGATATTCAGAAAAATAGGTTTTTTGAAATCGCGCCGGATCGTTATAGATGGTGCGAGCTATCCCCGGCCACGGGGCCTTTATGCAGAGATAACCCGATCCAGGGCCGTCCACTTCGTTTCCTTTCTCGTCGATTATGCACGGTTCTATGCCGAAATAAGGGACGGTCGCAGCGCCCGGCTTCAGGTCGATCGCTCCGGGCAGTGGGCTCAGCAGGATCCCACCCGTTTCGGTCTGCCACCAGGTATCCACAATGGGGCATCGCCCCTGCCCCACCCTCTCGTAGTACCAGTGCCAGGCATCGGGATTGATCGGTTCACCCACCGTGCCCAGGAGGCGGAGGCTGCTCAGATCCCGTTTCGAAACAAACGCGTCCCCCTCTCTTCGAAGGGCTCGAATGGCCGTAGGTGCCGTATAGAACGTACCGACCCGATATTTTTCCACGACATCCCAGAAACGGTCATAATCCGGGTAGGTCGGGACTCCCTCGAACAGAACGCTGCTGGCCCCTGCACACAGGGGCCCGTAAATCAGATAGCTGTGCCCGGTAATCCAGCCGATATCGGCGGTGCACCAGAAAGCATCCTCATCCCAGTAATCAAATATGTCCAGGAAGGTGCTCATGGCATACAACAGATACCCTCCGGTGGTATGGACCAGACCCTTGGGCTTTCCCGTGCTGCCCGATGTATACAGGATAAACAGCGGATCTTCGGCATCCATCCATTCGGGCTCACAATAAGGCTTGAGGTCGGCGGCCCGCATCTCTCGGTGATACCAGAGATCCCGACCCGGCTTCATGGGCACCTCCCAGCGGGTACGCCGGACCACCAGCACCTTTTCCACTGCCGGGCATTGTGCCAGGGCCTCATCCGCATTGTGTTTGAGGGTTATCACCCGTCCTGAGCGGAATCCCCCGTCACTCGTGATCAAAAAGCGGGACTGGCAGTCTTTGACGCGATTGGCCAGAGACTCGGCGCTGAACCCTCCAAACACGACGCTGTGAACCGCCCCGATACGGGCGCATGCCAACACCGCTATCGCCAGATGGGGAATCATGGGAAGATAGAGCGTCACCCGATCCCCCTTTTGAACCCCCATCTTCTTGAGTACCTGGGCTAGCTTGTTGACCTCGTAGAAGAGGTCTTGATAGGTAAAGGTGCGGCTGTCGCCAATCCGTTCTCCCTCGAAGATGATGGCGGCCTTGTTTCGCCGCCAGGTCTCAATATGCCGGTCCAGGCAGTTATAGCAGGCGTTCAGCTTTCCGCTCTGAAACCAGGCCGCACGGCCCTCCTTGAAGTCATGCTCCAATACCTTGTCCCACGGGGTCTGCCAGGAGAGGAGTTGAAGGGCCTTCCCTCCCCAGAACCCTTCCGGATCTTCTATGGATCGGGCATATTCCCGCTGATAGGCCTCCAGCCCCGATATTCGAGCCCGCCTTTGAAAGTCCCGCGGCACCGGGTATCGATCCTTCACCGGATTCATTCGCAAGGACATCATCGTCTCCTTCTTTATTCCCCCAGAGGTCCGACCATCGAATTCATCTCATCAGGCGATACAGACCGTATGGCCCGACCGTATATTCGCCGGATAACCCCAAGGAAATCCTCATGCCTCACCAGAACCCGACTCTCGTGGCGCCTCACCAGCCCCTCCATTTGGGTCATCCAATCCAGATATCGCGGATCGATCACTGCATTTAAGAGACCAGCGAGATCCGGCGCAGTGATCTCCATGACGAACGGCAGTCCTGCCCCCAACGCAAGGCGCCAAAAAAAGACCGCCTTGAGCCCGACGCCCGCCATTTCGGGAACGCATTCTTCCGTCAAAAACCGTCTCAGCAATTCGTTCTCCTCTGGGCAGGCGTCCCAGGACAGAAGCAGTCTTGCCGCTCTCGGCGAAGGCTTCTTCACCTGGGACACCCTTTTCCATTCCAGGGGCTCAAAGATGCAGCTCGAATAATCCCCGACCAGGTTCATCAACCGGTCCAGCATCTCCCTGGCCCTGCCTTGATGAAGCATTCCTTTGATCTGGTTCACGGACGCAGCGAGGCTCTCAATCCTGACATGGGGAGTACCGCCCAAGAGGCTGTACCATCCAGAGTCTATGGCCAGGCCCGAGGCCTTCATTACTGGCATGAAGTCCGCACTCATAAAGGCAGCATACTCCTGTTCTCGACCTGCGACCCTGTCCCAGCTCTGTACGAATTTAATCCGCGCCATGATACCCCCTATGCTGCACTTTCGACTCGCAGATCATCCTTTCTTCTGCATCTCGTGTAGCTCATCAAACGATTCCAGATAGCGAGATCCGGACAGCTTCTTCTCAAAAATCATCCGGCACCCTTCCTTGGTGAGCGATTCATCACATATCTCCGGGATAACTTCATAAAAAAACACCCTTTTTTCCTCGTCGGTCAGAGCCTCAACCGCTCTTTTGATCTCTTCAAGCTTCATTGTATGCCCTCCCGTCGCTGCCTCCGCGATGTTAAACCTCAAGTGTACTGGACCATACCCCATGGATATTGCAGTAAGCCAGGGCATGGAATGCCTTGAAGTCCTGGATCTGGTTGATCTGGAACCGGACATTGGGATTGGAATAAACCGGCGCCCAGGCAGCTCGCCCCAGATGGATAACCTGGTCATTGTCCTTTTTCACGCCGTACAACTCGATCCACGCAATGTGGTGTGCCTCCGTGTTGGGATGTTCCACCTCATGTCCCACAACCATGCGTACAATATCTCTACCTTCTTTATGCCCCTTATCAATGGTAATGGTTGGAACATGCTTCTCTCTCCCTTCAGACTCCCCAGTTTTGATAACCTTTGAAAATTCCATAACCTCCCTCCTTTCTAAAATAGCACTGCGGCCCTTGTCACCCAAGTAGGCGTCTGGCCTACAATCTCGGATCCATATGTCCTGGCCCGCCACACTCGGGGGTGTAACAGGTGATATTTACAAAATCACATTTTTCCCCGCACTCCGGGCACACATCCGGCGGTTTAGGCGCGGTGATGGTATAGCCACATTTGCTGCATTTCCAGTACGTCAACCCGCATTGGGGGCATATATCCCCCACAAACTTCCCGTCCGCCGTATAGCCGCAATGTGCGCACACATAGGTTTCTGGCTTATTTTCCATGACATTTCACCCCCCTTCGATGACCCGGATAAGGTTCCGCCCACTCTCTCATTTCGACTCGATCATTCGATTGACTCACACAGACAACGCCCGGGGAGGGCCTTAAGCGTTAATTATTTAACCTTGATCTCTATCGCTTTCTTTTTCGCTTCTTCCGACTTTGGCAGGGTTATTTTGAGCACGCCTTTTTTGAAGGACGCTTCCACCTTGTCGCATTGAATAGCGACCGGAAGCCGAAAGGACCTCTGGAAACTCCCTGCGTACCGCTCGATATAATGATGGTGTTCGTCCTTCTCTTCCTTCTCTTTTTTCTTTTCCCCTTTTATTATCAGAAGATCCCCCGAGATGCTGACGTTCACATCCTTTGCCTCCAGTCCAGGCAACTCAGCGCTGACCACAAGTTTGTCCTCGGTTTCTGAGACATCCACCGAAGGCGACCATTCCCCTGAAAAGGCCTTCATAAGTGGCCGTTCGCCGAAGAATCTGTCCCATAACTTTTCCATTTCCCCCCGAAATGAGCTGAGCTCTCCAAATGGTTTCCAGGGCACCAATTCCATGAATACCACCTCCTTTACAGGACCTCGTCCTCCCCGAGCAAAAAAATAACGATTCTATCATCATAAAAATACTATCAATATCCGTGCCACTGCCGTTCGCACCCGTTTTCCTCCCTGAGCTTTCCCGCCTGAGACTAACCCATTGATAGAATTAAGATAAAATCCTCATGAATTCAGCAAAGGGTCAAGCGGGGCTGATATTCCGACGTTACGTGACGCGACGGTAACGACAAGTAGCGTTATGGTAACGGTATATCGTAGATCATTCATCCCCCATCGACCCACCTGCTGCTCAACGTCGACAGACACACAGGCAAACGGCATGCGTGGATGGACGTCATTTCCTTTTTCACTTGTCCATGGGTATGGTTGTGTAGTATCCATATGACAGAAGGCCAATCAATGGGCCTGCTGCGGGATGTTTTGATCTCTTTTTCGCCGACCGCCGCATAATGCCCAACAGACGCGAGGGCCTGCTCCGCCATGGAATTCGCAATCCTATCATTTGCGTCTCTCTTCGTTATCGTCGACCCGATCGGCGTGATCCCCATCTTCCTCGCCATGACTCCGGACAACACCCCGGCCGAAAGGCAAAAAATGGCCGCTTTGGCCTGCGCCTTTTCTTTCTTGATCCTTCTCGCCTTCGCCCTGACGGGAAATGTGATCCTGAGCGTTTTCGGCGTCACCTTCCCGGCCTTTGAAATCGCGGGCGGGATTATCCTGCTGCTGGTCGGAATCGATATGCTCCAGGCACGGCGTACGCTGGTGAAGGAGACTTATGAAGAGCAAATGGAGGCAACGGGCAAGGAAGACATCGCGGTAACCCCCCTGGCAGTTCCCATGCTCGCGGGACCCGGTGCCATCACTGCGGTCCTCCTCTTGAGCAGCCAGGCGTCGAGCTGGTTTGAGAGAGGCGTTCTCGTCATCAATATCCTGCTGGTCACGGCACTGACGTTCGCCATCCTGTCATTTGTAGCCTTGAAATCAAGGCATCTCAGTGTGATTGCCTTAAAGGTAATGGTGCGGCTCATGGGGCTGATTCTTACTGCGGTCGCCGTACAGTTCATCATAAACGGCATCGTTCGAATACCGTTTCACTAACCCGTCTCGGGGGTGATCTTCCGAATTCCCGAGGAAGAAATCATCCCACGCGATGATGCTGTTCTGGAAGACGGCATGCCAAATGCAGGGAGAATTGTTAAAATTCAACCGAACACTCGAGGGAGGAGATGTGACCATGACCAGACAAATATCCTACAGCAAGATCGAGAAGGAAGTCCGTCCCGGTTTGCGGGAAAAGCTCAATGTGGCCGAGTCCACAGAAGACGTGAAAAAATTCTTTGTCTATGCGGTCAAGGAACTCCTGGATAAGGTGCTGGAGGGCGAGGCGACGGTCCAATACGAACAGATAACCCTGGCGCCCGATGAAAAAGACGGTCACACCCTGAGTCCCTCCCTCCTGCATGACAGCCGCTTCCAAAAGGTTTGGGAGAACTCCGATCTACCCCATATTGTCAGGCGGATGGCCGAGGTAGCCGTGAAGCGATATACCCATCTTGAGAAACATCCGGACAAAACCGAGGCGAAGATATACCCGAGACTCGGGTAACCTGTCGCACAACCATGAAGACCTGGGCATCAAGCTGGATAGCGTGTCTATCAGTGACTTGGGCACCGCGAAGCGGATTGTGGTGGACAAGGAAAACACCACCATCATTGACGGCGGGGGAGATCGGGAGGCGGTAGCCAGCCGCGTCAAACAGATCCGTGCCAGATCGACGAAACCCCCAGCAACTATGACCGGGAGAAGCTTCAGGAAAGGCTGGCCAAGCTGATCGGCGGGGTGGCCGTGATCAGGGTAGGGGCGGCCAAGGAGGCCGAGATGAAAGAGGAAAAGGACCGCGTGGAAGATGCCCTGAATGCGACACGGGCCTCTGTGGAAGAGGGGATCGTTGCCGGTGGCGGGGTTGCCTACCTCTGGACGCTCAAGGCCCTCGAGAAGGCACAGTATCCCGGGGACGAGCAACTGGCCCTCAAGTCCCTCCGACGGGTATTGGAAGAACCGATCCGGCAGATTGCCAACAATACGGGATTTGAGGGATCGGTGTGGTCAAACGGGTTATGGAAGGGGACGGGAACTTCGGTTTCAATGCAGAGACCGGCATCTACGAAAACCTGATGGAAGCAGGCATTGTGGATCCGACAAAGGTGACACGCTTTGCGCTTCGGAACGCAGTTTCTGTTGCAGGTCTTCTCAGGACCACAGAGGCCGCTGTGGCTGAAAAGCCACAGAAAAAGAAGGGGGGCGCCCCGGAGCTGCCGCCGGAAGACATGGGCTAATATGGATATGGAGACCAGCGATCATTATTGACGGTTTCGCAAAAAATGCTCACCCCGGTGAAAACCGGACTTCAGAGTGATCTCAACTATATGATTTTACGATAGGGGTGGTAAAGCCTGGGTAACCAGGCTCTCCCACCCCTATCGTCTCTTTTTAACAAGTTAACGGAACTCAACAACCAGCATCGCTGAATCGCACATGTAAGCCGCCATTCGGGTGACAACGGGCAATGCTTAAGCTCCTTTGGAAGTGGCTGGATGTCTATGAAGACGAGGTGACGCTTTTTCTCTGGGCCGCGTTCCTCCTGTTCATCATCCACGTGGGGAATCTCCTCTTTACCAACACGGCTGAGACGACGTTTCTAAAGCGCTACGGGGTTCAGTATCTCCCGGTCATGTACATGATCAACGCGGTGGTCACCTTTTTTGTCATGGGGATGATCACCGGGGCCATGGCGCGCGTGCCCGATAGCCGGCTTCTGTCTTATATGTTGGTGGGGAGCGGGGGACTGGTTGGAGCCCTCAGGTTTACGATCCCCCTGGGCTATGATCTCATCTATCCGGTGCTTTTCCTTTTGAAGTCCCAACTTGAGGTCCTCCTGGCCATGGTCTTCTGGAACATGGCCAATGATCTTTTCACCACCCGGCAATCCAAGCGGCTTTTCCCCCTCCTGACCGCGGGAGAAATGTTCGGCTCCATTCTGGGGAGCTTCGGCACTTCGCCCCTGGCAAGAATAATTCGCACGGACAATCTCCTCCTGGCCTATCTTGTCATATGCCTCGCGGCGGCCATCGTGGTTCATCGCATGGGACATCTTTACCCCACATTGCTCGTCCGTGAGCCGGAGACCGTTAAGAAGGGAGAGGGAGGAGGGGCATCCCCGGGCAATATCATCCAGGAGTTCAAGAAGATCTTTCCCCTCATCAAGGAGTCCACCCTCGTCCAGGTTCTCATCGTCTTCTCCCTCATGGCCAACATCGTCATTACCATCATCAATTACCAGTTCAATTTTGCAGTGAATGCATCCTACGCAACCGAAGGGGGCATGATACGTTTCTTTTCGGTTTTCAGGGGGTTTCTCAACACCATCAGCCTGGTGCTCCTTCTTTTTGTGGGGAAAATCTATGGAAAATGGGGCCTTCCTGTTGCACTCATGGTTCATCCCATCAACTACGTCGTCGCCTTTCTGGCCCTCTTGATACGTTTTGACATCTACACTGCCATGTATGCCAGGATTTCCACCAATGTCCTGCGCACCACCATGAATGCGCCGGCCATGGCCGTGTTGATGGGTCTGTTTCACCCCTCCCAACGGGCCGTGGTCAGGCCATTCCTTCGTGGAACCGTGGTCCGGATCGGCATTCTCCTCGGTTCCGCGCTGATTTTGCTTCTGGGGGGGGTGTTTCATCCCAGATATCTTTCCCTCATCGCCTTGGCCTGCATGGGGATGTGGCTGATCTACAATGTCATCCTCAAAAGACAATATCCCGACATCCTTCTGAACCTTATCTCCCGGAGCCTGCTGGACTTGAAGTCTCTGGGGCAAGAGGAAATCGTCCAGGTCTTCAGGGACAAGCGGATGCAGGCCCGGTTGCGCGACCTGTTTCTATCCTCCCGGGGAAAAGACGCCCTCTGGTATGCCACCCTCTTGAAAGCCCAGGATATGCCCGATATGGACGATCTCCTCCTGGCGGCGATGAAGCGGGAGGACGACCAGACGCGGATGGCACTCTTGGACCTCCTGTCGGACCGGGCAGGGAGCGCGGCTATTCCCGTCTTCAGGGAACTGACAGATCCCCACAGGCCGCATCTAATGGCGGCCATGGCAAAGGCCGCCCGTCGATTCCCTCCCCACCTCAGCCGCGACTTCAATGTCGAACTCTTCAACACCGTTCAAGACCCGGAAGCAAGGGGCTATGCCCTGGCCAGCCTCTATAGCAAGACCCCCGGCCGGTGCCAGGAGATCATTCGATCGCTTCTCTCTTCGAACATGCCCGAGGATAGATGGGCGGGCGTGATCGCCGCGGGTGAGTCCGGGAATGAAATCTTCGCAGATATCCTCCACGAAATACTCAATGGAGAAACGACTCAGAAGATACTCTCCGCCATTTTTCACGCACTTCGGCAGTTGAAAGACGGCCGGCTCAACGCTACCGTATCTCCCTATCTATCCCATCCATCGGACACGGTCCGGATGGGAGCGCTCGATACCTTCGAAATACAGGGTGACCAGGACCTTCTCAAGGTGATCGGCCTTATCGGAGACGCTCTCCCGGCAATCAGCGCAAAGGCCATGGAGGTGATTCTAAACAGCGCCTATCAAAACCCCCTCGTGCTGGTAAAATCCCTTAATATCCCCAGCCGGAAGGTGAGACAGGGTTTGTTCAGCGTCCTTGAATCACTCAATATCAAGGCCCTTGATGTCTACCGGTTCGCACGGACACAGCTCAAGAAGGCCTATTCATGTCTGATCGAACGGGAGGCCTTGAAGGCGTTTCCTGAGAGCCCGGAGCGGGACCTGCTCATGGACCACCTGCTCCAGGAGGGACAGGCCCGAGTCGACAACGTTCTTCGCGTTCTTTCCATAAAGGACGTATCGGGAAGAACGCGGCTCATATGGAGGGGCCTTTCTTCCTCTGACGCGCGGCAGCGGGCCAACGGCATCGAGGCCTTGACCCATGTGGCGGACAGGGCCCTCACCACGATCCTGATCCCGCTTGTGGAGGAACTGCCGCTGGAGCAAAAATTGAAAGCGGGAAGAAAGACCTTCGCATTTCCCGAATTGAGAGAGAAACCATCCCTTATAGGGCATCTCATTTCGAAAGACGACTGGGTGACCAGTCTGTTGGCCCTGTCTCTGGCGGCCAACGATGGGTATGAAGGCTTGAATCCAAAGGTCCTTGACGCCCTTGCGGCATCTGAAAATCCCTGGGTCGTTAAGGCCGCACTCAGGTGCGTGCATGCTTCACATCAGGATAGATGCCCCAAGCTGGGCGATGTGATCGATGAGGTCGATCCGGTTCTACGGATGCTCTATACCCAACAGGTCGGCATCTTTCAGGGACTCTCCGTGGGCGAGCTTGCCGCTATCGGCGTCATGTGCAAGGTGGTGTCACACGGTGCGAATGAAGTCGTGATCCGTGAGGGCGAACCAGGGGACACCCTCTATCTCATTATTGATGGAGGCGTCTCCGTGATCAAGGGGGAGGGGATCGAAACGTGCAGCGAAATTGCTGCCATGACCGCCGGAGACTATTTTGGGGAGATGGCGTTGATTGATGAGGCGCCTCGTTCGGCCACCGTCAAAACGAAAACCAAGGCCCGTTTCATGGTCCTGAGCAAGGACGATTTTGCCCGAATCGTCCACGAACATCCCCCCATCGGCCTCAACATCTGCAAAGCCCTGAGCCATCGGATTCGCGAGCTGCAAGAAAAACTTGGGCAACAGGAAAAGACGTGCCACCCTCTGCCAGACAGGTGAGGGGGATCCATGCGGGTAAGAAACGCCAGCGTAACCAGACTGTTTGCTTTTTCGGCTGTTTTTCGAACCTGATCAACCCTTGATTTCCCGGGAGAGGGTCCGGCAATGAAAATCCATCAGCTTTCCGTTGACGATGCCCTGAAGAGCGTCCACTCCCATCCCAATGGTCTGTGCTCTGAGGAGGCTGCCCGCCGCCTGAGGGAATACGGTCCCAATATTGTGGAAAAGGCCGCCCCCACGCCCTTGACCTCGATCCTTATCCGTGATTTCGGCCATTTCTTTGCCGTTGTTCTCTGGTTCTCCGCAGCCCTGGCCTTCGTAGCCGAGTGGAACGACCCCGGACATGGTATGGCCAAGGTTGGCCTGGCCGTAGTAGCTGTCATCCTGGTGAGTGGTGTTTTCTCGTTTTGGCAGGAACGACGGGTGGAAAAGACCCTGGCGGCACTTCAACGCCTGCTCCCGCGAACAATGACCGTCCTCAGAGATCGGATTTCTACGGAAGTTTCGGTCGAAGAGCTGGTCCCGGGCGATGTGATTCTGATCGAGGAGGGCGACCGGGTTCCAGCGGACTGTCGCTTGACGGAGAGCTATGCCCTCCGCGTCAACAACGCGACCATTACCGGCGAATCGGTCCCCAAGGCGCGCAATGCCGAGCCATCCCGGGAAGAAGAGCTGCTGCGCAGTTCCAACGTCCTATTGACGGGAACATCGTTGGTTTCTGGAAAGGGCAGCGCCATTGTCTTTGCCACAGGCATGAACACGGAATTCGGCAAAATCGCCCACCTGTCCCAGCGGTCAGGGGAGGAAATCTCTCCCCTTTGAAAAGAAATGGCCTACCTGAGTCGACTGATCGTGTTTCTGGCCGTCGGTATAGGGACTATCTTTTTTGCTGCGGGCGCTGTCATCCGCATGCCGCTTTGGCAGGACATCATCTTTTCCATAGGCATTTTTGTGGCCATGGTCCCCGAGGGATTGCTCCCCACGCTGACCCTGGCCCTGGTTCTGGCCGCCCAGCGTATGGCCAGGCGTAACGTCCTCATCAGACATCTCCCGTCGGTGGAGACCCTGGGATCCACCACGGTGATCTGCACGGACAAGACGGGCACCCTTACCGAAAACCGCATGCGTGTCGTGGAACTCATGCTGGGTCTGGAAACGGTGACCACCCTGGATCTCGATCGGAGACCACAGCTCGCAGACTCCCACAAAGAGTTCTTTCGGGCGGCCAACCGGTGCCACTCCTTGGCGGATACCTCTCAGATTAAAGGCGGTGAGCTTTTGGGAGACCCCATGGAAGTGGCCCTGGTCGAAATGGCCAGACATTCCATTCCCGACTCATCCCAACAACGACGTCGCTGGGAGGTGCCATTTGATTCCCACCGGATGCGTCAAAGTGTGGCCTTTGAGAGCCCTGAAGGCATTGTCTTGTACTGCAAGGGGGCGCCGGAGACCGTTCTGCCGCTGTGCACGGACCTTGTCTCGAGTTCCGGCTCCAAAGCGCTCGACCCGAAGACACTGGAAAAGATCCTGGAGGCTCAGGGACATATGGCAGAAAGTGGACTGCGCGTCCTGGCACTGACGGCCAAAACGCTTCCCAATGCCGGCCCACCTCCGTCTGACTTGTCGGATCTGGAAGAGGGGTTGACCTTCCTGGGGCTGGCGGGACTCGAGGATCCTCCCCGTGCGGAAGTTCCCGATGCCGTGAGAAAATGCCAGGAGGCCGGAATCAAGGTCATCATGGTGACCGGTGACCATCCACGGACAGCCGAGGCCATCGCCCGAAAGATTGGGCTCATCCGTTCAGCAAGACCCAGGATCATCACAGGCGAGGAGTTGCGCAGGCTTTCCGCCACCCAGCTTCAGCTTGCCCTGGATGCCCCGGAAATCCATTTCGCCCGGCTGGTTGCCGCCCAGAAAATGCGCATTGTCAAGGCGCTCAAGAAAAAGGACCATGTGGTCGCCGTGACGGGTGATGGCGTAAACGACGCGCCCGCGTTCAAGGCCGCCCACATCGGCATCGCCATGGGGAGGTCTGGTGTGGACGTGGCCAAGGAATCCGCGGACATGGTCCTGCTGGACGACAATTTTGCGAGCATTGTCAACGCAGTCGAAGAGGGGCGCGCCATTTTCCAGAACATCCGCAAGTTCCTTACCTACGTCTTGGTGCACAACGTGGCAGAACTGGTGCCATACCTCGCATTCGCCCTGTTCAGGATTCCGCTCCCGCTGACGCCCATCCAGATCCTGGCCGTTGACATGGGAACGGACACCCTCACGGCGCTGGGCCTTGGCATCGAATCACCCGACCCCGGGGTGATGCGCCAACCGCCTCGGCCCAAAGATGAGCGCCTGCTGAACCGTGCCGTGGCCATGCGCGCTTACCTCTTTCTGGGAATCATCGAAGCGGCTGCTCTCATGGGGGCCTATTTCTTCGTCCTGTGCACGGGAGGATGGTCTTATGGGCAGATGCTGCTGCCCGGCAACCTTCTGTACTCCCAAGCGACCACAGCCAGCCTGGGCGCTATCATCGTGATGCAAATCGTCAATGTTTTTTTGTGCCGAAGCGAGGTTCGGTCCGTATTCTCCATGCCCTTCACAGACAACCGCCTGATCATCGGGGGGGTGGCGTTGGAACTGGCATTTCTCCTCTTTTTTGTCTACACACCCTGGGGCAACCTTTTGCTGGAAACATCCCCCCTTCCAGGATGTGTCTGGCTGTTTCTTCTCCCATTTGCGGCTGGAATGTTTTTTCTGGAAGAAGGCCGCAAGTGGGTTGTGCGCCGCCTATGGCCTCAACCCAACCATAATGGGAGCGAAAAGAGATGATCTGGTATCGAGGGGCGCATGAAAGACTCGTGAGTGACAACCCTTCCCTCAACACTCGACGGATAAACCTCCTTATTTCCAAACTGTAAAGGCTGTCGACATTCGAATCCATGTCCTGTAAGGCACTCAGAGGATTGCCCTGGTCTTTTGATCCATAAAATCGGTAGAATCGCTCGACTCCATGCAAGAATCGGATATGGCACGGCATCTGCATTTTTTTCGTTTAACAGGAATGAAGGGATTCCCCCACCGCCATTCGGAGGAGGGGAAAGTGCGGCTGGAAACCGATAACCCATCAACAAAGAAGGAGGAACGCTATGGAAATCCGTGACCTGTTGCCCTGGAGCCGATCCGGGGATCTCATGAGCCTGAGGCAGGAGATGGACAATCTGTTTGATCGGTTTTTTGATCGGAGGCCTTTCGCCGGCGAAGGTACGGTTTCGTTGTGGAGACCGG
>Ga0172375_10006176_pt1 | contig 16914 bp, 14 predicted proteins | sample LakKiv1m_FD_114537 | JGI IMG/M metagenome (GOLD analysis project Ga0172375, IMG submission 114537) | Freshwater microbial communities from Kabuno Bay, South-Kivu, Congo - kab_092012_11.1m | ecosystem: Environmental > Aquatic > Freshwater > Lake | place: Democratic Republic of the Congo...
ATCCCGAATGGCTGGCGCATACCGCCGGGTTCGATCTGTTTTCAATTAAGGGGGCTTTTACAACTGAACCATACTGCGACGCCGCTTTCAGACAGATGGCCGACATGTTCTGCATCGGAGAGAAACAGGAGTCGCTGGAATAAAGGCCGGGGCTAATGGCTAATATCGGTTATCTACAGGTTGCCAGACGCTGCAACCAGAAATGCATATTCTGCTCCAACCCGGACAACGGGCGCATACTCACTCTGGAGGAAGCCTGCGCTCACATCGACGATTTCGTGGAGCGTAAATATGACGGCGTCATACTGACCGGAGGCGAGCCGACGCTCTTTGAGCCACTGCCCGAGCTGGTGGAATACGCCACGGGAAAGGGCATAAAGGTGCGCATGATTACCAACGGTCAGCGCACCGCCGACATTGATTTTTTAAAGCGCCTGGCTTCGGCGGGCTTGCAACATATGCACATTTCCATTCACAGCAACCGCGCCGAACTGCATGACTGGCTGACACAGACACCCGGCTCACTCGAAAAACAGGCCGCCAGTCTGCGCAACGCCGGAAAGCTGGGACTGACCATAAACGTCAACATCGTCATTAATCATTACAACGCCGACCATCTGCACGAAGTAGTCGAGTGGGTGGTAATGACGCAGCCGGCAGTCAACCATTTCATCTTCAATAACCTCGATCCACTCATGCGTCGCAGTGACGCTGAAGATGCTGTAATTCCCAAATTACGCGAGTTCGAGATATCGCTCTGGAAGGCCGGGCACTACCTTGAAAATGCCGGTCGCAGCTTCCGTGTCGAGCGCGTACCGCTCTGCTACATGACCGATTTTGCACATTACTCCACCGAAACACGCAAGATCGTCAAGGAAGAGGAACGTCTGATACATTTTCTGGATCAGAAGGAGACTTTCCAGCAGCAGAATTTCTACCACCACAAAGCCGATATCTGCAATATATGCACTCTTAACCCCATCTGCGCCGGGCTTTATGAACTGGGACGTTTCTACGATCCAGCCGAGCTTTCGCCGCTTTTCATCAACCCTAAGACCGTAGTCGATGCCGTGCTGGGTCACAGCCTGCCCGATGATCAATATGCACACCTGATGGAACGCATCAGTCTGCACATGCATCCCGGAGACTGGAACTCGCCTGGAGACGGTAATAAATGATGCGCTTCGGGCTGATCGAATATGCCGTCTTCATCCCGGTGATATACTTAGGCATAGTTACCAGCGTCGAAGACATCCGCTTCGGTAAAATATACAACCGACACATCGTAACCGGTCTGGCGCTCGGTCTTATATGGTACACCCTGCTGGCGCTTTTTTATGTTTTCGCCACCGGACACATTGAATTCGTCACCCAGGGTCTGCCGCGTGTTGCAGGCGCAACCCTTATGGCTCTGATTATTTCGGCGGGCATGTGGTATTTTGACGTATGGTCGGGAGCTGATGCCAAGCTTTACACCGTCTTTGCTTTTTTAATGCCTCTTTCAGTTTATCACAGCAGCGATACGCCTTCGGCGGCGCTGACGCTGCTGGTAAATTCCTACGCTGCAGCCTTCTTCTGGATAAGCGCCGACTTTCTGCTGCGTGCGGCTCGCATGGCCGCGGCGCGGTCGGCAAAATTCAGTACGGCAACCGCTGAAGAACGCCGGGCCGATCTGCGCGCCATTCCACTCTGGCTGCGCGCCAGTATTTTCACCTGGATCAAGACTTTCTTCGGCATTGTCTTCATTCTGCTGCTGGTGCGTCTGCTGCGCGGCTGGCTGCGCGATGAAATAGAACTGATGGTGCATCTCAACGACACGCTGCTGTTTTTAGGGCTTTTCCTGCTTTTCCGTCCGCTGCACATGCTCTTTCAGATACGTCTGGTGGCGGCTTTCATTCTGCTGGCCCTGCTGGGATATTTTGCCTGGCTGTATCACAGCGACCCTTCCGGCGCACTGCTGCTGGAAAAGGCCGATATCGGTATGTATGCACTGGGATTGATTATTTTCAGACAGATATACACCTTCTGGTCCGAGACGGTTGAAGTGCGGCGCATTCCGCTGACCGAGTTGCGGGCTAAAATGATTATCACCGAGGGCTTGAAGCGTGAACTGGTTGGCCGGGAGATTTTCACCGCAGCCGAAGCCAAAGAAATAAACGTCGAAGGTCTGACGGATGAATTTGCCGTGCGCCTCAAGGAGCAGTACATCGACGAGAAAGAACCCGGCACCATAGAGATCGAAAACACCATCCCCTTTGCGCCCTTTATTTTTGCCGGAATGATAATCAGCGCCATCGTCGGCGGAGTGCTGGTCAAACTGGGCTGAGTTTAAAACCAGCCGGTCAGTCCCAGAGCCGACTGCATTTCCATTATGAAGACATCCTGTTCAATGCCGCCGCCTGAGCCTTCGTAATAATAATCCTCATCATCGGCATAACTGCGTCCGCCGCCGATATTAAGACCGATCATGGCTTCCAGCGAGAGATTTTCGCTGATGAAGAAACGCAGGCCCGGAGTAACGGCGGCTTTGCCGATCAGGTAGTCCAGCGCGTCTCCATAGTCGGAATCCGCAAGCTCCATATGATAAAAATTCATGGTTACGCCGGTTCTGACAAAAAGACGTATCCGGCCTTTTGGCGTCATGAATTCGGCAAAGGGTGTCACAGAAAAGCCGATAAGCTCGGCTCCTCCTGGACTGTAGAAACCCAGACCGCCGGAGAGCCCCACCAGCAGCCACTCGCGCAGAGCTTTGCCGCCGCCGATGCGGAAAAAATCACCAATGAAAAACGAGTCAGTGTCGCCCAGGTTTTTATAATTGATTTCGTATGTGTTCAATATCTCGGAGTAATCCGAATCCTCATTCAACAGAGTTGCTTCCGCTTTATCCCGTCGAGTGTATTTTATATGATGGTAGCCGAAAAAGCCGCTTTCAAGCGTCAGAAAGCTTTTGCCTTTAATGCTGTATGCGACTGGTCCAGGCGGCGTTTCTTCCGCGGGTACGGCAGTAACGGCTGAATTATCCGCTGGAGCGGCATTTTCTTCTGCAGACAGCGGTGTGTATGTATAAAGAATTGCCAGCACGATTATGAAAACACGCAGATACGCTGTCATGAAAAGTCTCTCCATTACCGAAGAAATCCGTTTGCAACGTTCATTCCATTTTGTAAAAAATTAACACGCCGAATGAAATATTGCAAACCGTCCGGACAGCTTCATTTCCAGAGTCAGTAGCAGTATTAGCAGGATGGGTAACTGGTTACCCATCCCGCGAATCTACGCTCGACATCGTAAAGGTCGGTGCGAGCCAGGCGGATGAGAGCGCCGACGGCGATGAAGACAATGATATCGACTATGACCATTCCGGCCTTTACGGCACGGGCAACGGCGCCGAGATTACCGATAACATGCTGGATGCCGGGTACAGCGAAGGTTACTACAACGGTTCGCATTCGCCTGAAGACGCGGGCTTCAATCTGTCGCTGGGTGAATTTGTGGAATCGCATCAGGCGGATGACGATGCATCCCCCATGCCCGGGGCGCATCGTTATGTTCTGGCCATGGGCGGCGAGTGCGATACCAGGCCGAAGCAGCACCGGCTGTGTGTGGCGACCGCTGACGGGAAGCTCAAATGCGATCTGCCGTGCCCGGCGCCCGGGGAGGCGGATTACCCGCAGTACGGTACATGTCTTGGTCCCGATAACGGCACCAGCGACGGCCTTGCGCCGTTCGAGTTCACGCCCGATAACGATACGCTGAACTGGTCGGATTTCGGCGACTATATCGATTTCCGCCTCTTCGAAGTTGGAAGCTGGGCCGCCCCGGTATGGGAATACCGGCTTTGGAACCCGATACAGTTCTGGTGCTATGATGAGGAGAAGCCGGTTTGCAGAGACAAGCTGCTTTTCCCGCGCGAGGCGACCACGCCGGAGGAGCGGAACTGGGTGAAATGCTTTGCGTACTCGCTGGAGGAGGGCGTATCCTCGATAAGGATAAGTGCTGTAAATGAAACGGGCAAGGGCATGATGCAGTTTTCAGCGGAGTTGATGCCGGAAATGACAGGTTCTACTGCACACGACGAGATTGAGATTTCGAACGGCAGCCACGGCGTTCCGGCGCAGTTCTGGGCGGTGGGCAAGCGCGCCAGTGCGAACGTGCATGACGCCGTAGTGGCAGTGTCGTCTATTGACGGCGACGCCGCGCGCGACTATGAAACCACGGTGGTCTGGGTGGATCTCGAAGGCCGCACCGAAGGCCAGGCGCAGCAGTCTCCGATTTATGAACATTATGCGAATCTTGGAGACAAGAGGCTTGGAGTACATGAATTTAATACGGGAACTGGTATTTTCGGTGCTATCGAAATTGTCGGCAAAATCTGGCCTAAGGATTTGCTGACGCTGGATGAGTTCTCGGATATTCCACAGGAGCCTACGCACGAATGTTCGCTCTATAGCTGCGATAATTGTAATTGTCAATCGCCAAATTCAGGTGCGCATGTAAAAACCGGTTTTGTGTTTGAGCGCGAATTACTGGAAACAAGGATTTTTGCTCCAACAGGTGAAAGTGGACAGTTTTGTGCAACAAAGCCAGATGACAGCCCTGTGAAAACTGTTACGCATTGTGTGTTTGGAGTAACTAATTTTGGAATTGCTTATCAGGATGTCAAACCTGACATGGACTCGAACAATGAGAACCTAGTTATTATAGATAATGATGGACCTGCAATTATATGGCTAAATGGTCGTTCTGGAGATGTGCGCAAAAGATCGAACTTTATACAGAAAGTTCTTGTTTTCAGCAAGGCATTCGATGGCGTAAGGATTTCAAATGATTTTGACTGGGCCATTCGAATAAGGGGATTCAGCCCAAGCGGAAACGATCCAGTTGTACTTCATAATCCCGACAATGACGATAATGAAAATCAGGTTATAGTAAATGCTCATACAACGATTACTCCATAATGGGGAAGCAACTATGATACAGAAGAGAACATTCGGCCAGATATTGTGTGCGATTATTGCAGTCTTTGTCATAGGCATGAAGGCAAATGCACAAGCACAGGACAAGGGTTATGAAATTAGAGATTTTAATGACCCAATACTCGATGCTGTCCCTCTAATTTGTATAAAACTGGAAACTTTCGGCAAACCTGAAACAGATGAAGAGATATGGTTTCTGATGGAGCATATTAGCGAAGACTGTGTTTCTTGGAATAACTTGCAGGGCTTAGGCGTCCACCGCTCTTATCAGTCTAAACCAGCAATGTTATACTTACTTCAAATGGGAAATATACTATTACCATATATTATAGAGTATGAAATAAAAAAAGCTGGAAAATACAATAGTAGGGGGCAAAAAGGAGCAATAGACTGGTTGAGAGACAGATTGGCTCATCCTGAGTTGGCAGTTCCTCAATATATGCCAAGCTCAAAAATCAATGCCCCTGGTCATTATTATAATCAAGATTACAAGATTGCCACACCGGAAGAAATTGAAGCTTATATTAAAGCCGCCAAAGAAGAGCGGCAGAAGTTGAAAGAAGGCTCGCCGCCCAGCCCTCCTGAGAACACGCAACCCGCGCAAACCCCACAACCTCCTGCGAACCCGACGCCGCCTGCGTTGCGGCAAACGAGCCAGGCCGTTGAACAAACTGTTCCGCCCGCATCCGGGCAGGCCGCTACGCCCGACGCGTCCGACAGCGAAGATGCCGCCCGTCTGACGCCGATAATCATCGCCGCCGCCGCTATAGCCCTACTGGTCGCAGCAGCGCTGCTTGTACGGCGGAAACGATGCCTGAAATGACAGGTTCGACGGCGCATGATGCGCTGGTGATTCCGAACGGCAGCCACGGCGCTCCGGCGCAGTTCTGGGCGGTGGGCAAGCACGCCAGTACAAATATTCATGACGCCGTAGTGGCAGTGTCGTCGATTGACGGCGACGCCGCGCGCGACTACGCAACCACGGTGGTCTGGGTGGATCTCGAAGGCCGCACCGAAGGCCAGGCGCAGCAGTCTCCGATTTATGAACATTATACGAATCTTGGAGGAGATACCACACTGGGTGCACATGTGCTGCCCGGTGGTGTTGGTGTTTCTGGTGCGATTGAAATAATTGGCAAAGTGTATCCCAAAGATCTGCTGACGCTGGATGAATTTAAAGATATTCCCGAAGATGCTACGCACGAATGCTCACTTTATAGCTGTACAAACTGTAATTGCCAGACACCGAATTCAAGAGCTCTTGTAAAAAGAGGCTTTGTATTCAGGCGTGAACTATTGGAAACTAAAACTTACAATAATTCCAACCTTACAGGATATTATAATTACTGTACAAGCAAACCAGATGACAGTCCGGTGGAAGACGTTGATCATTGCAAGTGGGGAAATAAAGATTTCGGAATTGCTTATCAGGATGTTAACCCTGATATGGACTCGAACAATGAAGAATTGGTTATTGTAGATAATGATGGACCAAATATTGTATGGGATAGTAGCCGTATTGGCGATTTTCGTCGAAGATCTAATTTCACACAGAAAGTTCTTGTTTTCAGCGAGACATTTGAAGGCGTAAGGATTTCGAATGATTTCGACTGGGCTATTAGAATACGAGGATACAGCCCAAGTGTAAACGATCCTGTAGAACTTTATAACCCGGATAATGATGAGAACGAAAACAAAGTATTTCCAAACACACATACAACCATCGCTCCTTGAGGTGTGACATGAAACAAATAATAATACTATTAATGCTCACTAATATTGTCTTGTCATCTAAATCGGTCTGGTGTGAAGAAATTAATTTATCTAACGTTTGGAACATTGAGCTGGATACTGTTCCGATAGAATGTGTACGACTGGAGACATTTGGGAAGCCGGAAACAAAAGAAGAAATTTGGTATTTATTTGATAACATTAATATTAGCTGTAGCACATGGAAGGAAATGCAAGGATTGGATAGATATCAATTAATTTTTCAAGGTCAACCGGCGTTAATATTTCTACTTCAACTTGATGATAAGCTTGAACCGTATTTAGAAGAATATGAAAGAAAAACAAACAATAAAACCAGTCCTAGAGGGTTAAAAGGTGCACTAGATTTTTTAAAATTTCAACTGGCACATCCAGAGATGGATGTCCCTCAATACACACCCAGTTCAAAAGCTAACGACCCGCGCCGTTACCGCAACCCCGACGGAACTCTGGCCACTGAAGAACAGATAAAGGCCATGCGGGAGCAGGCCAGAGGAACGCAGCCAGAGCAGGACGCGGAAAAGGAAGCCACACCCGCGCCGCAAACGCAGAGCCCGCAGCCGCAGCCTCTGCAAAACCCGGCAAACCCGACGCCGCCCGCACCACTTGAAAACGCCCCCGCCAACCCGCCGGAAAACACCGCAGCCGCCGGACACTGCCTGCCTGCCATAATTCTGCTGGCCGCATTAGCCATCGCCGCCGCCCTGACCGTCCTTGCGCTTAAACGCCGGAAGAAGTAGAAGATGGAATTGACGGGCATGGCAAATGCCTGTCCAGCGAACTGGGGTGCCTGTCATTCTGAGCGCAGCGAAGAATCTGAAGTGTGATTCCTCACCCGACATTTTTCCGCAGGAGGGGCAATTGTTTTGCCCATCGATTAAGATTCGATGGAATTGATGGGCATGAAAAATGCCCATCCTACTGAACTGAAATATTGCAAACCGTCCTGACAGCTTGCAATACAGCGGTCGTCTGGATTTTAAAGCTATGCCAAAGCGTCCTGTGAGTGCAAAGAGCGCGCATTCATGTGCGCTTGAAATGCGGCATCTCTGCGGGAATTTCGAGCGACAGCTCAAGCAGACCGGCGAATATGCCTCCGGCATACCAGGGGCTCTGAAATATCAGCTTGCGCCGCCCGTTTTTTTCAATGGTGTAGGCATTGCTGCCATGCTCCGCAAGCAACGCCGCCAGTTTGCTTCTGGCCGGTTCCGGATGACAATCCAGCAGACTGCTCCCCATAAGCTCGCCTCCGCCGTATGAGGCGAAAGTAAGTTTCGACTTTTCGTTCATGTACACGATAACGCCCTTTTCGTCACAAACCGTAACGGCAAAGGGGCTTTCTTCAAAATATTTCATCTGCTGCATCTGAAAATCACTCCATTATCATTCAATCCGGATTCCTGCAGGCTGATGATAGCATGAAAACACGTGAGCCTGAAATGAAGGGCGATATACAGAGATAAAAAAGAGGCCCGGATTTCTCCAGGCCTCTTTTACGTGATGATTCTTACACAGGCTGCTGATCAGATCTTCTGCCAGTCGCCTTCTTCGCCGGTTCCGGCCTGTTCGCCGTCTTTTTTAGCGGCACCGTCTGCCGGAGCGGCAGCGCCCTTAAGACTGTCTTTGCGGGCCGTACTGAGCTCGGTGGCCTTCTGCTCAATTTCCTTTTTCTTTTCGGGAGTATCCAGACCCATCTCACGCATATGCCAGGTTAACACATAACCCAGATTTTCGGTGGTCTTCTGGAATTCCTTGTTGAGCTTCTGTTCCTGCCACAGGCTGAAATAATTAACGATGGTCTCGGGAGTGGCCATCTTCCACGCGAAGTACACAACCGCGTCGCGGACTTGCTCGTTCGGATAATACATGGTCTCCAGAACGGCCTTGGAATATTTTTCCTTGTCGCCGGTGTTGGCCAGAACATATATGGCCTTCTGACGCTCAGCCCAGTTATCGGACTTGAGTTTTCCCAGCCAGCAGTTCATGTCGTCTTTGCATTCGGCTGCAGCTTCGAGACGCTTGGTAAAGGAACTGAGCAGTTTGGGAGTGGTTTCTTTCAGACCGTATATCGGAGCCTTGCACTTGCCGGATTCGAGGAACTTTTTGTAGCGATCCACATAAGTGGCGTCGCCAAGCATGGTGACTACGTTGGCAGCGGCCAGACAGTACTGAGCATAACTCTCGGGCTTGCCATACGGGTTCTTCAGATTCATGTCGCCTTTTTCGGCGATGCTCATAAAGGCATCCAGATGTTCCGACTGACCGATGTCGATAAGAGCATTGGCGATGATTTCCTTCTCGTTGAGATATTCGGTGCTTTTCGGAGTAGTCATGAATGCTTTGGCCAGTACGGGCTCGGCCTTGATATTGGCTGCAACACCGATGGCCTGAATGACCTTGGCATAAAGCTCGTAAACGATCTTGTCGTTCAGACCTTTTTCGAACTCTTCGATCATCTTGGGCATCAGGCGGTCATCGCGCATCTGACCCATGACGTTGATGGCCTTGATCTGGATCCATTCGGGTTTCAGTTTAATGCTCTGAGCCAGTTCGTTGGCTTTTACATTCTGGAGGTCATAGCATTTAATGAGGTTGTCAACGATGTCCTGATTGCCGATCTGAATCATGGAAAGCTGGGCGTCGCGGAAGAGGTTACGGCCAGTCTCGTCGTCCACGAAGAGAGCGTAGCACAGCGCTTCGCCGGCTTTCTCGGCTTTGATTTCGCCCAGAGAGATGGCGGCGTAGTGGCGGATAACCAGATTCTCGCTGGGATTCATCAACATTTCAATCAGCTTGGGCTCGGCGCGCTTGTCACCGATCATGCCCAGAGCCTGCACCGCACCGGCCTTGCCCATTGCGCCCGCATTCGGGTTTTCAAGAACCCACAGCAGCGGCTCAACAGCAGCCTTGTCGCCGATCATGCCTAAAGACATGCAGAGCTGCTCGGTCATGCGGTCAAGGTCAACGCTGTCCTTAATGGCAACCTGCTTGAGCACTTCGATCAGTTTGGGCACCGCCACCGGGTCTCCGATGAGACCAAGGGTATAAATAGAAGGTATGGTGGTGTAACGCTTTTCAACAAGCTGCAGCAGAATTGGAACCGCTGCCTTTGTTTTATGTGTCTGTACATACATCAGGGCGGCGTCGCGGGTGCGGCGGTCGCGCAGCTCTTTGAGCCAATCGTCCTCGGTCTTCTCAGTCTCGCAGGCTGTAAACAGCATAAGCAGATTGATCAGGAAGGCCCAGAGAAGAATTTTCCTCATCTTCAGCTTCTCCTTTTCCTAAGGGGTTTCATTACTATCTTCCCTATTTTCTATGCTCTACGGTTTGCACCGTTATACACGGATTCACAGAGTGTTTACCATATATTGTTGTCGAGGTCTAGGGCAAGGATAATTTTATTGGATATTTTTTACATAAGGAACCTGTGTCGAAGGGTAGAAACTCCCCCGCTGGCCTGATTTCGATCATTAAAATTACGTTTTTGTGGAATAAACAGCAATATTTTACAAATATATTAACCTGTTATCACCATTTTCAATCAACACCCTTTCAGGCTTGCCTCCACATCATATATATGATAAAAGCGCACGAAATCACTGGAGGTGTTCTGTGCTTATACTTGTTACGAACGACGACGGCATTCAGGCCGATGGAATAAAAGCTTTAGCCGAAGCTCTCAAGGAACTGGGCGAAGTGGTAGTGGTTGCCCCGGCAGTCGAACAATCGGGTTCGTCGCATGCCATAACCATGCACTCCCCGCTGCTGCCGCGCGAAGAAGCTCCCGGCTGGTGGTCGGTCAACGGCACACCATCCGACTGCGTATACGTCGGCATTCACAGTGTACTGAAGCGTAAGCCCGATCTGCTGGTTTCCGGTATCAACCGCGGCCCCAATCTGGGCGACGATGTTACATATTCGGGCACCGTAGCCGCCGCCATGGAAGGCGCCATGCAGGGTGTGCCGTCGCTGGCGGTTTCGCTGAATTCGTATCATCCCGAAAGCTATCTATACGCGGCCAGGGTAGCTCTGCATGTGGCGCGCCGACTGGAAGACTTCAAATTGCCGCCGCGCACACTGCTTAATCTCAATGTGCCTGCCGAAGCCACGAACGGCTCGACTGAAATCCGCGTGACACGTCAGGGACGGCGTAATTACAGTCAGAATGTTGTAGAGCGTTTGGACCCGCGCGGACGGAAATATGTCTGGCTGGGCGGCGACCCGCACGGGCATGAATATGTCGATGGCGGTGACATTGAAGCGGTCAGCGAAGGCTGCATATCGCTGACTCCGCTGCAACTTGACCTTACGGCCTACGAGCTTATGGAAAATCTAAAAAGACTGGAAGGCAGAATTGACTGAAACACCCAACAGACAGACAGAGGGCGGCTCGGCGGCAATGAAACCCTATCACTGGACCATGCGCCAGTTACGCAGACTTTACGACTGGGTGCTGCACTGGGCCGAAACGCCTTATGGTACTCCAGCGCTGTTCATACTGTCTTTTGCAGAGTCTTCGTTCTTCCCCATTCCACCCGACCCGCTGCTGATGGCGCTGGCACTGGCAAAGCGTAAAAAGGCTCTGATATACGCTTTCTACTGCACTTTGGCTTCAGTGCTGGGCGGCATCGGCGGGTATTACATCGGACATCTGCTTTTCGAAACTGTCGGCAAACCCATCATCGACTTTTATCACGCCTGGCCGATTTTCAATCAGTTGCGCGATACATTCAATGAAAACAGCTTCATCGCCGTCATAACGGCAGCTATAACACCCATTCCATACAAGGTTTTCACCATAGCCGCCGGCGTAGCAGGTTCCAATATGAGCGACTTCATCGCCGCCTCGGTGCTGGGTCGCGGATTCCGCTTCGGTCTGGAAGGCCTGCTTATTTACGTCTACGGCGATCCCATCAAAGCCTGGATAGACAAATACTTCGAAGTGCTGGCCATTGTGTTCACGCTTCTGCTGGTAGCCGGGTTCATGGCTATTAAATATATATTCTAAATACGCGTATTTTCGGCTATACTTGCGTGCAGGAGCATCCTTTTTCGCAAGTTGGCGGCGGCCCGCAGACCGTCGCGTTGCTGTGTGCGTAAGTATATCCGCCGCCCGATTAGACAGGGTCGGCGCCGGAAAACGTTAAGCATGTATCTGTTTGTGCAGGCAAATACAGCAGTGCAGCCAGGCCGTATGACGGTTTCGTATAAGCACGCAGTGCCGCTGCTGGTTCTTGTGCTGGCGGCGGTTTTTCTGTTTACTGCCTGCGGTTTTTTCGGAGTTTACCACCGCGTACAGAAGGGTGAGACGCTCTATTCCATAGCGCGCACCTACAAAGTTTCGGAAAAAACCATACAGGAAGCCAATTACCTGCGCGACGTTACACGCATCTACGAGGGTCAGAAGCTTTACATTCCCGGCGCACAGAAGGAAAGACGCGTCGCGGTGGGTTCGAAAAACGAGACGAAAAAGAAGGAAACACCAAAGAAAGCACCTGACCGCCGTGTAGCTTCGACCGGCCAACAGGGAAAAAAACCGCTGCTGATATGGCCTGTTGACGGTGTGGTCGTGTCAGGTTTCGGATTCCGCAGCGGCGGGATGCACAATGGTCTGGACATTGCCGCGCCGGAGGGCGCGCCTATTCACGCAGCACTGGGCGGCGTAGTCATATATTCCGATGGTAAACAGCGTGGCTACGGCAACATGGTTATAATTGAACATCCATACGACCTGATAACCGTTTACGCTCACAATAAAGAAAATCTGGTGCATGAGGGTGAGACGGTAAAACAGGGGCAGCTAATAGGCAGAGTGGGCAAGACCGGGCGCGCTTCTGGCTATCATGTGCATTTTGAAGTGCGTTACCGCCGGCAGCCGGCAGACCCGCATAAATGGCTGAAATAAAAACCGTTAAATATTATCAGGCCACAAATCCTCGCATTTTTTCTTTTATCTTTCCGAACATACGGTATCATATACAAACTTCTTATTTTGGGCGAAGCTGTAACATTTTTCATAATCGTTTTCTGATCGAACCATGGCTGCACTTTTTAAAGCAGCGATGTTTTCATTCCTGCTTCTGATAAGGGGAGACCTATGCTGGAATCCAATGAGTTTATTGTCTTTCTGCTTGCCATACCTGCAGTTGTTTTCATGTTTACCTCAGCACGACGCAGCGACGGCGCTGAATATCGAGACATCTGGATAATGAAGCTGGCTTTCAGCCTGCAACTGGCTGCGTGGTTCTTCACCAATTTTGAAGCTTTTTTTCTGAATGAAACTCTCAACCTCCTTGAACACCTCTGCGAAAGCGCCTCCGCTGTGTTTATTCTGCTGTGGGTTGTGCGCCTTGTCAGAAGCAGAAGGGAGACGGCAGTATGAGTCCGGTAGCATTATTCGACCTGATCTCTCTAGTATGCACCGTATCGGCGTTGACGCTGCTTCTGATTTTCTTCAAACGCTTTCCCCTGCGCGACATAAGATGGCTGCTCTTAGTGCTGTTGCTGGTAGGCTCATTCGACCACTTAAGCAATTTTCTGGAGTGGTCAGGTTTTACTTCCGGTTGGGATTATATTGAAGATTTCATTCAGATCAGCGTTCCGCTCTTTTTCATGATGATTTTCTACGGCTTGAAGCAGATCCGCGCCCGGCGGGAAGTTGAGGCCAGTGAAAAGAAATTCCGCAATATAGCCGAACAGATAAGCGATGTCATTTTCATAACCGATGCTGAAGGAAAGATATCTTACATTTCACCGTCGGCACAGAGCGTCTTCGGTCATGCGGTCGAAGATATGCAGAGTCGTCCATTCATGGATTTTCTGCCTGAAGATGAAATCCCGCGGGCCTTCGAGCAGTTCAGGCATACACTGACGAGCGGTGATAACACCTCTACTTTTTCGTTGCGCATGAAAAGGAAAGACGGCGAGATCATCGACGGCGAAATAAACGCCTCAGTCCTGATTTCTGGAGGCCGACCTACAGGAACCCAGGGTGTTATCAGGGATGTCACCGAACGAAAGAAAATAGAAGAAGTCCTGTCCGAAAGTGAAGCTCGCCTGCGACAGTATATAGACATCGCCGGAGTCGTTATGCTGGCGCTGGACAGAGAAGGTCGCGTTACCATGATAAACCGCAAAGGCTGCGAAATTCTGTCCTGTGATTCACAGAAAATGTGCGGCCAGAACTGGTTCGAGAAATTCGTCCCCGAAAACGAACGCGAAAACGTTCTGGGTGTTTTCTATAAAATAATAGCCGGAGAGATAGAGCCGGTTGAGTATTTTCAGAACAGCGTCATCGACGGTCGCAGACGGATTCGCATCATGGCCTGGCACAATGCTCTGCTGCGCAATAAAGATGGAAGCATCATTGGCACGCTGAGCTCTGGAGAAGACATAACCGAACGCATGGCCGCAGATGAAATGATACGCGCCAGTGAAGAAAAATACCGCAGCCTGGTGGAAAACAGCACAGATATAATTGCCCGCTTCGACCGTGATATGCGCATTATATATACAAACAAAGCCGTGGAAAGTTTTGCGGAAGGCAAGCAGGAAGATCTCACAGGCAAATCACTGCGTGAAATTGGCGTTGAAGAAAACAGACGTGTTTTTATCGAAGAAAACTTAATGTCTGTTTTCAATAGCGGTCAGGTCCTCGATGGAGAAACAATATTTGAAAAAGACAGAAAAACGTATACTCGCAACTGGCGAATAATACCAGAGTTCAATGAATCCGGCGTCGTAAAATCCGTCATCGGCGTTATCCGCGACGTGACAGAACAGCGTCAGGCCGAATTCCGCTACGCTCAGCTTTTCAAAAGCATGCTGGACGGATTTGCCGTACACGAAATCGTGCGCAACGAGAAAGGCGAGCCAGTCGATTATCGTTTCCTTTCCGTCAATCCGGCTTTCGAGAAACTAACCGGACTGCGGGCTGATATAATAACAGGAAAGACGGCGCTGGAAGTTATTCCAGGACTTGAACGAGTATGGCTGGAGAAATATTTCAGCGTGGTTGAAACAGGCGAACCGCTTTATTTTGAACAGCACGCAGCGAATCTGGATCGCTATTATGAAGGCACAGCCTACCGCAATGCTCCAGAACAGTTCACGGTAGTATTCGTCGACACAACAGAGCGCAGAAGGGCGCAGGAGGCCCTGAAGAAAAACGAAGAACAGTTACGCCTTACCATCGACTCCATACAGGACATGGTTCATGTCGTAGACAGCGACATGCGTCTGGTGCTGGCCAACAACACGTTCTACGCCTGGTGTCGCAAGTTCGGCCTGGATATCAGCGCGGTGGGCGTTAAGCTGATGGAGGCTTTCCCCTTCCTCAATGATTTTGTGCTGGCCGAATACCGCAGTGTATTCGAAAACGGCCAGACGCTTCTGACGGAAGAGAGCAACTCGCTGGGCGATCAGGTGGTTTATACCGAGACCCGCAAGGTTCCCATAATTATCGACGGCAAAGTAAGCCAGGTTCTTACCGTAGTGCGCGACATTTCCGAACGCCATCAGGCCGAGGAAGAAAGAATCAGACTGCAGAGCAAGCTCAATCAGGCTCTGAAACTGGAGGCTATCGGACGCCTGGCAGGCGGAGTGGCGCACGATTTCAACAACCTGCTTACCGGAATTTCAGGCAACGTAGAGCTGGCTCTGCTGGATCTGCCGGAGAACAATCCGCTGCATGAGGCCCTGAATGAAATCAACGAGGGTGCCGAACGTGCCGCTTCGCTGACGCGGCAGTTGCTGGCCTTCGGACGCAAACAGATTATCGAACCCAAAGCGATGAGCATAAATGCGCTGCTTTCGAACCTTGAGCGCATGCTGGGGCGCATAATCGGCGAGGACATCAGAATCAACTGGCTGCTTGATTCAGGCCTGTGGCAGACACAGGTAGATCCCGGACAGATTGAGCAGGTAGTGGTCAACATGGTCATCAACTCGCGCGACGCCATGCCCGACGGCGGAACCATAACCATTGAAACAAAAAATGTTACGCTGGGAGAAGACTACACCAACAGACGTCCTTATGTTAAGGGCGGCGAGTACGTCATGCTGGCAGTAAGCGATACCGGTTGCGGCATGGACGAAGCCACGCGCATTAAAATATTCGAACCGTTTTTCACTACCAAACCGGAAGGTTCCGGTTCAGGTCTGGGGCTGGCAACTTCTTATGGCATAATAAAGCAGCACAACGGCAGCATCGAAGTTTATTCCGAACCGGGGCAGGGCAGCACCTTCAAGATTTACCTGCCGCGCGTGAAAACAAACGGGGAAACCGAACGCATCGAAAGAAAACTCCCTGTAAACATGCCGGGCGGCAGTGAAACCATACTCGTTGTTGAAGATGAGGAAATCGTCCGCAATGTGGCCTTGCGCATATTAAGCCGCCTGGGTTACAAGCTGCTCTGGGCTGCTAATGGACCTGATGCTCTGGAGATTGCCGACAGACACTCCGGCCACATTGATATGCTTATGACTGACGTGGTCATGCCGCGCATGAATGGACGCGAACTGTCGGAACATTTCATCAGGCGTTTCCCGGACAGCAAGGTGCTTTTCACCTCCGGCTATACCGAAAACGTAATAGCGCATCACGGCGTACTTGATGCAGGCGTGAAATTCATAGGCAAACCCTACACCCCGCAATCGCTGGCCATGCGGGTGCGCGAAGTGCTGGAAGGCAGATAAACGAAAAGCCCGACTTTTTCAAGTCGGGCTTTTTTCTGCACATATTCAAAATGCCGGGCACTCCGTGACAGAAGAAGATAACCGCTACCGCTGCTGCCTTTCGGCCCTGACGGGGTTTGCGGGCTTCCCTACACGGGACCCGGCATTTAAAAACAAATGGCGGAGAGAGAGGGATTCGAACCCTCGGTACCCGTTAAGGCACACACGATTTCCAATCGTGCACCTTCGGCCGCTCGGTCATCTCTCCGCGATGTATACGCGTTATAAGGCAGACTGTTGATTCAGGAAAATGGCGGAGAGACTGGGATTCGAACCCAGGGTACCCATAGGGCACACATGATTTCGAGTCATGCGCCTTCGACCACTCGGCCATCTCTCCAATAAAGCAACTGCCTTTATTTTCTCATCTTTTTAAAGAACTCTTTCAACAGCGCCGAACATTCGCTCTCCAGCACTCCTTCAACAACTTCCA
>Ga0172375_10006177_pt1 | contig 16913 bp, 15 predicted proteins | sample LakKiv1m_FD_114537 | JGI IMG/M metagenome (GOLD analysis project Ga0172375, IMG submission 114537) | Freshwater microbial communities from Kabuno Bay, South-Kivu, Congo - kab_092012_11.1m | ecosystem: Environmental > Aquatic > Freshwater > Lake | place: Democratic Republic of the Congo...
AATAGGTTTAAGCACTGTCAAAGGCTTTTCTTATGCAACAGGAAAACCTATAGTCTCGGTCCCAACCCTCGAAGCGCTTGCATGGAATTTCCCTTACTGTAGATATCTTGTTTGCACCATGCTCGATGCAAGAAAGAAAGAAGTATATGCGGCGCTGTTTAAATGGAATGACGAAGTTCCCGTAAGATTAATCAACGAGGTGTCAGCAAAAGTATCCCTACTTTTAGAAGATAGCAGGTTTTTTTCAGGTGAAAAGATTATCTTCACAGGTGAAGGGGCGCTTCTTTACAAAGATAAAATAATTGAGGTGATGAGGGAAAAGGCTATATTTGCAACCAGTGAGAAAATGGTGCCTGCACCGGCAAATATTGCAGCCATCGGGATAAAAAAGGCTATGGAAGGAGAGTTTTCCGAGCCTGTAAGTTTGGTTCCATTTTACTTAAGGAGATCAGAGGCCGAGATTAAAAGGGATGCCTGAAATCTTAATACGAAAAATGCGTGCGGCTGATGTTTCTGAGGTTGTGGAGATCGAGCGCATGTCATTTACCGCCCCATGGTCAGAGGCTGCTTTTTTGGGTGAAATCCTCAAGCTATATTCTCTAACCAAAGTTGCGGCGCTCGGAGGTAAAATCATCGGCTATATATGCGTAGAGCATATAATAGATGAAGGTCATATACTTAACCTTGCAGTTCATCCTGATTTCAGAAGACGCAGCATTGGAACAAAACTTATGGAAGAGGTTATGGATGAATTGAAAAATAATGACTGCAGATATTTATATCTTGAGGTAAGGGTCTCAAATCTTGGCGCAAGGAAGTTTTATGAAAGAGGCGGCTTCAGGGTTGTTGGCATTAGGAGGAACTATTATACCTCTCCAATCGAGGACGCAGCGTTGATGATGCGTGGATTGTGATTATTTCCAAACTCCTTCTATCTCTATCCCACATTTTGAGCATCTTCCATTTTTCATCTTATTCTCGATAATACTGAAACCGAAGCGCTTGATGAGGAGTTCTTTGCAATCAGGACAAAATGAATTCTCTCCGCCTTCTCCGGGAACGTTGCCTTCATACACATATTTAAGACCAGTTTCAAAACCGATTTCTCTGGCCCTTCGCAGGGTTTTTATAGGTGTCCGGGGTTTATCAGTTAATTTATATGTCGGATAGAACTGGGTTACATGCCAGGGTATAGATAGGTCAACTGATTTAATAAACTCTGCTATATTCCTCAAGCCTTCTTCAGAGTCATTATGGTCCGGAATTATCAATGTCGTTACCTCAACCCATACACCAAGCTCCTTCATAAGCCTTATCGTCTCTTTTACAGGCTCAAGTCTCGCTCCACAAATTTCCTTATAGAAATCATTGCCTCCCTTGAGGTCTATATTGTTTCCGTCGAGATAAGGAGCTATTGTTCTTGTTGCCTCAGGGCTTGTATATCCGTTGCTTACAAAGACATTCTTTATGCCCTTTTCGTGTGCAAGCCTCGCACAGTCATAGGCAAATTCAAAAAATATGGTTGGTTCTGTATAGGTATATGAAATACTCTCGCAACCATTCCGTTTTGCTGCTTCAACGATAGCCTCAGGTGTAACAGACTGACCAGGGATATCGCTGTGTTCCTTTGTATATTGGGATATCTCAAAATTCTGGCAGTGTTCGCATCGGAAATTGCAGCCCACAGTTGCGATTGAAAAAGAGGTCGAACCAGGCAGAAAATGGAAAAGAGGCTTTTTTTCGATAGGGTCAATATTCATTGAGGTAACTTTGCCATAGACAAGGCTATATAAAGCGCCGCCTCTGTTTTCACGCGTAGCACATATGCCTCTTTTTCCGTCTTTGATTAAGCAGTGATGTGCGCAGAGGAAACACCTTATAGTGTTTTTGTCAAGTTTTTCATAAAACATCGCCTCTTTCATAATCAAATTATAACAGTTATAATGAAAATGTGAAACCTAAACTTTGTGCTTTAGTCTATGCTAAAACCAGCTAAACAACTTGATGTGATAAAGAGGGGCGCTGTTGAGATAATTATCGAGGACGACCTCTTTAAGAAATTAGAGAAATCATACAATGAAAACAGACCTCTTAAGATTAAGGCAGGTTTTGATCCAACTGCGCCTGACATACACCTTGGCCATACAGTCTTGCTTGAAAAGATGAGGCAGTTTCAAGAACTTGGTCATGATGTTGTATTTCTCATCGGAGATTTCACGGGTATGATAGGTGACCCAAGTGGAAAGAGCGAGATGAGAAAGCCTTTAACAAAGGAAGAGGTCTTAAAAAATGGTGAAACTTATAAAGAGCAGGTTTTTAAGATACTCGATCCGGAAAGAACCGGGATTGTCTTTAACTCAGAATGGCTGTCACGCATGACAGCAGAAGATATGATACGGCTTGCAAGCAAATATACAGTTGCGAGGATGTTCGAAAGAGAAGATTTCAAGCAGAGATGGATCAACCAGAATCCTATCAGCATTCATGAGTTTATGTATCCATTAATACAAGGTTATGATTCTATAGCGCTTCGGGCTGATGTTGAACTTGGTGGTACAGATCAGAAATTTAACCTTATTGTCGGAAGAGAACTCCAGAAGGAATACGGCCAGGAACCGCAGTGTCTTGTTCTCATGCCGTTACTTGAAGGTCTTGACGGAGTAAAGAAGATGAGCAAGAGCCTGGGGAATTATATCGGCATCTCAGAGCCGCCTAAGGAGATGTTCGGTAAGATAATGTCCATAACTGATGAACTTATGCTTAGATATTATGAACTATTGAGCCGCATCTCCATAGAAGAACTTAATTTGCTGAAAGAAGGAATAGAGAAGGACAAGATTCATCCTAAAAAGGCTAAAGAAGATCTCGCACTTGAAATTGTTGAAAGATACAGGGGGAAGAATGCAGCCCTCAAGGCTAAGGAAGAATTCGATCATATCTTTAAGCAAAAGAGCCTCCCTGATGAAATCCCGGAATTCGGGCTTGAATGGGAAGAAGATGAGTTGTGGGTGCCGAAGATTATGAAGCTTTCCGGGTTAACATCAAGTACAGGCGAAGCAATAAGACTTATCAAGCAGGGAGGAGTTTCGATTAATGACAAAAAATATAACGACCCTGATGGAAAACTATCGCGGGGGAGTTATTTATTTAAAGTAGGGAAGAGAAGATTTATGAAGGTAAAAGCAAAATGATTTAATTCCTCAGTATATGTTTAGGTTAAATATATTTTTGTAATCGTTCTATACTTTTCAAAACATCCTCTGGTGTATGTCCCTCAATTGTATAGATGAGATTTTTATCTTTTAGGATTGAAAATAATGCGCCGAAGTCGAACGTCCCTTCGCCTATTGCAAGGTGGTCATCAAAGGTCCTGTTGTTGTCATGGAGGTGTAATTCTATGATGTAAGGCATTAGCAGCCTCAACCATTCCTCGATGGGGATCTTCGAGAAGAGATTAAAATGGCCTGTGTCAAAACATATGCCGAAATTATCCGATTTTATTTCTTCCATTAGAAATTTGAGATTTGCCGGGTCATCCTCGAAGATATTTTCTATGGCTATCTTTGTGCCTATATCAGCAGCCTTTTTTAAAAGAACCGGCCAGGTTTTTAAACTCCCCTCAAGCCAGATATCAATCCTATGTGCATATTTCCACTTCTCATAACCTGAATGGAATACTATTACTTCGGGCTTCAGGGTTTCTGCAATTGCAAAGATATGTAAAAATCTTTCAATAGTTATATCCCTTACTTTTGAGTCAACTGCTCCTGGTGAAAGGTCCATAAACGGCGCATGAATGGAAATAGAAGGACGATAATCGAGTTTTTCTTTAAGTCCTAAAATATCAGAATCGGTTATAGCGTCAAGGGAATTAGACGAAAAATATATCTCGAGGTTTATGCGGTGTTCTCTTATAAATCGTAAATAATCATCTACCCTGCGATAGGGAACATGAACATAAGGACTTATCATTAATTCTTTGCAGAGGCCTCTACTTTAGTTTCTTTATTTATATCAGATTTAACTTCAGTTTCTTTCGCTTTCTTCCTTTCAGGACGTGCATAATCTGTCACATACCAGCCTGTGCCTTTAAGGACAAAGGAAGTTTGGGATATTAGTTTATGCATATCACCACCGCAGTCCGGACAACTGTTTAATGGTTTGTCATCGAATTTTTGAATTACCTCGCATTGTTTGCCACAACTAAGACACTCATACTCATATATCGGCATTTCTAAAACCTCGGTTTAAAAAATAAGTTAATTAGAGTCTGTTTATAAATTGTCTTTTGAGCCAGCCCCATTTTCCCCTCTTTGGAAAAGAGGGGAAAGGGGAGATTTTATGGATAATAAATAAGCATATGTCCTTAAAATCCCCCTCCATCCCCCTTTGCCAAAGGGGGAGAATGCGGACAAGCTGAGTTTATAAACAGATTTCAATTATACCATAAACAATTTATCTTTTATAATTACCTTCGTTTTTCAGGGTGTCTGCCTTCCATCCTTCCATTTTATACAACATTTGCTCCGAAAATACCACTGACTTTATTGAAGTTACTGTTTTCAGTAATCTCCCCAAACCCCTCTTTAAAAAAGAGGGGAATTTTTGAAGTTCCCCCTTTTCTAAAGGGGGATGTAGGGGGATTACAAATGTGACGATTCGTCGGCATGAAGGTTTAGGGTTACCCGGTGGTAAGGAGCTTCCTTATACATTTTGGTAAAGAGAATAATCTTCTATGAGTTTCAGGGTCGTAGTATGAAAGATTTTTAAGTTTTCTTTCTTTTAATCTTGTGCTTACTACAGAAGAGGATATTTGTCCCGGATTGTATTTAGACGAAGCAACTGTAAATGCCCATAAAGAGCTAAAACTCGGAATATATTCATAATAGAACTCTGCTGCAGGAAAAATATCGGCAAGTGTTTTAAATATTTGAGCAGAAATACCTTTAGAGGTATAGCGGATATCTGTTGCATGTGTCACAAAGATTCCGTCTGACACCAATATCTTTTTTATAAGAAAATAAAACTCTTTTTGGTAGAGTAACATAGCAGGACCTTTCTCAGCAGGATCACTTATATCAGCAATTATAACATCAAACTTAAGCTTTGTTTTTTTGACATATTCCATCGCATCATTAAAAAACAATTCTACTTTCTGATTTTTAAATGATCCTCCATGCCATTTTTTCAGGTGATCTTTACACAATTTAACAAATTCTTCATCAATATCTATCATAACAACTTTTCTGACTGTTGGATGTTTGAGAACCTCTCTTAGTGTTGCGCCCTCACCTCCGCCGAGTATTAAAATATTTTTTGGATCTGGATATGATAACATCGCAGGATGTACCAGGGCTTCATGGTAGATAAATTCATCTATTTCCGCAAACTGAATTTTATCATCAAGAACAACAATACGGCCAAGATTATAGGTATCGATAATCTCCACCTGTTGGAATTTTGTCTTTGTAGACAAGACATGCTTTTTCACACTATAATATATCCACCTATTATCGCTATCCTTATCGATGAACCAGGTATTGCCTGTCTTTTTGTTTTTCATGGGGATATCGAATATTTCATGTAGTTTATCAAAACCGGCAATGAACAACCGCAGTAAATTAAAGCGAATTACAAGTCAAAACAACTTTATTATCTTATCTCATTTATTACCATATAAGTTTCTTTTCCATCAACTTCTTATACATGTCTTTAGGTAGAAATGTCTGTTTGTGTATTTCATCACTATAGTATTTTGTTTTTATCTTAAGTTTACGTCTTGTATCACGGGGTGAAAGACTTTTGGATGCCACTGAGAAAGCCCACCAATTTCCTGGATATGTTGCAATTGGAGCAGTATAGAGGTCAACTATGGGAAAAGCGCTTTTCAGTATTTCCTGAACTTCGATAACCATATCCTTATGAAAATGAAGTGACTCTGAATGTGTAACAAACATTCCTTCATCTGTTAGACAATTCCTAACACGGGTAAAAAAATCTTTACTAAAAAGACTTCTTGCAAAACCAACAATGTCTGTAGAGTCGATTATAACAACATCAATGTCGGAAAGTTTTCTCTTTGTTATAAATTCTGCGCCGTCCATAATCTTTATCTCCACACGTGGATCATCAACACCGGAAGATATATCAGGAAAATATTTTCTCGAAACATCGATTACCTTTTCATCTATTTCCACAAAATAGACCTTTTCAACAGTCTTGTGTTTAATAACTTCTCTGACTACGCCGCCATCGCCCCCGCCAATAACAATAACTTTCCTTGGATTCGGATGAGCATGCATAACAACATGGGTTAGCATCTCATGGTAAAAAAACTCATCCCTTTCAGTCACCTGGACAACATCATCAAGTATAAGCATTTTACCAAAATACGGATTCCTTATAACCATGATTTCCTGAAATTTACTTTTACCCTTATATAGGATTTCCTCAACATCATAGGAATATTCGACCGGTGCATATGGCGCCTTTTCAAAAAATTTAATCATTTTTATTTCCCTTTCCAATTAGGAAGAATAATTGTTTTTGGTATCGAAAAACCATTAAATTCTGACGCATAAGATACAGTATATGCGCCGCTGGACAATATAAGTATCAGATTTCCGATATCAGGCTCTTGAAGTGCAACATTATCGTCTATTACATCAAAGCTGTCACAACTCGGACCCGCTATTGTCCATCGTTTCTTATGTATCGTATGCTTATAACTCTCAACAATATAGCTATATTTTATTCCCCCAACACTTTCCATTAGTCCATTAAAAACACCTACATCAATATAAAGCCAGTCTCCATCGCCCCTTTTTGCCTTACCAATTATAGCGCTTACTAATATGCCCGCATCTCCAATAACAGCTCTGCCGGGTTCAATGTGTACTTCTATACCTTTAGGAAATCTTTCATAAATAAGGCTGCTAACATTTTTCTCTATAGTCTCAATGCTAACTACATCTTTGGTATATTTTATAGGATAACCACCACCGATATTTAAAAGAGTCAATTTTATTCCATTCCTATCAGCCATATCCCATAGAGCCTTCGCCTTATCAAGGGCAAAATTCCAATTATAAACATTCGTGCACTGTGAGCCAACGTGAAACGTAATGCCAACTGGATTGAGCCCTTTTTCTTTTGCATAATACAAAAGAGTTAACGCCTCATCAAGTTCAACCCCAAATTTCTTGCTTAGCGGCCATTCGCTGCCCTCATTCGGGACTGAAAGCCTGATATAAATATTACACTCGGGGACAAATCTCGCAAGTTTGTCTACTTCGTCTGCAGAATCAAAAGAAAAATAACTAATACCATAAGATGCAGCCATCTTTAAAAATTTCAGAGATTTTATGGGATTACTAGATATAATCCTTGCTGGTTCTACTTTTAATAATGAGAGTATTTCCAGTTCTCCCTCGGAAGATATTTCAAACCCTAACTTTAGTTTATTGAGGAACCTGAGTATCTCTATGTCAGGATTTGCTTTAACAGCATAAAATACCCTGGAATTTTTAATATGCCGGCCGATCGTGAATGCTTTTTCTTTTACCTTATCGCCGTCTATGAGGAGAAATGGCGTTTCAATATCTTCTCTATCAAGATATTTTAATACCTTAAATAATGTGGATTCAGGAACGATGCCTGCATGAAACTTTTCTAATTTAAAGGTTCTAATCATTCTAATTAAATTTGCTACAGTTCTGTGACAGACAAGACCCGCCTACACGCTAAATATTGCAATCTTAGATTTTTTGAATCTATTTCTAGTGTGCCTTTCTGGCTCGAAGAAGCTTCTTTGCAGCAGCACGTATTCCCTCTACAACATTTCTGTTTTTCTCAAGTATAGCAAGATCCCTTGTTTTTAGTTCACTTACGAGGGGAATTGCGATACCAGGAGGAGTTTTAGGGTTCGTCACAAGTGACATGATTACACCATAGTTCTTCATCCATTCTCTCTTTTTTGTTATTTTTCTCAGCGCTTCATCAGCTATTGAACGCGACTTCGCAATTAATTCGATTTCCGTATCGGTCATCTTTGGATTTTCCAGAACAGTCAGCACCACCTCTTTGTTTGGGTCCCTTAATAGAATTGACCTTATTTCTTTACCACCCCTCATTGCAAGATGTATTCTTTCTGAGACACTTAATTTCTGAATTTTCTGAAGGATAGTCTGTGTATGCTCCTCGGCCGGTTTTTTAACCTTTACAATTTCTTTCTGTGTTTTTACAGGTACATGCAGGGCTCTGCTAACTTCCAGTCTGACATCATCAGGTGTATCAGGATTTTCAAGGAGAACAGTTAGTATCTCGGGCCTATTGATGCTTGCCTTTGCAATCTCCTTAAATGTTGAAGTGTCTAAAGCGTCTTCAATAAGCAGTTCTATTAATTCTTTTGATGCAGCTGCAAAATCAATTCCAAGTAACGCCCTATTTTCTTCCATAAGATCTTTTTTTCATATATAAAAAATATTCTATATTGCCTTTTTGCCCTGTAACAGGAGACTGAAATATACTACCAACGTTCTTGAGGCCGAGCTTTTCTGAATTTTCTTGTACATACCTGACGGCTTTCACCCTTTTTTCTTCTTCCTTGACAATTCCACCTCGCCCTACCTCTCCTTTCCCAACTTCGAACTGCGGCTTGACAAGTGCAAGCATCTCTCCTTCTTCCTTAAGAAATCCAACCACAGAGGGAATCACCTTAGTCAAAGAGATAAAAGAAACATCCACTGTCGCCATGTCTATATTACTCTTTACAAGGTCTTCAAACTCGCAACCCTTAAATTTTGACGATTCAGCTCCTCTAACGATTTCCTCGAGATATCTTATATTGGTCCTTTCCATAACTACGACCCTTGGATTTGTTCTAAGTGACCATGCAAGTTGTCCATAGCCTACATCTATACAATATACTTTCTTTGCGCCCATCTTCAATAAGCAGTCTGCAAAGCCGCCTGTTGATGAACCAATGTCCATAACGATCTTATTATTTAAGCAAATGTTAAAAAAATTTATTGCTGCCTCGAGCTTTAACCCTCCTCTGCCAACATAAGGCAGAGTTTCTTTTAGAGATATGTCCGAAGTTTCACTTACAGAAGCGCCTGCCTTTATTATCTTTTTACCATCAACAAAAACCTTGCCTTCCATTATAAATGCCCTTGCCAATTCCCTGCTTTTTACAAGCCCCTTCGAAACAAGAATTTTGTCCAATCTCTCCTTATGCGGCATTATTTTTCAATTTAAAAGTCCAATTAACCAGTGCAAAAATTCATCTAACGACTGTATGACGGCTCGTTGAGAAATGAAAATACAGATGTATATATCCCTTCTTCATCAAGCCCATATTTTTTCCTCAGTTCATTTTGATGACCCTGCTCAACAAATTTATCTGGAATACCAAGCCGTTTCACCGTTACATTATGGATTTCCATCTCGTTCAGGAATTCAAGTATTGCGCTGCCAAAGCCACCTTGAAGGACATTATCTTCTATAGTAATTATTCTCGGAACCATTGATGCAACATAGGATATAAGATCACGGTCTAAAGGTTTTATAAACCTTGCATTTATGACCATTGCGGTAATACCATCTTTCTCAAGTCTCTCTGCAGCAGATAAGGCTGGATAAACAGTGTTGCCCAAGGCTAGCAGTGCTATATCCTTTCCATCTTTAAGTACTTCAGCTTCTCCTTCTTTAAAAGTAACCGATGCACCCCCTGTAAGTGAGGAACTGCTAACTGGCAACTGTACCTTCCCTCTTGGATATCTTATCGCAACAGGTCCATTATGTTTTAAAGCAAGCTCAAGCATTGCTCTGAGTTCAACATAATCCTTAGGCGCCATGACAATTATATTTGGGATATGCCTTAAATAGGAAAGATCAAATACCCCATTATGCGTAGGTCCGTCCTCTCCGACTAGGCCCGCCCTGTCGATGGCAAAGATAACATGAAGGTTCTGAAGACAGACATCGTGAATTATCTCATCATATGCCCTTTGAAGAAATGTGGAATAGATCGCAACTACGGGTTTTAACCCCTGTATTGCAAGCCCTGCTGCGAACGTTACAGCATGTGGTTCTGCAATACCAACATCATAAAATCTAGCGGGGAATTTATCAGCAAAATGCTCAAGACCTGTACCTTCCTTCATAGCTGCGGAAATAGCAACTATCTTCTCATCTCTGGCTGCTAGTTCTATCAGGATCTCACCAAATACTTCATTGTATACAGGCTCGTTTCCACCTATAGGCAACCCTGTTTCGAGTTCAAAAGGTCCGATCCCGTGAAACAAAGAAGGGTTCTTCTCTGAAAACTCATACCCTTTACCCTTTTTTGTAATAACATGTATAAGGGTCGGTAATGATGACGTTTTTATCCTTTTTAAGGTCCCGATTAATAGTTCGATATTATGACCATCTATCGGACCCACATAATTAAAACCGAGTTCCTCAAAGATTATTCCGGGGAAGAAAATACCCTTAAGCATTTCCTCTGTCTTCTGGGCTAGCTTTGCAGCTTTCCCTCCTAATTTTGGTATGCCTTCTATAAATGCTTTGGTTTCCTTCTTAAATTTCTGATAGAATTCTCCTGTAAGTATCCTATTTAAATATGCTGAAAGTGCGCCAACATTTTGTGATATAGACATCTCGTTGTCGTTCAGAATTACAATAAGGTCCTTTTTAAGATGGCCAGCATTATTTAACCCCTCAAATGCAAGCCCCGCGGTCATTGCTCCATCACCTATAACAGCCATGACCTTGTAGTCTTCTTTATTCTTATCTCTACCCTCGATTATTCCAAGCGCGGCTGAGATTGAAGTGGAACTATGTCCAGTACCAAAGACATCATGTTCACTCTCATCCCTTCTAGGAAAGCCAGAGATACCTTTATATTTCCTGAGGCTCGAAAACCTTTCGTATCTTCCAGTTAAGAGTTTATGTGTATAGGATTGATGTCCAACATCCCATAGTATTTTATCTACAGGGGATTTAAATACATAATGAAGGGCAATCGTCAGTTCAACAACTCCGAGGTTTGAGGACAAATGACCTCCGTTTTTTGAAACCCGCTCAATTATCGTTTCTCTTATCTCAGATGCAAGCTCCTTCAGTTCCTGAATAGAGAGCTTTTTTAAATCAGCTGTTGTTTTTACCATCTCCAGATACATCAAGCCCTCCTTTTTATTAAATAGCTTGCAATTTCCCTCAATGGGTCTGCCTCAGAAGAGAATATACGGAGGGCATCTATTGCCTCTAAAATTAACTCCTGCGCCCTTAGACGTGATCCTTCTATCCCGTATAGCGATGGATAAGTCATCTTCTTTTTCTTCTTATCTGAACCGGCTGATTTACCAATCTCTTCCGTATTACCTTCAATATCAAGTATATCATCTATAATCTGAAAAGTAAGCCCTACATTTTCTCCATACCTTGTTAATGCCTTCAATATATCTCCGCCAATGTCGGCCAGTATTGGCCCCGTCCTAACAGATGCTGTTATCAGCGCTGCTGTTTTGTGAAGGTGTATAAAATGCAATGTATCTCTATCAGGTTCCGAACTCTCTGAAAGTATGTCCTGGGCTTGCCCTCCAACCATCCCATAGGCGCCTGCTGCCATTGCAACCTCTCGAATAATTCTTAAGATAGATTGAAAAGTGATGGGTGATGGGTTTTTCGGCGAGGATGCACGATGCATGATGCATGATGCATTGTTATCCTGCTTCCCGAATCTTGCATCCTGAATCTCGGCATTTGTCATCATAAGGAATGCCTCAGTAATAAGAGCATCTCCTGCAAGTATAGCTATCGCCTCTCCGAACACTTTATGATTTGTTAGTTTTCCACGCCTCAATTCGTCATTGTCCATTGCAGGCAGGTCATCATGTATAAGAGAATATGTGTGGATAAGCTCAAGAGCTGAGGCCTGCGGTACAATGTATTCAGGATTTCCTCCACATGCCTCGTACGAGGCGAGTGCAAATATTGGCCGGATTCTCTTGCCACCAGCGAAGAGAGAGTACCTCATTGCCTCGTGAAGGACAGAAGGTAAAAATGGAGTGTCAAAATATGATTTCAAATACGAGTCAACGAGTTCACGTTTTTCTTTAAGATAAGTATTTATATTAAAAGTAGCCATGTTGCCAGATGACACCAGTTCCTTAACTCAAATAATACAATTGATTTGGTTAATTATTAATGTTCTTATAATAGGATTAACATGCTTATAATAAAATCCCTCCTAACCTCCCTTTGCCAAAGGGAGGATTTCCCCCTCTTTGGTAAAGAGGGGCGAGGGGAGATTTTCCGGTAAATGTCTATTCAATTATGAGAACCTTAATATAATGTTATTTTCACTCCCACTCTATTGTACTTGGTGGTTTTGAGCTCACATCATAGACCACCCTGTTAACCCCTTTCACCTCATTTATTATCCTATTTGATATCACTTCAAGAACATCATATGGTATCCTGGCCCAATCAGCAGTCATGCCGTCAAGACTTTTTACTGCCCTTACTGCTATAACATTCTCATATGTTCTCTCATCGCCCATAACGCCCACACTCTTGACGGGTAGAAGGACAGCAAAGGACTGCCAGAGATCTCTATAAAGCCCTGCATTTTTTATCTCATCTAAAACTATAGCATCTGCCTTTCTCAATATATCGCACCTTTGCCTCGTTACTTCACCTATAATCCTTATCGCAAGACCCGGTCCGGGGAATGGATGACGGGTTATTATCTCGGCAGGGATATTGAGTTCTTTTCCAAGAACTCTAACCTCATCCTTTAATAATTCTCTAAGAGGTTCTATAAGCTTTAACTTCATTCTTTTCAGGAGACCGCCTACGTTATGATGGCTCTTAATTGTAGCTGATGGACCTCTAAGAGGAACGCTCTCTATCACATCAGGATATAATGTGCCCTGCGCAAGGAACTCGACCCCTCTTATTTTTTTTGCTTCCTGTTCAAAAACTTTTATGAACTCATTTCCGATCTTCTTTCTCTTTAATTCAGGGTCAGTGATCCCTTTCAATTTACTTAAAAACTTCCCAGAGGCATCAATACACTTTACTTTCATGTGGAAATGCCTACGCAGTGTTTCCTCAACCTTTTTTGCCTCTCCTGTTCTTAAGACCCCATTATCGACAAAAATGCATGTAAGCTGATCGCCAATACTTTTATGTGCCAGTACCGCTGTAACTGTAGAATCCACTCCACCGCTTATGCCGCATACAACCTTTTTATTTCTGACCTTCTCTTTTATCTCTTTTATGGCAGTCTCTATAAAAGACTTCATAGTCCAGGTAGGCTCGCATTTACATATCCTGAATAAAAAGTTTTTTAAAATTTCAAATCCTTTCGGGGTATGTACAACCTCAGGATGAAACTGTAAGGCATAAAATTGTTTGCTTTTGTTTGCCATCGCTGCAACAGGTGAATTAGCTGTATGCGCTATTTGTTTAAAGCGACAAGGACAATGTTCAATCCTGTCTCCATGGCTCATCCAGACAATGGTTTTTATTGGGATACCTTCAAATATGTCCTTCCTATCGTCAACTATAAGTTCTGCCTTGCCGTACTCTCTTTTCTGCGCCTTTGCTACTCTTCCTCCAAGACAATGCGCCATAAGTTGCATGCCATAACATATGCCAAGGACAGGAATACCGAGTTCAAAAATCTTGATGTCTGGTATTGGCGCACCTGAATCATAAACGCTCGACGGACCACCTGAAAGTATTACCCCTTTCGGATCAAAATTCTTTATCTTTTCAATTGAAGCATTAAAGGGGAATATCTCTGAGTAAACCTTGCTTTCTCTAACGCGTCTTGCGATTAGCTGAGTGTACTGAGAGCCGAAATCCAGGACTAAAATTTTGTTGTCATTGGTCATTTGTCATTGGTCACTGTCATTAGTCATTTGTCATTTTTGTTTCTCTTGACTATTGACTGATGACTAATGACTGTCTTATCACCATTCTGGCCTATAATTAGGAGCTTCTTTTGTTATGATAACATCGTGGACATGGCTTTCTCTCAAGCCTGCATTAGTAATCCTTATAAATCCTGCCTTTTTTCTCAGTTCACCAAGGTTTCTACAACCGCAGTAGCCCATCCCTGAACGCAAGCCCCCGATCAACTGATTGACACTCTGAGAAAGAGGTCCTTTATGTGGCACCCTGCCTTCAACGCCCTCTGGCACAAGCTTTGCAGATTTCACGCCTGACTGCATATATCTGTCCTTTGCCCCCTGCTCCATCGCACCGATGGAACCCATTCCCCGGTATACCTTATAACTACGACCCTGGAAGAGGACTATCTCTCCGGGAGACTCATCTGCCCCCGCAAAAAGGCTGCCTATCATTACAGAGTGAGCGCCTGCTGCAAGCGCCTTTGTAATATCGCCTGAATATTTTATCCCACCATCTGCAATTACAGGGATTCCGTATTTTTTTGCAACAGAACTACAGTTCTTTATTGCTGTAAGTTGTGGAACACCTGCTCCTGCTATTATCCGAGTAGTACATATCGAACCAGGCCCTATGCCGACCTTTATTCCATCTGCACCTGCCTTTATCAGGTCAACTGCAGCCTCAGCAGTAGCAATATTGCCTCCAATCACATCTACATCAAATTTCTTTTTTAGCGTTTTTAGCATAGATATAACAGAAGCAGTATGTCCATGAGCAGTATCAATTACAATCACATCAACCCCTGCTTTTACAAAGAGTTCTGCCCTGTTTAATGAATTTTCCCCTGTGCCTATTGCAGCTCCAACGCAAAGCCTTCCAATGCTGTCTTTACATGCATTTGGATACTTTTCCCTCTTTTCTATATCCTTTATAGTTATTAACCCCTCAAGGTTATTCTCTTTATCAATAATAGGAAGTTTTTCTATCTTGTATTTGTTCAGGATTTTCTTTGCCTCATCAAGGGTGGTACCCAAAGGAGCTGTGATAAGCTTTTCCTTTGTCATAACATTAGAGACTTTTTTTGATAATTGCGTTTCAAACCGTAGATCCCTGTTTGTAAGAATTCCGATGAGTTTCCCTTTTTCCGTCACAGGGACACCTGATATCTTATACTGTTTCATCATTGCCAGCGCCTCTGAGATAGGCGCATCCTGCGAAATTGTAATCGGATCCACTATCATTCCGCTTTCGGATTTTTTTACCTTATCTATTTCTGATGCCTGTCTCTCTGGAGACATTGCCCTATGTATAATCCCTATCCCGCCCTCGCGTGCTACAGCTATTGCAAGATCTGCCTCTGTAACAGTATCCATTGCAGCGCTCACTATAGGGATATTGATCTTTATATTTCGTGTAAGCATGGTAGTTAAGTCAATTTCTCTTGGAAGAATCCCAGATTTAGCTGGCAAGAGAAGTACGTCGTCAAAAGTCAAACCTATTTGTATAGCATCATTAGGCATTATTATTTTCCTTTAAAAATTTCAATAACTTTAACATTTTAACACCTTAAAAGCAATTAGGAGAACTTTTTGGCATAGTCACGTCAAAGTCAACCCCAATTTGTCATTCCCGCAAGCGAAGCGCGTCGGGAATCCTTCTTTAGACAAAGAAAGATTCCGGACAAGCCGGAATGACAGATAAAAAACTTAAAACAAAGAAAAGACTTTTACAGCAACGAGTTAGCTTCAACAATGACATGACCATGACTTTTCCCCCTTGACAGTATTAATGTTTTAGATTATATTTTTGAGGCTTAAGATTTACACTGGAATGTGAAACCTGTTTTCAGGATTTTGAAACTTTTATGAAAGGGGGTGAAAAAAGATGAGGTCTACAATTATTTTATTAGTCCTAATAGTAGCAATTGCATTTGTTGGCAGTGCACTGGCCGTAGGTCCAGGAAAAACAGTAGAGTATACAGGTGGAGAGGCCGGAAAAGTTATATTTAATGGATCCACACACGGTACTGCACAAGGCATGAAATGCCCTGACTGTCATCCGAAACTCTTCGAGATGAAAAAAGGCGCATTCAAGATGATAAAGGAAGACCATGGTAAGGAAACAGGATGCGGAGCATGCCATAATGGAACAAAGGCCTTCTCACAATCTGATGAAAAAGAATGCGTAAAGTGCCATATAAAGGCAGAAGAGAAAAAAGAAGAAATGCAAGAAGAGATAAAGGAAGAAGAAAAGAAATAAATATTAGGGGGCATAGCACGCTATGCCCCCTTAAAATACTATTAAAGCCTTGTCAGCCATGATCCGTACTTCTTATTTTTGCCTCTAACGATATCAAAAAATATTGACTGGAGCTTCTTTGTTGTTTCCCCGGGTATTCCTTTACCAATGGTCCTTACGTCAACCTCTCTTATTGGAGTAACCTCCGCAGCTGTACCCGTAAAAAAGGCTTCATCAGCAATATAAACTTCATCTCGTGTAAACCTTTCCTCTACAACTTTGATACCTTCATCATTCGCTGTTTTAATGATGCTGTTTCTTGTTATCCCCTCAAGTATTGAGGTAAGAGGTGTAGTCTTTAGTATTCCATTTCTTACTATAAAGATATTCTCACCGCTCCCTTCAGATACATAACCTTCTGTATCAAGTAAAAGCGCCTCATCATATCCACATGAAATCGCTTCTTTTTTTGCAAGTTGAGAATTTACATAATATCCGCATACCTTACCCCTTGCCATGTTTGCATTTACATGGTTCCTTATAAAGGATGACGTCTTAACTTTAATACCGTTTTCAAGACCTTTGTCGCCCAAGTAGGTTCCCCACGACCATACCGCTATAGAGACATTAACAGGGTTTTCTTTTGGATAAAGACCCATGTCGCCATATCCTATATAAGCAAGCGGCCTGATATAGCATTCCTTAATCTTATTTACCCTCACTGTTTTGATTATTGCATCTTTAATTTC
>Ga0172375_10006179_pt1 | contig 16910 bp, 13 predicted proteins | sample LakKiv1m_FD_114537 | JGI IMG/M metagenome (GOLD analysis project Ga0172375, IMG submission 114537) | Freshwater microbial communities from Kabuno Bay, South-Kivu, Congo - kab_092012_11.1m | ecosystem: Environmental > Aquatic > Freshwater > Lake | place: Democratic Republic of the Congo...
CGTACTGACAACCTGGATGTTTTCACGTGGGAACGGACGGACAGGAAAGCGGCGCTTCTTGCGGCAATATAATTTTTCCGCAAAGATCTTTCGCATGGAGAAATGATAAAAAGTTATGAAGAAAAGCAGGTTGGTAACAAAAATACGGGTGCCGCGCGGTTTCAGGGATTATGTCGTCACTGATATGAGCCTGGCCGGATGGGGACGCAGGGAAATTGAACTGGCCGAGCAGGAAATGCCGGGTCTGATGATGCTCAGGAAGCAATATGGCCGGGCAAAACCGCTGAAGGGTGCCAGGATCACCGGGTCTCTTCATATGACGATCCAGACGGCGGTGCTGATCGAGACGCTTCAGCATCTCGGGGCGAGGATCCGGTGGGCGAGCTGCAACATATTTTCAACGCAGGACCATGCAGCGGCTGCGATTGTAGCTACCGGAACTCCCGTGTTTGCCAGGAAGGGCGAATCCCTGGAAGATTACTGGGCTTATACTGACCGGATACTGGACTGGGGCAATGGCCAGGGTCCCAACATGCTTGTGGATGACGGCGGTGATGCCACCCTGTTGATTCACCTCGGATACAAGGCTGAGGAAGATAGGAATGTTCTCAGGAAAAAGCCGGAGAGTATAGAAGAGCGTATTCTTCTTGCGCAGGTTGCCAGGTCTGTCAAAAGGGATCCGAAGCGCTTTCACAGGATTGTGCGCCACATACGCGGGGTATCGGAAGAGACAACCACCGGGGTGCATCGCCTTTACCGCATGCACGAGGCTGGTGAACTGCTGTTCCCCGCGTTCAACGTGAACGATGCGGTGACGAAGTCCAAGTTTGACAATCTTTACGGGTGCCGTCATTCGCTGGTGGATGGCATAGCCCGTGCCACAGACGTGATGCTTTCCGGGAAAGTTGCGGTGGTGGCGGGATATGGAGATGTTGGCAAGGGATGCTGCCAGGCGCTCAAGGGGCAGGGCGCTCGTGTGATCGTGACGGAAATAGATCCGATATGCGCGCTTCAGGCTTCGATGGAAGGGTACCAGGTGATGACCATGGACCAGGCATGCACAATCGGGGATATATTTATCACGGCGACAGGCTGCTGTGATATTATCACCGAGAAACACATGCGCAGGATGAAGGACCTGTCGATTGTATGTAATATCGGTCACTTTGACAGTGAGATAGAGATTGAAAAGATGATGAAGTACAGGTGGGAAGAGATCAAACCCCAGGTTGACCGGGTGTATCTCCCGGGGGGCAAGAGTATAATCGTTCTGGCCAAGGGGCGGCTGGTGAATCTTGGCTGTGCCACGGGCCATCCGAGTTTTGTTATGTCAAACAGTTTTACCTGCCAGGTTATGGCTCAGATCGAGCTTTATACCAATACGAAGAAATATCCGGTCGGGGTTTATGTTCTTCCGAAACTGCTTGATGAGAAGGTGGCTAGGTTCCATCTGGACAAGCTTGAAGTGTCGCTTGAGAAGCTTACCAGGAAGCAGGCATCGTATCTTGGTGTTAGGCAGACCGGTCCGTTTAAGCTTGATACCTACAGGTATTAACACGGCCTTTGTTTTAAAACCACCGGGCAGATATTTGTTGCGTTTGGCAGGTATTATGTTAACTTTAATACGTTTTGGTTAATGCAATTAATGGAGGAGCCGCAGTTATGAAAAATCTGTTATCACGCGTATTTATGGTTCTTGGAGTATCTGTTGTGGCGGGGCTGATCTTCCAGTCTCAGCCGGCTCAGGCGCAAAAGGTGGAGCCGAGCAACGAAGCCAAATGGTATTTTGCACCGGGTCTCGGTGTAATGCACGTTGAAGGTGATGAAGAGGTTGAGCCGGGTGTGATTCTCTCTGCGAGGCTCGGCTATGATTACAGTGAATGGTGGAGTTTTGAGGGACTGTTTTACGTCGCGCCGTATTTGAAAGAGCGGACGAGGTGGCGCTGGTATCCGACGGATGATCCAAACGGTTCGTACAAGTGGGTGTCGATGGTGGACAAGGAGCCTGGCGAAAGATATGGCAGTACATATGGGGCGGGACTAGCCGGGGATGCGTTGTTTCATTTTACAAGGTGGGAAAGGCTGGATCCTTACCTGACACTTGGCGTTGCACTTGCGTGGTATGGACACGAGATCAATGGTGAGAGGTTTGATCCTGTAGTTCGCGTTGGTGGCGGGGTAATGTGGCATTTCAACGATGAGTGGGCCATAAGGGGCGATTATCGCGCGTCCTTGGCAGGTCTCAACAACATCGAGGCGAATTCGATGCTTGATGCAGGTGTCGTATGGACATGGGGAGCGAGGGTGCCGGCAAATTTCAAGGCGACAGAGGGGCCTCTTGATAGTGACCGTGACGGCCTGTGCGATACGGATGAAGCCACCTGGAAGACAAACCCGTTTGATCCGGATACGGATAAAGATGGACTGCTTGATGGTGAAGAGGTGCACAAGTACCAGACTGATCCCCTGAATCCTGACACTGATAATGATCTGCTCAAGGATGGGGAAGAGGTCCATAAGTATGATACAGATCCGCGTGTTGCCGACACAGATGGCGGCGGAGTTATCGACGGGCATGAGGTTCTTGAAGATGGAACCGACCCAAGGGCTGGCCATGGCAGTGACGATATGATTCTCTTTGAGTTGAATATACAGTTTGAGTATGACAAGGCAGTCATTATACCCGATTATTACAAGCAGCTTGATGTGATCGGAAAAGTAATGAGCCGGCATCCGAAGTCCTCTGCCAGGGTAGAGGGGCATTGTGACAGGTTTAGCACGAAGGGTCATATTTCCACACCGGAACACAATAAAAAACTTTCCGGGCAGCGTGCGCAGGCAATTGTTGATTACCTTGTGAAGAACTGCCAGATCAACAAGAAGAACCTGTCGGCCAAAGGCTTCGGATTTGAAAGGCCGAAAGACCCGAAGAAGGTTGACCTTGTCAACGGAAACCCGGAGAACCGGCGTGTTGAAATCTATATTAAGGGCGTCGACAAGACCAAGGCGCAATTGGAAACAGAAGGTTATGTGATTCCAGCGGTGGATGTAGTTCCGCCTACTCCGGAAGCAAGATAACCTGATTGTTTCTGACAGGGAACGGTTGATAGATGGAATAGCGTCAGTGGTACCGGTAATTCTTGTGCCGGGCTTACTGGCGCTATTTTTTTTGATGATAAAATGTCCGTCATTGCATCTGTTATGATTGCAACGGGTATTGCGCATTATGGTCAAAGATGAGAATATGCCGACTACTGTGATCTGGCTAAAAGTTATGAAGAAGCTATTTTTAGGAGTTGTCATTATTTGCGGTCTAATGCCGGTCTGTTCCGGGACCACTAACGAGCTGTGGTTCCCTGTTGGAGAACAGCTGTCATACAGGATGTACTGGGGTGTCATACCGGTTGGCAGTTGTGATATGGCCACAAAATGGGTTGAACAGGGAGGCCGGAACCTGTTGTCGATTACGGCCGTTGCGAAGACAACATACGTGGTGTCCAAGATTTATCCTGTAGATGATTTTATCGAGAGCATTGTTGATCCCGAGACATTTCTTCCTGTCCGCTATACGCAGATAATGCATGAAGGCAGGCGCGTCCGGAACGACATCGTTAATTTTTCCCATTCCAATAACGTTGCATATTGGCAATCTGCAAAGCAGAATGTTACGAACGCCGTAAAGGAAATAGAAATAGGCCCAGACACGAGGGATGTGCTTTCCCTTGCGTACTTCATGAGGTCGAAGGGGCTGGACGTGGGCCAAACGGAGAAGTTTCGCGTTCTTGTTGATGATAAGATATACGATCTTTCGATTACCGGGTTGAAATACGAGGAGATGAAAGTTGAGGATTTTGGAACGGTAAAATGCCTGGTTGTTGAACCCAAGGCAAAGTTTGGCGAAATTTTTGTCCGGAAAGGCCGTGTTATTCTCTGGTTTTCCGAGGACGGCAGGCACATATGTACGAGGATGGAGGGGAAGCTTACTTTTGCAAATTTGAAGGCCATACTGGGCGGTGTCAGCGGACCGGGTGACGATGCCTGGGGAAAGCGTGCAGGAAAGACAGACGGAAAATAGCGTTGAAACGTCATGAAGACAATTCATAAATACATAGCTACAACTTTCCTGGTTTCATTTGTCATTACCCTGTTAATAGTGACATTTGTGATTTCCATGGGTGTAATTTCAAGGATTACTGACATGCTTGCCTGGGGTGTGTCCTGGCGTCCGGTGATGCAGATGTATCTGTGCGGTATTCCCGTGGCCGTGACATTTTCCATTCCCGTAAGCGCTTTGACTGCCAGCCTGCTGGTTTTTGGCCGTTTGTCGGCTGACGGTGAGATTTCTGCAATGAAGGCATGCGGGATAGGAATGTGGCAGATCATTGTCATGCCGGTTGTTGTCTCGCTGGTTCTTATGTCGATTTGCCTGTACCTTGGAGATACGCTGTCCCCTAGAAGTCATTACAAGAGCAGGATGATAATGGCCACGATAGGGAGTGACTCCGCGCTGAAACTTCTGGAGGAAGGGAGGTTTGTACAGGATTTTCACGGGTTCAGTCTTTTTATCGGAAGGAAGAAGGGGAATGAAATTTTCAATGTCAGAATTAATGACATGCGGGGTAAATGCAAGCGCGAGATCCAGGCGAAGAAGGGGGTTGTGCGAACCGATCCTATTACCACGAATGTTGTCATGTATCTTGAAGATGTAAAGGTGGATCCTTTCTCTGATGACATTAAGGGGCCAGTTTTTTTTGCCAAGTGGCCGTTGAATATAGGGAATCCAATCGCGTCAGGCTCGTATACTCCTAGACAGGATGATTTTACATACATCGAGCTGGTGGAACGAATCAGGCACATGGCTGTTTATTTTCCGAAACAGTCTGTTGAGGAACTCAGCCGGCGGAAGATGGTACATGCTGTAGAACTCAATAAGCGGCTTGTGCTCTCGCTTTCATGTTTTGCATTCGTGCTGCTTGGTGTGCCGCTCGGCGTGACGGCGCACAGGAAGGAATCGTCAATTGGCATAGGAATCAGCCTGTTGATGGTGTTGAGTTTCTATATTTTTGTCATAGCGGCCGAATCAATTGCAAACAGGCCTGAATTAAGGCCAGACCTGATTATCTGGATGCCGGTAATAATTGCAGTTACTGTAGGCACTTATCTTATAGATCGGACCAACTGAAGAGCGCAGGGTGATGGCTTTGTTGGGGCGGGGATGTTTGGTGTTTTCAATATAGATGCGGTATGATATACAGGTAATAACAGAGGGAGATAGTTTATGCCAACATTGAATACAGAAGAGATAATGAAGCTTTTGCCTCACAGGTTTCCCATGCTTCTGGTTGACAAGATCATTGAGTGCGACGACCAGGTAAAAATTGTCGGTATCAAGAATGTGACGGCAAACGAGCCGTTCTTCCAGGGGCATTTTCCAGGTGTTCCAGTGATGCCGGGAGTCCTGCAAATTGAAGCAATGGCGCAGACAGGCGGGGTGCTGTTGAACAGGAAGGCCGGATTATCCGGCGGCATCCCTTACTTCATGGCGATTGACAAGGCAAAGTTCCGGAAAGTTGTCAGACCGGGTGACCAGATGAGGATCGAGGTTGAAATTACTAATCTGCGGGCCAGGGCCGTTCGGCTTGCGGCAAGGGTGCTGGTTGATGGGGCGGTTGCCTCAGAAGCAGAACTGCTTTGCATGATGACGGAACAGAAGGCAGGGGCGTGATGGGTATTCATTCGACTGCGGTTGTTGATAAGAATGCAGTTGTGGGGCAGAATGTTGAGATTGGTCCTTACAGTGTAATTGGCCCCAACGTACGGATTGGCGATGATGTCAAGATCATGCCGCACGTTGTGATTGATGGATGGACCACGATTGGCCGTGGCTGTACCATTTTTCCGTTTGCCTGTCTTGGCACGCAGACACAGGATTTGAAGTACCGAGGTGGAAAGACTTTTGTTGAAATTGGCGAGCGAACCACTATTCGCGAGTATGTAACGGTCAACTCCAGCACGAATGAAGGTGAGAAGACCATTGTGGGTTCGATGTGCCATATTATGGCTTACTGTCATGTTGCGCATGCGTGCGTGGTTGGAAACGAGGTCATAATGTCCAACTGTGCAACGCTGGCCGGGCATGTCCTCGTGGAGGACCATGTCATTATGGGCGGATTAAGCGCAGCGCATCAATTCGTGCGAATCGGCAGAATGTGCATGATAGGCGGGCTGAGCAAGATTACCCAGGATTGTCCGCCATTTATGATTATAGAGGGAAATCCGTCGGAGATACGCGGACCTAACAGCGTCGGATTGAAAAGAAGGAGTGTTGGTGAGGATGTCCAGAAGAAGATCAAGGAGGCGTATCGTCTTCTTTGCCGGAAAGGGCTCTCTACCAGCCAGGCGGTGGATAAGATAAAGGCGCAGGTAGATCTTTGTCCTGAGATAGAGCATCTTCTTAAGTTTATCCAGGGTTCGGAGCGCGGTATAATCAAGTAGGTTGTTGTTTTTCCGGGTTTATATGAGAAACCGTTTCCTAATGTCGTTGTTTGTCTCCTGTGTGATGGCCGGAACCGTGGCGTTCACCGCTTATCCTGCGGAAAATGACGAGGGGGCGGTTAATTTCAGCTTCGACCAGGTTGATGTGAGGTCATTTGTCAAACTGGTCGGGGATATTACCGGCAAGAAATTCGTTGTTGCCGACGGGGTTGGAGGCAAAATCACTGTTGTTTCTCCGCGTGTCAAGAAAGGCGATGTTTATCCCCTGTTTGTTTCGATACTTGAATCTGTGGGGTGTTCTGTCGCCGAGCAGGATGGAATTTCACGCGTTATTCAGACCGTGCCGCGTGTTACGCCGACCGCCCCGGTCGTAGGGGCGAACGAGAAGACTCCAGACAGTGGAATAATTACGAAAGTGCTGCATCCTGCATATGTGACTGCGACGGAACTGAAGAAGCTGCTTGAGTCAAAGGTCAGCGGCGGGAAAACAGGATCCATAGGCGCGATAGATGAGTCCAATCATCTGATTGTGACTGATACAGCCCAGGCCGTGAAGCAGATTGAACGGATTGTAGCGGAAGTTGATCGGCCGGGGACGTCGAGGATGATAGAACTGGTTGTTCTCAAGTATGCAGGAGCTGAGGATATTGCTTTGCAGCTTAATGCGGCTGTTTCGGAGCAGGAATCGCAAGCTGATATATTGCGCAGCAGACTGCCTGCTGTGCCTGGGGTCTCGGAGCAGAACAGGAAAAGGAGCGCGGTTGTAGTCGCCTCACCCCACTCAAACAGCCTGATCCTGGTTGGTTCAGCGGCGCAGTTAACTGATCTGAAACGCATTATACAGAGTATGGACGTAAATATGCCTTCGGGTCGTGGCCGGTTAAATGCGATATTCCTGAAGTACCTGGCGTCTGATGATGCTGCAAAAAGCATTAATGCGCTTCTTGCCAAGACCCTTGAGAAAGAAAGCAGGAGCGGGGTCTCTGTCCGGAAGATTGCGGTAGAGTCAAGCGCCGCCAATAACGCGCTGATTGTGGATTCAGCAGGCAGCGATTTTGAGGTTGTCCGCACCCTTGTCGAACAGTTGGATAAGATGCCTCAACAGGTGCATATTGAGGTCATGATAGCAGAAAAGAGCGATTCTGACAGTCTTGATCTTGGCGTCGAGATGACATCGCTGATGATGCCTTCGGCTATTGGCAGCACGGTTGTGCAGGGCGGGACGAAGCTGACGTCAGGGGCTGACAGCATGATGAGTTCGATCCAAAAAGGGGTGTTTCCAAGGGGGATTTCGGTGGGAGTCGCGCATGGAAGCAGTCTGGCATCGGATGGAACGGTTTCGGCGAGTTATCCCGGCGCCATTAATATTGACGCCATCAGGAAAACAGGAAAGGTAAAAATCAGGTCTACCACTGCCCTTGAGGCCCAGAACAATAAAGAGGCGACGATAAGTATTGTCAACGAGATCCCGGTTTTGAAGTCGACGATACAGGGGGGATCCGGGACTTCCCGCGATGTTATTCAGAACCTGGACAGGGTGGATGTCGGTATAAAGCTTAAGCTTACGCCTTACATCATACCAGGCGGTGAAGTACGGATGGTTCTCAACCCCAGTATCGAGGCTGTAACTGATGCTGGCGCTGATGGTGCATATGCGCCGACAATTGCCAAGCGCGAGGTGTCTACCACGGTGACGGTTCCCGACGGGAGGACGATTGTTATTGCGGGGTTGACAAGGAATGATAAGACCAAGGTGGTGAGGAAGATTCCAATCCTTGGCTCGATTCCAATCCTGGGTGTATTGTTCAGGCAGAGTTCCGATGCCGAGGAAATTACGAATCTTCTGATCTTTGTCACCCCGCGTATTGTTAATGACATGGCCAACGCTGAGAATGTTATGAAGGACTGGGAGAAGAAGACCGATTTGAAAGCCAATGAAAAATGATCTCCAATTCCAACAGTCTCCGGCAAACAAAATCGTTGCGCTTCGTGAACTGGCGAAGGAATATGGCATAGATTTTGTTGAATCCCTCGCTGATGATGCTTTGGATCCTCTTCTTGTTGCCAGGCTGCCTGTTGAATGGGCCAGGACCAACTGCCTGCTGCCGGTGAGGATTTCGGGCCGAGTATGTGTGCTCACGGCTGATCCGTCGACAGTGAGGCAGCAGGAGCATCTCGCCCTGCTTATCGGGCAGGAACTCCATCCTGTCCTGGCTCCAAGGGATCTCATTTCACACAGCATTGAGCGCTGTTATTTCAGTAAAGACGATTCCCCTGATGATTTTCTCCGTGATATGACTGCTGGAAAAGGAAAGACCAGCAAGATATTTGCGGCAAGTGATGACCTGCTTCAGGTTGCTGAAAAGGCGCCGGTTACACAATTTGTGAACCTGATACTGCTTGAAGCCGTTAAGAGGGGCGCCTCGGATATTCATTTTGAACCATTTGAGTCCAAGCTTCGTATCCGATACCGCATAGACGGCATCCTGTATGAACAGGTTTCCCCGCCCAAACATATAGAAGAGGCATTGGTATCAAGGCTCAAGGTAATGGGGCATATGGATATTGCAGAAAAGAGGCTCCCGCAGGACGGCATGGCCCGGGTGCGGGTTGGAGAGAGGGAAATTGATATACGTGTATCGACTATTCCTGTGGCCGAAGGCGAGCGGGTTGTTTTGAGGCTTCTTGATCGAGACTCCTCGCTCCTTCCTCTTTCTGTCCTTGGCATGTCGGACAAGGCTTTGAATTCTTTTGAATCACTTTTGAATGAACCCAATGGAATAATTGTTGTAGCAGGTCCCACCGGTTCGGGAAAGACTACGACGCTTTATGCCGCTCTTGGCCAGCTTGATGCATTGCGCAAGAATATAATAACAATAGAGGATCCGATAGAATACCAGCTGCCGAACATAGGGCAGATCCAGGTCAAGCCGAAGATAGGTTTAACCTTTGCCGAGGGGCTAAAACATATTCTCAGGCAGGATCCTGATATTATCCTTGTCGGTGAAACCAGGGACAGTGAAACGGCTTCGATAGCGGTAAGGTCGTCTCTTACAGGGCACCTGGTGTTCACAACTCTTCACACGAATGATGCGCCAAGTGCTGTATTGCGTCTTGTTGACATGGGTGTAGAGCCCTATCTGCTTGCTTCCTGCCTCCGCGGTGTTCTTGCGCAGAGGCTGGTAAGAAAACTCTGCCGTGAGTGCAGGAAGGAAGTTGCGGTAGATGAATGCGAAATCAGGAAACTTGGGGTGCCAGGCCGGATACTTGAAGGACGGCAAATCTGGGTTCCGGATAAATGCCCTGCATGTCTGGAGGGCTTCCGGGGCAGGAGCGGCATTTTTGAGCTTATGGTGCTGGACCGCAGGATGCAGGACATTGTCAGGAGCGGGAATGCCGCGGTGGATGAACTGAGAAATTCGGCGATTAGAGAGGGCATGGATAGCCTGCTTGTGGATGGATTAAACAAGGTCAGGGAAGGTGTTACCAGCCTGGCGGAAGTTGTTACTGTCGCCGCATAGCAATGAAGACTTATGAATACAAGGGGTTCAGCCGGGAAGGGCAGGCTTCTAAAGGGCTTATAGAGGCTCTCAGTATCAAGGAGGCAAGGGACCGGCTTCTTGGCGATGGCATTCTCGCTGAGCGGATTTCTGTCACCGGACGCAGGCAGGTGCTTGGTCTTGGGGACAGGGCCATCCTTTACCGTGAATTGAGTTCGCTTCTTGGGGCCGGTTTTCCACTCGTCAAAGCCTTTGACGTACTGATTGCATCTCCGGACATGGTTGGTTCAAACATACTGATGGCTGGGGTGCGTGACAGGGTTAAAGAAGGCAGTTCGCTGGCTGATGCTCTGTCCGAGACCAGCAAGTCTGTTACGCCCTTTGAATCCGCGGTTATTCAGTCTGCAGAGCGTTCTGCAACGGTGGAGACCATGCTTGAACGGCTGGCTTCATTCCTTGAGGAGCAGGAAAAGCTCAGGGACCGTATAATGAGCGCATTGCTGTATCCGTCGATTGTTTTCACGCTTGGGGTGTGCGTTGCGATGGTCGGATTGGGATATCTGATTCCCAAGGCCAGGGATATGATGACGGCAATGCAGCTGCCGCTGCCTGCGTTGACTCGATTCATGATCGCATTCGGCAGCGTTGTTATAAAATGGGGCTGGCTGCTGCTTGTTGCTGTTGGTTTTACTGCCTATTCTTTCACGAAGAAGCTTGCTGCTGATCCTGATTTCCGCGTCGAATGGGACAGGAGGCTGTTCCGGTTTCCCCTGATTGGTAAGGGTCGAACACTCCTTGTAAATGTCCGTTTTGCCAGGACGATGGCAGTCCTGATAAGGGGCGGGGTATCACTCATAGAGGCTGTTATTCTGTCGGGCAGGGCAACTGGAAGCCCCTGGATAGGACGGCTTGCTGAAGGGGCTGCGGAATCCGTACGGCATGGCAGTAATTTAGCGGACGCAATAAGGAAAATTCCTCCGCTTTCAGGTTCTTTGCCTGGATGGCTCCAGGTTGGAGAGGCAAGTGGGAATGTTGACTGTCTTCTTGACAGTGCCGGTCAGCGGTTTCAGTCACAGTGGGACCGCTACATTGGAATGTCTATCAGTCTTCTTGAGCCATTATTGATAGTTATAATCGCAGTCTTTGCCCTCCTGATTATCCTGTCAATCCTTATGCCTATTATTTCGCTCACGCAGGTTGTCGGGAAATGATATCCGTGTATGGAAAAATAAATACCTGTCAGCCAGTCTGACAATTTGTGGACCAAATATGACTGTATCAGCCGCTTAACGGCGGATCATTCATCGCTTACTAGTGTAGTCCCAGTAAGTCAAACCAACTGACAGGCTGATTATAAAAATGAGCACAATTTGTGCCATCATAATTGAATGATTTCGTTCTGGATCAAAGAATAAGACTCTCGATTAGAATTCGAGGAAAACAGGGTGATTAGGAAAAGAGATGACGTCTGAAGGTATTGTTTTATCTTCACAAACATGCGAATATCGTCAATCATGAGAACGGTTAAAATCAGAATTGAGCAATGGCATAAGCAAAACGAACTTATCTTTATTCGTTAATGGAGTGGAATGAGATTTCTTTTTTACAATATCAGATATGGGACTGGCGGCCGGCGGTACCTTTTCCCGTGGAGCGGCTACCTGAGACGGACTTCAAAGAACCTTCTGTCAATTACGAGGTTTATCAGGGACCTTAATCCTGACATTGTCGGACTCACCGAAGTAGATGCCGGTTCTTACCGGTCAAAGAAGATGAATCAAGCCGAGATAATAGCTTCAGCGTTGAGCCATAAGCATACTTACAAGTGCAAATATGATAAGCAGTCGTTTATGAATGTGCTTCCGATAATGAATAAACAGGGTAACGCATTTCTTACCAGGGACACCGTTATGGACGCTCACTTCCACTACTTTAAGAAGGGTGTGAAGCGTCTTGTTATTCAGCTGGAACTCAAGGAGTTAACCGTTTTTCTTGTACATCTCGCATTAAGTTACCGAGCAAGGCATGACCAGCTTGGGGACCTTTATTCCATGGTCAAGAAAGCCAGCAAGCCGCATATCGTTGCCGGTGATTTTAACGCGCGATGGGGGGACAGTGAGATTAAACTGTTTCTGGCTGCGACAGGACTTACAAGTGCCGATGTTCCTGGAATGGCATCGTATCCGAGCTGGGCTCCGCGCCGTCAGTTGGATTTCATTCTTCACAGTCCTGAGATCAGGGTGACAAAGTTTTACATGCCAAAGGTCTTGTTCTCTGATCATCTGCCGCTGGTTTGCGATTTCAGGATTGGCGGTTAATTGCCTTCGGATGGCCAAAGTGTTTGTCTCGGTTGCTTGCAGGTCGGGTTCTTCTGCCGTGGCCTGGTGGTACAAGGTAATCAGCGCCGATCCCGATAAGATCAGGGCGGCCAGCTTCTTTCAGAGCTTCTTCGGCGTTTCTTTGAAATTTCGGCAGGTGGCAGAGGAGTAATGCCCGTTGAAGTGCCTTTTCGCGATCGGTACGGGCGACATACATTTTCTCTCCGGTTAAGGGGTCCGTTCCCGTGTAGAAAATGCAGGCTGCCAGGGTCATTGGCGCGGGATAGAAATCCTGCACCTGCTCGGGTTTTATTCCGGATTTCTTCAGATACAGGGCAAGTTCTATCATGTTGTTCAGGGTGCAACCGGGATGGCCGCTCATGAAGTATTCCACGACAGCATACTTATGGTTGGTTCTCCTGACGTGCTTACAGAATATATTGACGAAATCGCGATATGACTTGAGGTTGGGCTTGCGCATTGCATTGAGAACAGACTGTGAAATATGTTCAGGTGCAATCTTCAGAAGACCGCAGACATGGTGTTCGACGAGTTCGCGTATATATTCTTCGCCGCCACCGGCAAGTGCCAGGTCAAACCTTATTCCGCTTGTCACAAAAACATGTTTGATTCCTTTAACCTGCCTGGCTGATCTCATCAGCGAAAGGAGAGGTTTGTGGTCAATGTCGAGATTTTTGCAGATGGAGGGAAAAAGGCAATTCCGGCCATGACAGCCCTGTCGGCTTATCTTGCAGCCTGTGGCATACATGTTTGCAGTCGGTCCGCCGATATCGCTGATCGTTCCATGAAACGCGGGATGAGAAGAGATTGAACGGAGCTCGTCGAGGATGTTCTCCTGGCTTCTAGACGTTACTGTGCGCCCCTGGTGAGATGTTATTGCGCAGAAAGCGCACTCGGCATAACAGCCCCTGTGAGTTGTGATGGAATCTTTGATCATTTCGTACGCCGGGATTGCCGCATTTCCATATGACGGATGCGGAAACCTTGTGAATGGAAGTGAATAAAGATTATCAAGTTCATCTGAAGATAGCGGTCTGGCGGGAGGATTTACAGCAAGCCAGCGGTCCGCGTGCTTTTGCAGTAAAACCGTGTCACTGTCGGTGAGGTGATGTCTGTAGATTAGTCCGGTCATACTCAAGAATGCAGATTTGCCTTTGGCATCAGGGGAAGAGACCTGTTCATAAGAAGGCAGTTCTAAAATGTTTTGGGAAGTTGTTATATTTTTTTGTATTTCTGCGGTGCCGCGTATTCCACGCAGATTAAGCCCGTGGTCGAGGCGGTGAGCTATTTCGGCTACAGCAAGCTCGGCCATTCCAAACGCGACGATATCAGCCTTGGCGTCGAATATGATGGATCGCCGTACTTTGTCGGTCCAGTAGTCATAATAGGCAAATCTGCGCAGGGATGCTTCTATTCCTCCGAGAACAACGGGAACGCCTTTGAATGCCTGTTTGGCCATGGATGAATAGACAATTGACGCATTCGGGGGGCGCAGGCCTGTTTTACAGCCGGGGGAATATGCGTCATCATGCCTTAATTTTCGCATTACAGTCAGCCGGGCGAGCTGGCTGTCGACATTACCTGCTGTTATTCCCCAGAAAAGGCGCGGTTGCCCGAGTATGCGGAGAGACTCAGCGTTCTTAGTGTCGGGTTGCGCTATGATTCCCACCCGGTAGCCCAATGACTGCAGGTAGCGCCCAATCAGGGCAGGACCGAAAGAAGGATGATCGACGTACGCATCCCCTGAAATCATAACGATGTCGCAGGAATCCCAGCCTAACTCATTCATTTCGGCGCGCGACATCGGGAGCGGCCGGTCATGGGATTGATACATCTTTTCTTTACTCATTGTTCAAAGGTTAGTAAAAGCCGGAGGATTTTCCAACACTCGAAAGAAATAATATGCGAGCTGAACGTAATGACATGATATCTCCCCTGCGCCGGTCGTTGCGTCTTATAACAATGGCCGGTTGTTTTTTTATGGTCTATTTTGCAGTTATTTCCTGTCCCGCATGCGTCAAGTATTTTGCGTCTATGGGGGCAGGGGAGATGTTCTTTGGCATGCTGGCGGGCATTCCTCTGTTGTTGATGTTCACGCAGTATGTTGGCGCCGTGGCGACAAATCATTTAAAGCGGCGCAAACCGGTTTTCATGATAATTGTAATTATCGGGAGATTCCTGTATTTGCCTATAGTTTTTGTTCCTTTGTTGTTCCCGGGGCTTGGCGCTGATTACAAGTTTGCGGTGGTTTTGATTTTTGTTGCCGTCAGTAATGCCCTGTTAAACGTTGCCGGTCCGCTATGGCTTTCATGGATGGCTGATTTTGTTCCGCAGCTTGTTTTTAACAGGTACTGGGGAATGCGTCAGTTTTTTATGCAGTTTTCATGGACCGTATCATACCTGATTGTGGGTATTTTCACGTTTTATGCTGATATTCCAATAACGATATCGTTCCCGCTGCTTGCAATAATTGGTATTGCTGCCGGGATCACTGACGTCCTTCTCTATACGAAGGTTCATGAACCGGACAATGTTCTGGTACCTGACAAGCCAATCATGGAAACCATTATCCATCCCCTTCGAGATGTGCAGTTCCAGCCTTTTGTCCTGTTTTCATGTGCGTGGGCCTTCAGCGTGATGTTCTCGGCTGCCTTTATGCAGCTGTATGCCATACAGGAATTAAACCTGACAGAAGGGCAGGCTACTCTTATATGGGCGGCCGGTATTGCAAATGCTCTTACCGCTGTTTTCTGGGGACGGATGGCTGATAAGCACGGGCATAAGCCTGTTCTTACCATATGCGTGGCTATGAAACCTGTCGTTATACTGGCGTTTCTCCTTGTTACCCGGCAGACTGCGCTTTGGCTTCTCCCCCTGGCCCTGCTTTTTGACAGTGCCTGGGAGGCTGGAATTCTTATTTCTTCACCGGGGTATATGCTGCAAAAAGCTCCCCAGCAGAACCGGCCGATGTTCATTGCGGCTGTTACAGGATTTGCGGCTTTATGGGGTGGAATAGGGGCTGTTCTTGGCGGCGCTTTCCTGTATTATTCCAGCGGATGGTCAATTGGGCTGATGGGGCGAACCTGGAATAATTATCATTTGCTGTTTACCGTTAACATTATTATGCGTTTATTTTGTCTTGTTCTCGTTCGCAGGATTCATGAACCTGAAAGTACTAGGACAGAAATTGTACTGAATGATATTCTAGGGGCCTGGCCGATGCGTTATCTTTTGTTTCCAATGGGGCTGTACAGGAAATATAAGCCAAAACGAACAACCTGATCACTCGCCTTCGCCAAGATGCCCCGCGGCTTGCCGCGGGGAGCTTCACTTTTCCTGGGTGCTGTTATCCTGCGAGCTGGCAGGTGCCGGGGCAATTCTCAATGTAGCGCCGTCTGCTTTCTGAAGCAGTTCATAACGGGCCGGAGTAAGATTCGAGGCTTCGGTTATAAGTTCTCTCGCTTCTTCAGCTCCCACTTTGCGTTCTTCGGGGCATTTACCGTTTGCAATGGTAACCGCAGTTTGAGGATCAGTGATCGACATGTCTACCATTTTCGTTTTGTCGACCGGCAGTGTACCGCCCGTGGTTGTGTCCATAATGGGGGTTCCGTTGGACGTAGTCTGTACCTCAACGGATTTTGCACGTCCCAGTTCGAGCACATAAATGTCGTCCTTGGCGGAACTGCTCTTGAATACGAGTTCGCATCCCCTGATTCCAACGGTTGCCATTTTTGTCCTGATGGTAAAGCGCTGTGGATTGATATCTGTGATTAGACCGGTGACCACCCTGCATATCCCCCTGGTAAAGCGCCCCACAAAACAGCATTTCTCGGGAGAAACAGGATCGTATATGCATTCATCTATGACGATGGCGCTCTTCTCACCCTGTGAGATCGTGGTGCCGTCCGTAAACTTGATATTCAGCTTGGCATTTGGTGTGGTTTCAATCCGCTCCCTGCGGAAGATGTCAGAGTTCAAGGCCAGCAGGCGTGCTTTCCCCAGCTGGTCAGTCGCAGAAACCGTGCCGGATATATATATCACCTTGCCAACGTATAGTGGTTCAGCTCCGGATTGTTTTATTGCCATATCTGATGCAACTGTCTTGTCCGCTGCCCGGGGAGTTTTATCAGTATCCTTTGTACTGTCATCTTTTCCTACTTCTATAACTGCATCAGAGAGTGGTTGTGCTTGAGGTCTTGCAGGGGCGGCGGGAACAGCCGTAATCCTGGTTTTGTCCTGGCTGTCAATTTTGTAAAGCGTCCTTGTCAGATAAACTACAAGTCCCAGCAACGCTGCAAAACCGCAGATTAACAAAACCAAAGAAATTCTAGATTTCATGATATAATTCCTTGTTTAGCAATCTATGCCAAATCTCCGATTTAATATGTAATTATCGCTCAAAACTGGTGTTTCTGCAATGAAAAACGCTTTATAGCGTCTGCAAGGATGATAATACCTGAATATTGCACGCAAGGCGCGCAATATTCACCCTCCGGGCCGTGATGAGCCCGTCCCCACGGGCTCAAACGGGGTTTAACCACGTTAGTTTGGAGTATAACCATTCTGGTTATACTCC
>Ga0172375_10006180_pt1 | contig 16910 bp, 8 predicted proteins | sample LakKiv1m_FD_114537 | JGI IMG/M metagenome (GOLD analysis project Ga0172375, IMG submission 114537) | Freshwater microbial communities from Kabuno Bay, South-Kivu, Congo - kab_092012_11.1m | ecosystem: Environmental > Aquatic > Freshwater > Lake | place: Democratic Republic of the Congo...
GCTTGAATGTGCCACGCTTACAACTACCCGCTGCAACTCCATGCCTGGCGGCGGCAACGATCAATCGACAGTCGAAATATGCGACCGAATCGACAACGACTGCGACAATGTCACCGATGACAGCTTTACTCACAACGCTGATGGCAGCGCTAAAACCTGCACAGGTGTGGGTGAATGTCCGGCGGGTGTGCTGGAATGCAATGGTACAGCGGCTACAGTCTGCTCTACTCTGCCGGGCGGTTCGGGTTATGATCTGGAAGATCCGCTACTGCCGGGAGCGCCTGAAATCTGCGATGGCAAGGACAACGACTGCGATGGAACAGAGGACGAAGGCTTTAATGTCGATCAGCCTTGTATCGGTCAGGGTGAATGCGGTCCGGGCCAGACGGAATGTAAAGCCGATGGCAGCGTGATGTGCTCCTCGGATCCTGGCGGCAGCGCCTATGGAGGCAGTGCTGAATTGTGTAACGGCATGGACGACGACTGCGATGGAGTTTATGACGAAGGCTGGATAAGAGAAGATGACGGCGACCTGATATCCTGTCAGGGTGTGGGAGCCTGTATCAGCAAGTCCGGAGTTCTGGAGTGTGCCGGATCGCAGGCTACGCGCTGTTCGGTAAACTATGGCGGTTCCAACTGGCAGGGCTCGAATGAACTGTGCGACAGCGTAGATAACGACTGCGACTCTTCGACAGATGAAAACTTCAACATCGGCAATTACTGCGATGGCACCGGCGAATGCGGTCAGGGCGTCTTCGAGTGCCAGCCTCTGCTGCTGATTGCGGTCTGCTCGACCGATCCTTTAGGCAGCGCCTACGACGGAGAGAACGAGACCTGCGACGGTAAAGATAACGACTGCGAAGGCAACATCGACAACGGCTTCCCCATCAATGTTCCCTGCACTGGTACAGGCGAATGTGCCAACTTCGCTGGAGCCACATATGAGTGCAGCGAGATGGGCTTCTCCTGTTCGTCCAACCCCGGCGGTTCGGACTACGATCTGAACGACCCGGCCAAAGCGGGCGATCCAGAGATATGCGACACTAAAGACAACGACTGCGACAATCTCGCTGACGAAGACTGGGAGATCGATTACTCCTGCACCGGCGAAGGCGCTTCGGTTAACTGCGAAGGCCGCGGAGCCTGCGCCAGCCTGTATGGGTGTTATGAATGTGCCGGAACGACAGCCAGACGCTGCTCGGTTGACTTCGGCGGTACACAGTATGGCGGCTCAGCCGAACTCTGTGATGGCATCGATAACGACTGTGACGGCGCGACCGACGAAGATTTCACAACCCTGGGTCAAGCTTGCACTAACCCGGCCCACGCCTGCCCGGATGGCTTTATCGAATGCAAATCCGATCATACAGGCGTGATCTGTTCCAAGGATGTGGGTGGATCACAGTATGAGACCGGTAACATTCAAGAACTCTGCAACGGCGTCAACGATGACTGTGACGAGTACACCGACGAAGGCTTCACCATAAATGAAGTCACAGGATTGACTATAACCTGTGACGGCACAGGCGAATGCGGCGCGGGTGTGCTGGAGTGTGACGGCCTTTATAACACAGCCTGTTCTACAAACCCGGGACAATCGTCCGACGACAGCCAGCCGGAAATCTGCGATGGCAAAGACAACGACTGCGACAACGCCAGCGATGAGGACTACGCCGACCTGAACAATCCATGCGACGGTGTGGGAGAGTGTGGAATCGGCTCGTGGGAGTGTAAGTCCGATCATTCGGGTGTCAGATGTTCGACCAACCCTGGCGGCACGGCTTATGTAAGCGTTTCTGAAACCTGTGATAACAAGGACAACGACTGCGATGGTGAAACAGACGACGGCTTCCCGCTGGGTGATACCTGTGATGGTATGGGTGTCTGTGGAGTAGGAGAACTGGAGTGCAACAACTCCGGCGGAGTGCGCTGTTCGACCGAGCTTTCCGGCGGTCAGGGTTCTGATTATCAGGGCACCGCCGAACAGTGCGACTATCTCGATAACAACTGCGACGGCAATACCGATGAAGGCTTCCAGATCGGTACAACCTGCGCAGGCTCCGGAGCATGCGGCAATGGAGTTTGGGAGTGCAAGTCCGATCATACCGGTCGCATCTGTTCGACCGATCCGGGCGGCAGCCAGAATCCCGGCGCTACCGAAATCTGCGACCTTATCGACAACAACTGCAACGGTTCCACCGACGAAGGTTTCCCGCTGCAGGAAAGCTGCACCGGTGAAGGTCAATGCGCTTCAGGACTCTATCAGTGCAAAGCCGACGGTTCGGGCGTATTCTGCTCCAGTATGCCTGGTGGCTATGATGATCAGTCTTCAGCGGAAGGCTGCGACGGAGTTGACAACGACTGTGACGGCATTGTTGACGACGGATTCAATGTCGGGCCTCTGTATGCATGCGAGGGTGTGGGCGAATGCGGCACCGGTCATCGAGAATGCTTCAACGTGGTAACAGTAGGCTGCTCGACCGATGTCGGCGGCTCCGAATATGGTGGTGTGGCTGAACTCTGCGACGCCAAAGACAACGACTGCGACAACTCCATAGATGAAGATTATTTTGTCGGTCAGATATGTACCGGCTCCGGTCAGTGTGGAGTTGGCGTTTATGAATGCAATGGGCTCAATGCTTATCGCTGCTCAGCGGATCCGAATGGTTCTAACCCCGGTTCGCGTCCCGAAGTTTGCGACGGCTACGACAACGACTGTGACAGCTCGACCGATGAACTCTGGCCGGCGCTGGGCACCAACTGTCCGGCTCAGGGCATCTGCCCTGCCGGTAAGTGGGAATGCGACAAGGCCGATCCTGCCGGCCAGACTCTGCGCTGCTCCACCAGCTATGGCGGTTCGCAGTGGACTGGAATTAATGAACTCTGTGATCATATCGATAACGACTGCGACGGCCTGACTGATGAAGTATTCCAGATTGGCACAAGCTGCGATGCGCCGGGCGAATGCGCCGACGGAGTATGGGAGTGCAAGACAACCAGCACTCGCGTATGCAGCACCGCCCCGGGAGGCTCGGATTATTCGCCAATGGATGAAACCTGCGACGGCCTGGATAACGACTGTGACGACATGGTCGATGAAGGGTTGCTTATAAGCGAGATAACCGGCGCACCGCTGACATGCAACGGTGTCGGTGAGTGCGGGCAGGGCTTTAAAGAATGCGACGAATGGGGTGGTACGGTCTGTTCTACCGATCCGGACGGCTCGGAATACGGCGGCATCGCCGAATTCTGCGATTTCCTGGACAACGACTGCGACGGCGTCACCGATGACGGCTTTACTCACAACCCGACTGGCACAGCCATTACATGCACCGGCACTGGTGCCTGCGGGGCGGGTGTCCTGGAATGCAAAGGTCCGCAGAACACAGTCTGTTCCACCAACCCGGGCGGTTCGCAATACAATCCGAATCCGGAAGTCTGCGACCACATCGACAACGACTGCGACACCATTACCGACAATGGCTTCATGGTTGGTACGACCTGCAATGGCATAGGTGAATGCGGCGTGGGCGTTTTTGAATGTCTGGATGAGAACACCTCAATCTGTTCGACCGACATCGGCGGTTCCGCCGATGGCAGTCAGGCGGAACTCTGTGATGCCAAAGACAACGACTGCGATGGCTCGACCGACGAGGAACTTGGCCTGGGCGGCATCTGTCCGGGTGAGGGCATATGCGAACCGGGTCATTGGGAATGCGCACCTAATGGCAGCACACGCTGCTCAACGGAGGAGGGCGGTTCCGAAGACATGACGGAACCCGAAAACTGCAACTCTCTCGATGACGACTGCGACGGTTACACCGATGAAGACTTCGACATCGGTCTGTCCTGCGACGGCATCGGTGCCTGCGGTATAGGAACCTGGGAATGCTCTCAGACCGAAACCAAAATCTGCTCGACAGATGTGGGCGGCTCGCTGGATCAGAGCGAGGACGAAATCTGCGACTACCTTGACAACGACTGTGACAGCGAAACGGACGAGGAATTCAACGCCGGCGAAACCTGTGATCCGCCAGGTGAGTGCGGCTACGGCGTTTACGAATGCGTGGATGATGATTCAACCATCTGCAGCACCGGACCGGAAGGCTCCGGTTCACAGGTGGCAGTCGAGCGTTGCGACCTGAAAGATAACGACTGCGACGGCGTCACCGACGACGGATTCACTCACGAGGAAGACGGCAGTCTAATTGAATGCAACGGTGTGGGAGAATGTGCTCTGGGTCATATGGAATGCGGTTCGACCCAGTGGTCGGTAATCTGTTCCACCAATTCAGGCGGCAGCGGCCACAACCCGCAACCGGAAGTATGCGACGGCAAAGACAACGACTGCAATGGTACAACAGACGACGGTTACGGTATCGGTCAGACCTGCCAGGGAGTGGGCGAATGCGCCGACGGCAAGTATGAATGCGCCACCACAACCACAACCAGATGTTCCACTCATATCGGTGGCAGCCAGTATCCGGGCACGGTTGAAAAATGCGACAGCAAGGACAACGACTGCGATAACATCACCGACGAAGGCTATGTCCGTACAGAGGCCGGTGTAACCATTACCTGTGATGGTGTGGGCCAGTGCGGCGCTGGTGTGATGGCGTGCATTCCCGGCAACGTTTACGCTGCCGACTGCTCGACCAACCCCGGCATGCCATACGATCAGGCCACGCAGGAACAGTGCGATGGTCAGGATGATGACTGCGACAGCCTGATCGACGAAGACTTCGGTGTTGATGCGACCTGCTATGGTATCGGCGCATGTGGCGAGGGTACAATAGAGTGCAACGGCATCGACGACACGCGTTGTTCCACCGAACCGGGCGGATCCGAGGATATGTCTGATAACGAGCTATGCAACCTGATTGACGACGACTGCGACGGACTCGTTGACGAAGGCTGGACCCTTAACGCCGGAAACGGGCAGCCCATATACTGTAACGGTACCGGAGGATGCGGTACGGTTCTGGGTGTACTGGTATGCAATGGTACGAGTGCCACAAAATGTTCCGCAGACGGCAGCGGCACTGGAGAGATTGAAGTATGTGACTACGTCGATAACAACTGCAACGGCTCCACCGATGAAGGCTTTACATACAACGACGGAAGCGGTCCGAAGGCACTGGGACAACTGTGCCAGGGTCTGGGTTCCTGCGGCACCGGTGTGGTTGAATGCAGCGCCAATGGTCTGATTGCCCAGTGTTCCAGCAACCAGGGCGGCACCGATTACACCGGAACATCCGAAAAATGCAACGGTCTCGACGACGACTGCGACGGCTCGACCGATGAAGGATTCGGAGTCGGTCAGGTTTGTACCGGTGTGGGCGACTGTGGTCTGTATCCGGGCGTCAAAGAGTGCAACGGACTCTTCAGCGTGATCTGCTCCACCAACCCTGGCGGTTCGGATTACGACATCAATGATCCACTAAAGGCCGGAGCGCCTGAAACCTGCGACAGCCATGACAATGACTGTGATGGCTCGACCGACGAAGGCTTCTTTATCGGTCAGCTCTGCGAAGGCGTCGGCGAGTGTGGCCTGGGCAACCTGGAGTGCAACGATGACGGCAGCGGTTCGCGCTGCTCGACGAACCCCGGCGGTTCGGGATACGACATAAATGACCCGCAGAAGGACGGCTGGCCGGAAATCTGCGACGGCAAAGACAACGACTGCAATGGAACTGCAGACGACCAGTTCAACATCGGGCAGTCGTGCACCGGAATAGGTGAATGTGGCGCGGGCGTTTACGAATGTCAGACTACATCCAACGCCATCTGCTCTTCCCATCCGGGCGGAAGTCAGTATTCGGGCACTTCGGAATATTGCGACGGCAAAGATAACGACTGCGATGGCAAGGTGGATGAGACCTTCAACATTTATACCGACCCGGCCAATCCCAACCCGGCTTATCCGGGCAACCGGACAGCCTGCAACCCGGGCAACGGTTGCAGTGCGGGTGTAATGGAATGTTACGGCATGCAGGCGGCGGTCTGTTCGACATCACTCAATGGCTCGCATTATGTCAACCATCCGGAAGTCTGCGACAACATGGATAACAACTGCAATGGTCAGACTGATGAGAACTTCAATGTCGGTGATGTCTGTCAGGGTCAGGGTGAATGCGGTGAGGGTGTGAAGGAATGTAAGACCGATGGTACCGGAACAGTTTGTTCGACGGCATCCGGTGGCAGTCAGTATCTGCCCAGAGATGAACTCTGCGATGCCAAAGACAACGACTGCGACGGCTCGACTGACGAAATTTTCTCGTTGGGCGTGATTTGCAACTCGCCGGGCATCTGTGGAGGTGGTAAATATGAATGTGCAGCCAACAAACTGGGCGTAATCTGCGATTCAGGCCCGGGTGGTTCGCATTACGGCGGTATGTTTGAAATGTGCAACCATGCTGACGATGACTGCGACTCTCTGACCGACGAAATCTATAATCTTGGTCAGTCCTGCGAAGGCGTAGGAGCTTGCCCGGACGGCGTACTGGAGTGCTACGGCAGTTACAGTACCCTCTGCTCTACCAGCTACGGCGGCAGTCAGTTCGCCGGTATCCCCGAAAAATGCGACAGCGCGGACAACGACTGCGACGGCTACACGGACGAGCTCTGGCCGTCTCTTAATGACACCTGCTCTGTAGGCGGTGACTGTGGTTATGGCGTCTGGGTATGCAAGAACGATGGCAGCGGCCTGCGCTGCACTGCCGATGACAACTCGCAGGATGAAGTCTGTGACGGTTACGACAACGACTGCGATGGAGCCATAGACGAGCAGATTGTGGATAATTACTCTGCCGGAGACATCTGCAACGGTGTTGGCGAATGCGGCTGGGGTCATTACGAATGCGACGGCCCCTTCGATCTGATCTGCTCGACCGATATCGGTGGCTCTGGTTACAGCATCACCGATCCGCAACTGGCGGGCGACCCCGAAACCTGCGATTATCGCGACAACGACTGCGACAGTCAGACCGACGAAGATTTCAATCTTGAAAGCGATGCATCGAACTGCGGCATCTGCGGTCATACCTGTTCATTCCCGCACGCCTCGGCCTCCTGTTCTTCCGGGGACTGCACCATGGGAACCTGTCAGGGAGATTATTCCAACATCGACGGATTGACGGACAACGGCTGCGAATGCTCTCCGCAGCTTACGGGCGGAAAAACCTGTGCCGAAGCGCTTAACCTCTCGTCTGAACTTTCGGATGAGGGCGAGGGCGACGAGATCAGGATTCAGTCCAATCTGCCCAATCAGAGTACTGTTCTATGGTATCGCGTCTACGCTCATGACACCCCGGACACTCTCTGTGACGCATTCCACTTCTATGTGCGCTTTACAAAGAACCCGGGCAATCGTTTCGCCTTCGAAATATACGAAAGCAGCGGTGGTTGTACATCGAACGTGAAAGTCTGTCCAGGCCAGGCTCCGGTAAATCTTGAGGACCACGCCATCGAATACCGCAACCAGAGCGACTACTATGATGATGTAACTGATCGTGGTGAATGCCCCTGCGTTCTGGAAGCTCCGACGGAAGGCGTACATATCTGTGAAGACAACAGCCAGTCATACTATATAAAGGTTTACGCAATTCCCGGCCTGACCCTTACTTGCGAGAAATTCGAACTTACTGTTTCGAACGGCAATGTTTCGGGTGGCGGACCATTTGATACCAACTGAGTAATCTGCCGGGCGCGTCTGAAAATACATCAGACGCGCCCGGAAACGCTCAGCTTCATGACCCCGAAAACGTCAGAAAAACGTTTTTTGGTGAGATGCAAGGGTATATTCACTGTAATTCAGTACCTGCTGTTTTTATTTGAAATCATTAAATTATTCGGCACAAACCCGGTTTTTTAGCCTTGACTTTTGCCTTTTATCGGTGTTAAAGTATCCATGGCTTGAATTGCGCCTGTTTAACACTTTTCTTATCGTTAACAACAATCTGGAGGATTGAACCGGCATGCCAGAATTCAACGTTGGAGATAAAGCGGTTTATCCGGCTCATGGAGTCGCTCAAGTTACGGCCATCGAAAATAAAAGTATCGGCGGCACGAACATGAAGTGTTACGTTCTCAAGATTCTCGGAAACGGAATGACCATCATGGTGCCCAGCATCAAGGCGGAAAAAGTGGGAATGAGAAGCGTAGTGTGCGACAAGGATGTCCGTAAGGTATTTAAAATTTTAAAAATGCGCGACGTGGAGATCGATCATCAGAACTGGAACCGCCGCTATCGTGACTACATGGAAAAAATCAAGAGCGGCTGTCTTATCGAAATCGCCGAAGTCATGCGTGATCTGCTGGTATTGAAGGGCGACAAGGAACTCAGCTTCTCCGAGCGCAGAATGCTTGATAATGCTCGCGAATTGCTGGTAAGAGAAATATCCATCGCCAAAGACATGAGTGAAGATAAAATCCAGAAGCAATTCGACAGCATATTCAGTTGTTAGTTGCCGAAAACGGCGAAACGTTGTATTAAAAAGGTACCCTGTCATTCAGGGTACCTTTTTTATTGTTGTGAATGGGTAAGATGCTGAAATGTGGACGGTAATCGTCGCCGGAGGCAGCGGCAGCCGCATGGGGGGGAAGATACCCAAACAGTTCATGAAACTGCATGGGAGACCTTTGTGGAGGCATGCCGTAGAAAATTTTGCCTCACTGGATATGGTGGAGGCTCAGATTCTGGTCGTTCCGACGGCCTGGGTTGAATCGGTTTATCTGGAGGCGGAGCGTGATCTGGTACATTGCCGGATTAGAGGCGTAGTGGCCGGAGGCCGCACTCGCCAGGAAAGTGTTCTGAAAGGTCTGCGCCAGATCCCCGAAGAAGCCGATTTTGTGGCCATTCAGGATGCCGCCCGGCCTTTTACAGACGCCGCTCTTATAAAGCAAGTATATGATAAAGCACAAGAATGCGGCGCCGCCATTCCGGTTCACCGGCTGACAGATACTCTGCTGGAAGTCGGAAACGACGGTCTGGTCTGTGGCGGGCGAGACCGTGAAACGCTCAAAGGTGCGGAAACACCCCAGATTTTCCGTTTCGGACCCATATCTGGAGCCCACGAAAAAGCAGCCGCAGAGTCTTTGAATTTTACCGATGACGCTACACTTTTCATGCATTTCGGTAATAAGGTGTTGGCCGTAGTTCACGAGGGAAGAAATCCCAAAATAACCACAGCGGAAGATTGGCGCATGTATGCTAATATGGAAAACGAGATTCCGGTTTTTCGCAGCGGTCAGGGCGTAGATGTTCATCCGCTGGTCGAAGGCCGTCGCCTGATATTGGGCGGCGTTGAAATAAAGTATCCTAGGGGTCTGGACGGTCACTCGGATGCCGATGTTCTGGCGCACGCAGTGGCCGACTCCGTGCTGGGTGGTGCGAATCTCGGCGATATCGGGCATTTTTACCCGTCCTCGGATGAACGCTATCGTGGATGCGACAGTCTGGAACTGCTGCGCGACGCCTGCGGGCGCGTGAGCGAGGCCGGATTTGAAATCTGTTTTGTGGATGCCACCGTTATTGCTCAGGAGCCGAAAATCGCGCCCTATCGCAAAGCAATGGCGGCTAATCTTGCGGCTGCCATGGGCATAGATGCGGCGCTGGTATCCGTAAAAGGCACCACTACCGATCATCTCGGTGCCATGGGACGCGGCGAAGGCATTATGGCCCTGGCGCTGGCGACACTCAAACGAAAAAATACGCCTTAACTTTAAGCTTAATAATATTGGGGTCTTAGAGATGTCAGAAAACGAGAAGAAAGAACTTATCGATGATGATTCGGATGATATCGTTGTTCCACGACGATCCGGTTTCAGATTTAGAAACCGCTCTCCGATCTTTCTGCTGTTTATGGTTGCCGCCTCTTTTTACCTGATGTACGCGCAGATGGATGATCTGCTGTACTTTTTTACCTCTGCAACTCCGGTGCAACTGGGTGATGCGGAAGAATTCAAAGGCACTGACCTGCCGGAAAGCACCTATGTCAGCATCAACGGTCTGCAAAATCCCATTAAAGGTATCGGACTGTCGGGTACTTTTTCCAAAACCAGCGTTTTCCCCCTAATGGGAACACCGCTGGTTTATGTGCAGACCAGACAGGAAAAAGACAAGGAAGCCAAAGGTTTAAGCTATGGCACCTTTACCGGGCGGCTTTATTACATGAGCCGGCTGCCTTATTTCGAAACAATTAAGAAGTTCGCCTTCCAGAGCTTCGGCATCGAAGTAAATCCCGCAGCTATAATGGTGTATGACGGTAGAAAACCAGGAGACAACTGGTATTATCTGCCGATATACGCGCTGCTGCTGGTTGTAGCGGCTTTGAATCTGACCTTACTTATAAAACGCCTGACGCGGAGGTAGCATGAGCAGTCCATATGCGCGCCTGCGTTTTGCTCCATCGCCGACCGGGCCGCTGCACATAGGTAACGCCCGCACGGCGGTATTCAACCACTTGTGGGCTAAAAGCATGGGTGGCCTTCTGGTTCTGCGTCTGGAAGACACCGATACCGAGCGCTCGAAACTGGAATACGAAACCGAAATCATCGAAGGTTTGTCGTGGCTGGGCGTCGAATGGCAGGAAGGTCCCGACATCGGCGGGCCACGTGGTCCCTACCGTCAGTCCGAGCGTACTTCGATATATCAGCACATCATCGAAAAACTGATGGAGAAGGGTGCGATTTACCGCTGCTTCTGCAAGTCCGAAAGGCTTGAAGATCTGCGTCACAGACAGATTGAGTCCAGCCTGCCTCCAGGTTATGACAATCACTGCCGCACTATAAGCCCGGAAGAATCGCAGGCCCGTGCTGATGCAGGTGAAACATTTACACTGCGTTTCCGTCTGCCTGCCAAGGTAATCGACTTCCGTGATATCATCCGCGGTGAAATGTCCTTCGATCACAGCGCATTAGGCGGCGATTTCATCGTCAGGCGCTCGGATGGCAGTTTCACTTACAACTTCGCCTGCGTGGTAGACGATGTTAAAATGGGCATCACACACGTTCTGCGTGGCGAAGATCATCTGACCAACACAGCTCGCCAGATCTGCATTTACGAGGCGCTCAAGGCCGAGCCGCCCGTTTTCGCTCACGCCAGCCTTATTATGGGCGGCGATCATCAGAAGCTGTCCAAGCGCCACGGAGCGACCACCATTGCCGAAATGCGCCGCGACGGTTATCTGCCGGAAGCGCTTTTCAACTTCCTGACACTTTTAGGCTGGTCGCCTTCGGATGGCATCGAAGAGCGCAACCGGACTGAAATGGAAAAGGTTTTCGACGGCAGACGCCTGAACGCCGCTCCGGCGGTTTTCAATCAGGACAAGCTGGACTGGCTTAACGCCAGACGCATCCGCGAATTATCGGACGAGCGTTATCTGGAAATGGCCCGGCGTTTTGTATCCGATTCCAGCGTCACCGATGCGGCACTGCTGCTCTTTAAAGAAGAACTGGCCTGCATGTCCGAACTTCCCGCTCACCTGGCCATGATAAATGCGCCTCTGCCGCCCGCCGAGGAAGAACTGGCGGAGATTAAAGGCTGGACAGAGAGCCGCGCCGTTCTGGAAGAATTCATGAAACGCCTGCGCAGCCTTAAAGAATTCAGCCCGGCGTCTCTGGGTAATATGGTAGATGATCTGAAGGCATCCGGTCTGGCTTCGGGCAAGAAACTGTTCTGGCCGCTGCGTCTGGCCTTGACCGGCAGCGTGAAAGGCCCGCAGATGAAAGACCTGCTCTATCTTATCGGGCGTGACAATCTGGAAAAAAGGGTTGTGGATTTCCTTCAGAAAATCTAAACTTATCCGAAAAGTATCTGTTAATAACAGTATTTCCCGCGCGTCGGCTGCGAACAGCGGCGCGCATTGCGATGCGAGGTTATCATGGCTTTACAGGTTTACAATACACTGACACAGAAGAAAGAGCTTTTCGAGCCGCTCAATCCGCCGAAGGTCAGCATGTATGTCTGCGGTGTGACGGTTTACGATTTCGCCCATATAGGTCACGCCCGCGCCTATGTGGCTTTCGATGTGATATACCGTTATCTGCGCTATCTGCAGTACGACGTAACCTACACCCGCAACTTCACTGACATCGACGATAAAATCATCAAGCGTTCCAATGAAGCCGGGATAGCCATCTGCGAACTGACAAAGAAATTCATCGGCGCTTATCACGAAGACATGCACGCTTTGAACCTGCTTGATCCAAATATCGAACCGTGCTGCACCGACTATATCGAACCCATGATTGAATTTATTTCGGACCTTATCGAAAAAGGCTACGCCTATCCCACTGCTAATGGCGATGTTTATTATCGTGTGCGCAATTTCAAGGGCTACGGCAAACTGTCGAAAAAGAACATCGACGATCTGGAATCCGGAGCGCGTGTGGAAGTGGCGGATATAAAAGAGCATCCGCTGGACTTCGCCCTCTGGAAAGGTTCGAAGCCGGGTGAACCTGAATGGAAATCGCCCTGGGGTATGGGGCGGCCTGGCTGGCACATCGAATGCTCGGTCATGTCTTCGAAGAATCTGGGCGAGACCATCGATATTCACGGTGGCGGCAAAGACCTTATTTTCCCGCATCACGAAAACGAAATCGCCCAGTCTGAAGCCCGCACCGGCAAAACTTTTGCGCACTACTGGCTGCACAACGGCTTTATAAATGTGCCCGCCGAAGATGGCTCCGCCGATAAAATGTCGAAGTCGCTGGGCAACTTCTTTACCATCCGTGACGTGCTGGCGGCTTTCCATCCGCAATCGCTGAAGTATCTTTTCCTGTCCGTGCACTACCGCAACGATCTGCTTTTCGACGAAGAGCGTCTGGAGCGCGCCGAAGAGCGCATGGCGTATTTCTACGAAACGCTGGCCAAAGCCGATGAGTTCATCGCCGCCAACTCACCCGAGGGCGGAAAAATTATGGAACCCACACTGGTGGATTCACTCGAAAAAGAATTCATAGACGCAATGGACGACGATTTCAACACGCCACGCGCCATCGGCCAGCTTTCGGATGTGTTCAAGAAAATGAACGACATGCTGACCGTAACCAAGGGCGTCAACCGCGCTGACCTGTCGGCCACCTTAAAAGCCATCCGCGAAAAACTCAAATCCGTGGTGCAGGTGCTGGGTGTCTTCGACGAAGAACCGGCGCTTTTCAACGAGGAACGCAAACTGCGTCAGTTGCGCTTCCTCGACATTAAGGTCGATGAAATAAAGGCTAAAATTGCAGAGCGTCTGGCCGCCCGCGTCGAAAAAGACTGGGCGCGTTCGGATGCCATCCGCGACGAACTGGTTGCACGCGGAATCATGCTTAAAGACTCCAAAGCCGGCACCACCTGGGATGTGATTCCGAAAAAATAGCTTTTTATTTTTCTGGAATCCATCTCAAAAATCTGTGTTGGCACGCCTGTCATTCTGAATCTGGAGTTGAATCAAGGTTAGATAGAGATCCTTCGCTGTGCTCAGGATGACATGGAAATGGGTTTTGAGATGAATTCTAATAAAAGCCTAACTTGAGTGCCGTGACCCGGCAGTTATCTTGAATATTATCAACGAATCTGGAGCGCAGTTCTGCTCCGCTCGTGATGAAATTTTAAAAATGCATGCAGGATTAACGACGCGGTTGATTGCAGACAGCGACCGAAAGAGATAAGCATGTCCTTTATTATCGTAGCGATAGCAGCAATTCTCGTTTCAGCACTGACCATGTTTTCCGGTTTTGGTCTGGGCACGCTGTTAATGCCTGTTTTTGCCATATTCTTTCCGGTAGAAAGCGCTGTAGCGGCGACTGCCATCGTGCATGGAGCAAACAACATAATGAAAGCCGCAATGCTTGGTCGCAAGGCCGACTGGGGTGTAGTGCGCAGTTTTGGTTTTCCGGCACTGGCGGCTTCTTTTGCTGGAGCCGGATTGCTTGGGCTGGTAGCACATTTTAAAACTCTTTATGCTTATGAAATTTTCGGTTTGGAAGCTGTAGTAACTCCCATAAAGCTTCTGATGGGTCTGCTTATGGTTTTCTTTGCCGTTTTCGAACTGCTGCCCAGCCTTTCCGGGCTGACCTTCGACCGCAAATATCTGCCGCTGGGCGGATTGCTGTCGGGCTTTTTCGGCGGATTGTCGGGGCATCAGGGTGCCTTAAGATCGGCCTTTCTGACTAAAACCGGACTGGACACGCAGAGCTTTGTCGGCAGTAATGCCATAATAGGCCTGATGGTTGATATGGCGCGTCTTCTTGTCTATGGCGCGGTATTCATCGGTGTTGACCATGCCGTCATTCTTAAAAGTGAAAGCAGTGCGCTGATTCTGACCGGTGTAGTTGCCGCCTTTGCCGGCGTCTTTGCCGGAAAACGCCTGATGAAGAAAATCACCATGTCGCTTGTTCAGAAACTGACTGGAGTGCTGCTTCTGCTTATCGCCGTGTTACTGTCTTCAGGTATTATTTAGTTGTTCAGCCTTGCATCTGCATTATTATTGGTTGATTTTTATCACCCATCATTTTATGCTTGCAAAAATGTGATTTAATGCAGGCTTCGGTGCAAAGTCGTGCTTTGTGAAATGAAAAGGAAATATCCGAATGAAGACTACGCTGAAAAATACGGATGAAATAAAGAAAAAGAAAATCATCAAGACCGCCATATTGTTGATTGCTGGAGCTCTATTGCTGGTAGGCGGTCTTTATGCCCTGCAGTTGACCGGACCATATGATGTCACTGCCCCACCGCCCTGGGAACTGCACGATCTGCAGAAACTGGGCAAGATCATCGACGTGCATCTGCATATAAAAGGTCTCGAAGAGGCCGATCAACTGGTGCCTATCATGGATAAAATGGGCGTGAAGAAATGCATACTGGAAGGATCGTCCAAATTTACATTGACGCTGAATGAGCGTGACGGCTTCAAGGAATATGACAACAACAACGAGGAACTGCTGAAGATCGTCAAAAAATATCCCGGTCGTTTCGAGGCCTGGGTAGCGGTTAACCCGCTGGATGACGACAAGCTGGAGAAGTTCAAAGACTTAGTCAGCCGTGGAGCCACCGGCCTCAAATTATATTTGGGTCACGGCTTCGTATCCAAAAACACCGGCAAGTATTTCTTCCATACCATGGCCATCGATGATCCTCGCATGTATCCGCTTTATCAGTACTGTCAGGAAAATAACATCCCGGTATGCCTGCATGTAAATCCGGGTCCAACGCGTCCCGGTTATGCCCAGGAGTTCATAGAAATCCTTAATCGCTACCCGGATCTTAAAATCATATGCCCGCATTTCATGCTTTCCTCCATCAAGCGTTCGCGTCTGCGCGAGTACCTGGACACTTATCCCAACCTCTATACCGATATCAGTTACGGTTACGTCGATTATTTCAAAGACGGGCTGAAGCGCATGTCGAAGGAGCATGAGGATTTCCGCAGACTGTTCCTGGACTATCCCGACCGCATCATGTACGCCACCGACGAAGTGGTCACACCGGTCAAGCTGCGCACGCCCTGGTTCATGGAAAGCCGCTTTCAGGGCTATTTCGACATTATTGCCAAACGACAGTGGATGTCGGACTTCGTAGATAAACATAAAATGCTGAATGGTCTGGCTCTGCCGCGTGAGATGCTGGAAAATGTACTCTGGAAAAACTATGAAGCCTTTGTGGCAAAAAAACCGGTAGGCACGGTTATAACGCGCGAAATCAACTGGGACAACATGGGCATAACCTACTACGCCCGCCAGCCCGGTCAGACTTTCCCGCCTCCGCAGGAGAAAAAGGCCAAAAAGAAATTCGTTGGCAACGGCAAGAAAAACAAGAAGAATCAGAAAAAGAAGGCTGACTGACGATCCGTTAATAAAAATCAAAGCCGATGGGAAATCCCGTCGGCTTTTTTTATTTGTTTAAATTTTCTCTCAGATGTTTCAAGCCCGACGCAGTTTCATCAGACCGGCTTTAAGCAGGCGGCCAACTGTGAAGGCCACCAGATATATCGACAGTGATACGGCCAGAAAGTAGGCGAAAGAGCTGAGGTAATCGAGAAACTTGAAACCCTCTTTGGGATAATAAGCCAAGCTGAGATAAATACATTCTATCAGGGCAGTGAGTAACGTCGACAGAAGCAGAACCTTCAGCCAGTCGCCTCGTGTATGTTCGCGCAGAGCGAAGATCACTGCCAGCACCGGCAATGAAAACGAGAAAAGCACATTGGCTACCCTGCCAATGAAGTCGACGCGCGTCACCAGTTCACCTGCCGTAAAGCCCAGAAGCAGATATACCGAGAAAATCAGGCATACACTTGCCAGAAGTCCTTTTTTCTTTCCCGTGAACAGACGCCTTGTCATGGCGGTTTCCCATCCGTGTAATAAACACAATAATGCAACAATGGAAAAGCACCGTTTTCCATCTCCGGCGCGATATTATAACTTCAGCGCTTTAAGGTCAATAGTACCTATCCCAATAGACTAAAGGAAGTCTGATTAAAAGTGTGCCACGGGCTAAGCCGCAGGCTTGCCCGTGCTTAGAAATACACTGGCAAACTCCGCTTCGCTCCGTTTAGCCAGTGGCACCCGTTGAGAATACTCAATTGGCCTATTGGGATAGATTCATAATCGGAGTTGGCGGGGGTATCAAAAAGCGCAGTGAACGGAAACAGGTCTGGCGGGTGCATATCCGCATTTGCATCCGTCGCGCCTTCGTGATAGGCATTATTGATGTAAGAATTACCGCTGATCAGGAAAGGATTTTACTCATGGATATCAAAAATAATGCAGAAGTCATTTTTGTTCCATATCATCAGGTCGGTGAAGCGCCGCGTCGCGCCGGAATTTCCCGCGTCGATCTCAACCTGGAAGGTCTGGATGACGATGAAGTTCAGATGCTGGGCCACCTTGTCGAAGCCGCCAGTGCATGAACCCGGTTTTCC
>Ga0172375_10006181_pt1 | contig 16909 bp, 16 predicted proteins | sample LakKiv1m_FD_114537 | JGI IMG/M metagenome (GOLD analysis project Ga0172375, IMG submission 114537) | Freshwater microbial communities from Kabuno Bay, South-Kivu, Congo - kab_092012_11.1m | ecosystem: Environmental > Aquatic > Freshwater > Lake | place: Democratic Republic of the Congo...
ATGGATGAGCCGGCATCAAACCTTGACCCGAGATCAAGGAGGCAGTTGATTAACCTCCTTAAGAGTTTTGAACACACAAAGATTATCGCCTCGCACGACATGGACCTTATACTTGAGGTTTGCGAAAGGTGTATAGTAATAAATGACGGCAGGATAATGGCAGACGGCCCTGCCGAAGATATACTTTTAAATAAAACGCTGCTTGAAGAAAACGGGCTTGAACTTCCCCTGTCAAGGCAGAATATTAAATCTAAGGAAGGATTGAGATGGAAGACATAGATAAACTTAAGCATCTTCTTGAACATTGGGCAGAGCACAATGAAGAGCACGCAAAGTCATATCTTGATTGGGCTGAAAAGGCAGCCGCCTCGGGAGATAAGGAATTGGCTGCTGCTCTTAAAGAGATTGCGGAGAGCACAAAGAAGATTAACGGGTTGTTTGAAAAGGCAAAGAAGATTGCAAAATAAAATAAAAGTTCGGGCAGGATATGGCGTTATGAAATGTTTCCGCCGATTACAGCAGTTTCAATAATTCTCATTGACCATTTCGGGGGAATGAAGATACAATTATGCCATGCAGTCAACCCTTCCAGCAGATACCAAAGAACTCGCTGCATGGTTTGCCGAAGGTGTGCGCGCAGAGATTGCCGCTCTTGAAAGAAATGGTGGGGCTCAAACTTATGAGATTCATTCGGGCAAACTGCTTGAATCAAAGGGGCCTCAGCAAGGGATTTTTGCATTTATCATTGCAGACGGAACACGCATTCCAGAAGATGCTACGGGTCGCTTAAGTGCAGATAATGTTGAGTATTCTGCAACTGTAATAGGGCAACAGGGGAATGTCATTCATCTCCACATTGAAGGGCAGACAATTCCTTCTGGTATCTACTGGGCAAAGTTGGCTATTGACGATACAGCTCTTCTTAGGAGGCTTGCAGAAGTTCTTGAAGAGCACTCAAAAAATTCCTCTGGTTTATCATCTCTTGCAACTACAGTTTTCCATTGTCAAAATGCATCAACAAAATCCAAACCTCTCCCTGAGACTGCCTCGCTGGTTAATATTACGGGAGAACTTCGCAAAATTATGGAAAATGCGTGTGGTTCTTCAGTCACCTTTATATGGGGTCCTCCTGGAACAGGCAAAACTTATGCAATTGCTCATTTAATAACGGCACTTATAGAAAACGGTGAACGTGTATTGATTGCAAGTCATACTCATGCAGCGGTAGATCAAGCGCTCTATGAGGCTGTGAAAAGTGAAGGCAAAGAAACGGGCCCATTATCAGGTCATAGTGCTGTTACAGACGGAAGAGTGCTGAGGGTCGGTATTACGTCTGACCGTAAAATACCAGACAGTGTTCGATTTGACAAAGTGGTTGAAGTCCGAGCGGCAAAAATTCATAAGGAGATAATAGGGCTTGAGGCCGAAATGGAGCCGATCATCAAGGTTATTCAAGGCGGCCGAACGATTCTTGCACAGTGGGAAAAACTCCAAGAATTTTCAAGTCGATTAGCCGGAGCTAAACAAGTTGTTAATTCAACAGCTTCCGCGCGTATGAACGCAAAAGAGGTTGCTGATCGATTTAAGGGGATTATCATTCAACGACATGAAGATTTGGAGCGCGCTCGACATGCATGGTTCTGGCGCAAATCTAAAATGGTCAAAGCACAAAAGGCGCTGGATGAAGCGAAGCACCAATTCTCTCAAGCAGAGGAGACTTTGATATCGAAGGAGCGAGAATTCGAAAAAGCGCAACAGACAGTCCAATTACTTGAAAAAGCGTTGAAGGAGCAAGAAAGCTATTGTTTGATGCTGCCGAAGCGGGAACCGGTAGAAAAACAACTCGCCGATTTATTGCGGAAACTTAACCCTCTTGAACAAAAACTGCACGCTTTTAAGGATGAATTAGCTGCATTAGGGCAAAGAGTCATAGATAACGCGATTGCTATATTCTGTACATTAACAAAGAATTATGTAGGAAAAGATATTCAGGGACAGAAGTTCGATGCTGTTATTGTTGATGAGATTTCGATGGCTCTTCCTCCGCTAATTTTCCTTGCGGCAGGTCGGGCAAAATTACGCGTAATTCTTGTCGGTGACTTTTTGCAACTTCCGCCAATAGTCCGCAGCGATACAGAGATAAGTAGCGAAAGACTACGAAGAGATATTTTCCATCTTGCGGGTGTAGCAAGCGATATGAAGCCAACGAAAGGTTGCAATGTATTAGTACGTCTCTCAATGCAGCGCAGAATGCTTTCTCCTATAGCCGAGGTCGCACGACACCTTGTGTACAATAAAACCGGACATAAGTTATATGACGATGAAAGTGTAATACATAGGCAGGCAAATGACTGGCTTAATTTTTTACCGCAGAATCCTCTCATTATTGTAGATACTGCGGATTTGCATTGCTGGTGTGGTAAGCAGCCGGGGACTTTGAGCCGCTTTAATATGTATACAGCTACGGCTGCGGTTGAACTCGCTGGTATCGCTGCAAAACAGATACCTCTCCCAAAAGAGAATGATCCTCAGCCAATCGGCATAATAACGCCATATGCCGCTCAAAGAAGGCTGATATCTAGGCTCATAAACGATATAGAGCTTGATAACTGGGTAGCTGGTGGCACTGCCCATACCTTTCAGGGGAATCAAGCAGATATGATCATTTTCGATTCAGTGCTTGACAATCCATATTGGTCTGCTCGTCTAACTAATCCAAATAAAGATGTAAGCGACACTCTGCGAGACCTTAATGTGGCAGTTACGCGCGCTAAGAATAAATTTGTGTTTTTGGGAAGTTCGGAGTGGTTGAATAAACATGCAAGACTAACTAGTGCTCTAGGGCAACTGTGGGATTTTCTTAAGGAGAGAGCAGACCTTTTATATCGGTTTTTGATCTAGTTGGCAAAGATTTTCAACAGCGCGTTGCGGCAACGCGCCAGACAAGCAGCGAATGGTGTATCCCAAGACAAGAAGACGATTATAAGTTAGAAATCTTGGATGAAGGCACTTTTTTCGATCGTTTTGCACAAGATATCGGCGCTGCAAAAACATCCATATTCGGTTTAGCGCCGTATTTCGGCGAATATCGTTGGCCCAAAATACAGCCGTTTTTCATTGCGGCATTGAATCGAGGGATTGCGGTTACACTTGTTGTCCCTCCGCTTGGGGAAGCAGAAAATCCTAACTATGTCAATGCGGTTATTAAGAATCTGCGCGAACAGGGTGCTGTAGTTATAACAGCAAGCGGCCTTCACGGTAAAGATGTAATAATTGATGAGCGGATTATTTATACGGGTAGTATGAACTGGTCAAGTAATCGTGGTCGAATCGAGACTATTCATCGTTTATATGCGCCACGATATGCTAAACAGTGCTTGGAATATATGCAAGCAAAATATATTCGACAATCTGCGCAACATGAAGATGGGACGTCGAGAGTTTGCCCGCTTTGCGGGCATTCTGTGCAGGTAGTGAACCAGCGGCGACAACATGGAAAATGGGACTTGCAGTCAATGAAGATAGGATGTAGCAATCCAGATTGTGAAGGGTATTTGCGCGATATCGACGAAAGACCGCCTTTTAAAAGTGTTCCGCGCTGTCAGGTAGACGGGCTCACAAAATATCGGAAGGTTCGTCGGGGTAGAGGTGAAATGTGGCAATGTCCGAAACATCCCAAACAGTGTCCTACAGAGAAAGTGGTGATGGGGGATCCATCATAGTTTCAATCGAGTTGCGACAATAGGCTCTTTTCATAAAGGATAACACTCAGAGTTTGCGATTGGATGCGGCTTGCCTACGGCTCGTAGAGTATAGTGGAGGGGATGCTTCGCAATAATGGCTTGATTATTTTTACTGTGATAAAATAGTATTTATCAAATAGGAGGTTTTATGGCGGCTAATGCAATGGTAAGAGACGGTGAAAAATACAGCGGGAAATATGTGGCTACGAGATCTTTTAAGGATAAAAAGGTCTTAAGTTCCGGTAATGATCCTATGAAGGTATTTAACATGGCAAAGAAGAAGGGAGCAAAAGACCCTGTAATTTTTTATGTCCCCGAGAAAGACATGGTTCACATCTACTGATGCCTATCAGAAACTGCCCATTCACATTCTGCAACGGTGACATCTATCGCCCTATCTTACAGATAAGAATCATAAATCCGCATACAAAAAAGAGTTACAGAACTTACGGCATAATAGACACCGGCGCTGATGAATGCGCTATCCCAGCTGCATACGCGTCATTATTGGGCCATAATTTGCAGTCTGGACAGGTTAAAAGAATCAGAACAGGCAATGGAGAAACCGTTGCTTATGCGCACACGACGAGGTTTGAAATCTTTCACCCGGCAACAGGGAAGCTTTTGTATACTGTAAATGATACACCGATAGATTTTATGCCTAATCTTCATGTTGTTCTTTTAGGAGTAAATAGCTTCTTAAGCAGATTTGTTCTGAAGATAGATTATCCCCAAAAGTTTTTTTCTATAAGATTTCCTTAAAATTGAATACAAACATAAAGGAAACATGCAGCCTTAATCGGATTATCAGCGGGTTAACAGCCAATCACCATTCCTCCCCATTCTGTTAAAATAGTGACACATGGACATTAAACTCCCAGAAGGTTTTGACAGCAAAGAAGAGGCGATGGCGGCATTGATTAAAAAAGAAATCGATGCCGCCGAGTCTGAGCTGTCTTTGATAAAGCATGATATCGAAAAATTTCTCATAGAGAAAAAAGGCTATGCCGTAAGCGAGATAGAAAAGGATAAGGAATTTGAAGTCCCTATCGGAAATGAAAAATGCAAATCAAGGGCTGATATTGTAGCAAGCATTAACGGAAAAAAGCTTATGCTGATTAAGTGTTCTGTCGGCGCTCTTGTCTCAAGGGAAAGGCAGGCGGTGGCGTGTGCCCGCGTGCTTGATTCGTATCAGATACCTTTTGCGGTTGTGACAGACGCGGATGACGCGATAGTTCTTGATGCAGTGACAGGCAAGGTTATACGCGAGGGATTAGCGTCTATCCCTTCGAGAAATGAGCTGGCTGAACTCGCGGGCGAAATCGAATTTAAAACCCTTCCTTCTGAAAGGGCAGAAAAAGAAAAAAGAATCCTCATTGCCTTTGATTCCATTAAATGTACGGCCAATTACGGAGAGTAATCAGAACAAATCCTTTTGCTTTTCGCTTATTTTAAGCGTGTTCCTTTCATACCTCTCGGCAATCCTGAAAAGTCTTTCCTTCAGGGTTTCATCACTTATAAGTCCAATCCTGAAATCGGATATGGCTATATAGAAAGCTTCGACAAGCTCCTCGTTCAATAATGTTTTTATTTCGCTCATAGCTCTGTCATTTGTTATGGCGCTTCAGTTGCAAAAAGTCCTGTGCTTAAGTAGCGATCTCCCCTGTCAGGCAATATGACAACAACCTTTTTTCCTTTGCCAAGTTTTTTTGCGACTTTTAGGGTTGCCCACATTGCGGCGCCTGATGATATGCCGCAGAGAAGCCCTTCTTTCAGAGATAATTGTCTTGTTGTTTCCGCAGCCTCAGAATCGGTAACCTGAATCACTTCATCATAAATTTTTGTATTCAGAACTCCGGGGAGGAACCCTGCTCCTATACCCGCGATTTTGTGGGGCCCCGGATTCCCTCCTGAAAGGACCGGCGATGTTGAGGGCTCTATTGCGGCTATCCATACATCAGGTTTTTTATCCCTCAGTGCTTCTCCAACACCTGTAATTGTTCCCCCTGTGCCAACGCCTGCGACAAAACCGTCAGGCACAGTCCCAAGGTCTTCAAGTATCTCGACCGCGGTTGTTTTTCTGTGTATCTCAGGGTTAGCAGGGTTTTCAAATTGCTGGGGAATGAAATAGTCCGGGTTATTTTTATGAATCTCTTCTGCTTTTTCAACTGCTCCCATCATTCCCTTCTTTCCTTCTGTCAAAACAAGCTCTGCGCCGTAGGCCTGAAGAAGCTGTCTCCTTTCCAATGACATTGTATCAGGCATCGTAAGAATCAATCTATACCCCTTCACAGCAGCGACCATCGCAAGCCCTATCCCGGTGTTGCCGCTTGTAGGCTCTATTATTATTCCGCCCGGCTTGAGCCTTCGGTCTTTTTCCGCTGTCTCTATCATTGAAATGGCGATCCGGTCTTTTACAGAGCCTCCGATATTATGCCCTTCGAGTTTTGCCCAGATTTCCGCATTATCTGCAGGGCAGAGGTTATTGATTTTTACTAAAGGAGTTTTTCCAATCAGGGTCAGTATGTTTTTATTCAGCTTCATGATCACCTCCGGGAATCTGATATTCAGTCGCTAACCTTTAAGAGTTCGCTGTTTTCTTTTGTCTGTTCGATGGCGGCGATATCAAAACCTTTATCTTTAAGATATTCTCTTTCTATGGTCTCGATATAGAACCTGTCCATCCCGCTGTTTTTAAGGAAATCTTCTCTCAGTTTCATATCTTTTTTCTCTATGATTGACGGCAGAAGATGATTGAGATAGAAGGATTCTTTTTTGAGGTCTAACAGCGCTTTTTCGAATAATTTCTGGGGCACTTTTCTTGCGAACCCCTTTTCAGTAAGTTCCCTCTCGATGTCCGCCCGTATTTCGTCCTTTCCGTCTTTTGTATTAAGCCGGGGATAGAAACTCCGCATTCTTTCTTTAAGCGCATCATGAACGTGGTGATAAAGCCTTTCCTCGTCTCTAAGCATCTTGAATTCAGCGACAACGTCCCTAAGGGATGCATCTCCCGCAGAGACTTTTGCAACCCCCTTTGCTATTACATTAATCTTTTTTCTGCCGTAGGTTGTTATATACTTGTTGCTGAAAAGTTCTTCTATAAAGACTTCATCGAAAAATGTTTTCTCGAGCTTATCGAATTCATTTTTGTTGCCTATAAGGCTCCTGAGCGAGTCTTCGCTCAAATCCACATTCTCCATAAATGCTATCTGGCTCAGCAAGGAATGGACATTGTCGTATCTGTCGAAGTATGTGACTATAGAGCTGAATTCTTCGAGGATGCTGAAATCATTTGTCTCCCGCGCAATCTCATCACATGCCTTGCCTGTGTCGAGGAGTATCTGTTCGAAGCCCATATCGCTCTGCGAGTGCGCCCTGTCTTTGGCCCTTACCAGCCGCGCTATGTCTTCGTTTATTATGTGCTCTTTGAGAGCCACATTTTTGAAAAAAAGATTTTCGAGTATTGACCGCGCCTCTTTAAGATATTCAGGCTCTTTTATCTCCTGCAGTTTTTTGCCCTTAAGCAGGAATTCGTCAAGCGTGTCAAAAAGGACGCTCGGGATATTATTCCTGATGCTCAGGGTTCTGAGCCTTCGCAGCCTTGCGATATCCGAACGTTCGAGGCTGTCATTAAAGATGTTGTTAAGGAGGATATCCCTGTACTCATCGACAACGCGTTTGTTTTCGGGATGTTTATACATAATATCTATCTTCATTCTCTCCTGCTGATAATGGTCTATTTTATATCTAACCGCTATATCTTCCATATATAGATCTTCCTGGGGAGTCAGCATTTTTTCGGAAGAATAAAAGTTTTCAAACGCCCTGTAAAATTCCTCGTTCTCTTTATGGATCAGCTTGAAAATGAAGACAGTTGACTTATGCTCGCCGAATTCACGCATGAAATTGTTCATAAGCTCAGCGTCGTTATCTTTGCTGATGAGTTCTGTTCTCTTCAGGAATTTGCCCACAGACCCCAGTATCTGTTTCTGCCTTTTTCTGGGCTCGCCCCTGTAGTCCGAAGAAGCAAAGAAATAGTAGTTTTTTACTGCGTTGCCCTGAAGGAAAAGCCGGTAGAACGACTCTCTCCCTTCCGTATCGTTTGTGAATACAACCTTTTCATCCTTGTCAAGAAATGCGCCGAACATGATTAGCCTGTTTGAAATATCCCCCTTTATCATGTCCTTCAGATGTTTCTCAACGCCGAACATATATTCGCAAAAACTTCCACCCGTGCCTTTGTGGTGAATGCCGTCTTCAAAGATCGTGAACTCATTGCCCTTTGAAAAAAATCTTATTTGGGACTTTGTCTCTTCATAAAAGTAGGTATTTTCTACGCTGGCTCCCCCGACAAACGCGAAGAACTCGACAGGTCCAAGGGTTCCATGAAACCGGAGGTCTGTAATCATATTAAAATATACCACAGGCCCCGTAAAATATTCTATTTATCTTATTGCCGAAAGATGCCGTATTTGGTTATCATATTTTATGAAGGAAATAATTCTCTTTGCGGCATTGCTCCTCCCTTTTTTAAGTTTTGCTTCTGACGAAACAATAGGCCCCGTTAGAGATTTATCTCCAAGCGGGGTAGACGGGAAACACCTTTTTTTAAAGGCTAAAAATGATATGGATGCCGGGCGATATGCCGAGGCGGTTATCGGACTGTCAGAGGCATATAAAAAACTTCCGGTTGTCGGAGATTATATCCTTTTGTATCTGTCAAGGGCGCATAGCGAACTGGGCAATCTTGATGAGTCGAATTCCCTTATAAAAGAAATCTTAAAAAATTATCCGGACTCGCTGTTAAGGAAAAAGGCCCGGTCTATGGAGATCAAAAATATTATTTCTTCCGGCAGCTCTCAGGGTTTAGAGATTTTTGAGTCTTATGTTAAAGACTATCCTGCAGATAATGAGATGAAGTTCTTGTTTGCTCAGGCCCTGAAAAACAGGGGAGAAGATGATAAGGCAAAGAAGATATTCAAGAGCCTGTATGTCGGCAGTAACGGAATGCTTTCGAAAATAGCATATAGCGAGTTTGCGCCCTCTGATATAACAGTATCCGACCTTATTGAAAAAGCAGCGAACCTTATGAATGTTATGAAATTCAAGGAGGCTGAGTCGGTGCTGCGAGAGGCGCTTATCAGGGACGACGGGCAGCACAAATCCGCGATTCTTAGAAAATTGGGACATTCGCTTTTCAGGCAGAAAAAATATAAGGAATCGGCAGAGATCTTCGAAATGGCCGGCGAATATTATTTGAGGGCGAGAGCGCTTTACAGAGGAGGGGAGAGAACTGCATTTGACCTTTTAGTGAAGGAACTGGTTTCGAGAGGGGATAAAAGGGCAGGCGCGCTTTTGATGATGTCTGCTTCTGAAAAAATCAGGAATGGCGAGATTGACGAGGCATTGAAGTTATATAAAAATATAGCGGCAAAATATCCTTCGGAGGCTGAAGATGCATTGTGGAGCAGCGGCTGGGCTTATTACCGCAGCGGCTACTATCAGAAAGCCCTCAATGCATTCACAGAGCTTTATAGCCTTTACGGCAGTTCAAAATATCGTTACTGGCAGGCGCGGTCTCTTGATGGTCTGGGAAAAGAAACAGAACAAATTTATAGACAGCTTGCTAAGAAAGAAAAAAATTTTTACGGTGTGCTTGCACATTTGAGAAAGGAAACAGAAGTTGAAAACCGGGTGGTAGAAATTAACGCCGATCCCCAAACCCCGATACTCAAACCCTATTCGTCGGAGAGGATCGATATACTGACTGAACTCGGGATGAAAAAAGAGGCTGCAGCAGAACTGATTAACATAGCCAGAAAGGCGGATAGTTTTAATAAGCTCGTTTCTGTTTCTTTGAAATTGCAGGAAATCGGGGAGTATAAACCGGCAATAAATCTGATAGCAAAAATGTCTTACGGCGAATCAGCGCGCAATATCCTTTATCCGCTTGCCTATTGGAATATTGTCAAAGAGGCATCAGAAAAACACGGGGTTGATCCATTTATTGTCCTTTCTGTTATGAGAGAGGAGAGCCGTTTCGATCCCGCAGCGTGCTCTCAGGTAGGCGCTCTCGGGTTGATGCAGATGATGCCGTATACAGCTTATGCGATAGACAGAAAGATTAACCTGAATATAACGTCAGAGGAACAGATATACGATGTCAAAATAAATATAGCTCTTGGCTCGTATTATATAAACTTTTTGATAAAAGAGTTCGGTTCTCTTCCCGTTGCTGTTGCGGCTTATAATGCCGGAGATCACATTGTGAGAAAATGGCAGAAGGCAGGGAATTATAAAGCGCTGGATGAATTTATAGAGGATATTCCTTATGGAGAGACAAAGAATTTTACCAAGCGTGTTATGACAAGTTATTTTGAGTATCTGAAACATTCCGGCGAAAAAGAGCTGCCTAAAATACTCTGAGATAAGAAAAGAGGCGATGGGATTTGTTTCGAGCGGCTTTGAATTCTGCCAGCCTTTACGCGGGACAGAATTCACCTCGGAGGCCGAAGGCCGAGAATGAGCGAGAGACTAATCCCATCGCCTCTGATTGCGTTGCCGGCGGTATCTATAGTTCTGCTTGCAATACACTATGACATCTGGTATCTTAAAAATCATGGATCGGAGTAAAAGTCTGTTTGATGATAATCCTCCTCCTTCATCATCTGCCCTTGCTAAGGGGGGACAGAAGGGAATCACGGATAAGACAAAACGGGAGAGGGTCAACAGCAAAAAGGAGGTCACGCCATTGGATAGGCTTAAAAATCTTGAAGACAAGATAGCTGGAGCAATAGAAAAGGTAAAGACATTAAAAGAGGATAAGGCAGGCCTTGAACGAAGGATAAAAGAGCTCGAGACAAAACTTGAGGAGAAGGGTCATGAGATAGAAAGGCTGCAGACAGAAAAAACAGCGATAAAGAGTCAGGTTGAGGGTCTTCTTAACGAGCTTGATGCGTTAGAGGTTGTGTGACGTGGGGAGCGTAGAGGTCTATATTCTCGGACAGAAATATACGGTGAAGGGGAATGCCCCTGAAGAATATATACAAAGGGTTGCTGCTTTTGTTGATGCAAAAATAAAAGAGGTTCACAGCAGCGCTCCGAATATTACCCCTCTGAAAGCGTCTATCCTTGCGGCGTTGAATATTGCTGACGAACTCCACAGGCTGAAAACGGATCAGGAAGATATAACAAGGCATATAGAAGAGAGGGCAGATGTCCTGAGCGGCTTATTTGAGAAATGAGCCGATTGTTTTTACTCTGTTAGCAGCGGAAGGTCTTCTTGCGGGCTTTATGTCAGCATCCCGTATTTTTTCATCTTATTGAAAAGGCTTTTTCTGCTGATGCCCAGCAGGGTTGCCGCATCTGTTTTTTTCCATTTTGTTTCTGTAAGGGCATCCATGATAAGTTTTCTTTCCTCTTCTGATTTTATTGCGTCTATTTTTTTTTTCGCGTTCATCTGCCCGATCTCTATTTTACCGTCGCTGCCTGATATGAGAGAAGAGACCGTCTCCCCTGTGATGGTATCGCTGTCTTCGAGGATTATAGCTTTTTGAATGAGGTTCTCCATCTCTCTTACATTTCCGGGCCAGTTATAATTCAGAAAAAACCTTATAGCAGAGGCAGAAATGCTTTTGAATTTTTTCCCGATGGCTCTGCTATATTTCTTAAAGAAATAGTCGGCTAACAGAGGGATGTCGTCTTTTCTTTCTCTGAGAGGAGGGACATTAATCTCGAATACCTTTACCCTGTAGAGGAGATCATCCCTGAATCTGCCGTCAGCTACAGACTCATTCAGGTCTTTATTTGTCGCAGAGATAAGCCTGAGATCGACTTTTATTGATTTTGTGCTCCCAAGCCGTTCTATCTCTTTCTCCTGAAGAACCCGCAGAAGTTTTGCCTGCAATCCTAATGAAAGATCTCCAATCTCGTCGAGGAACATAGTGCCTCCGGAGGCCCTTTCAAATTTCCCTGTATGCTGTTTGGATGCTCCTGTAAATGCGCCTTTCTCATAACCGAACAGTTCTGATTCAAGCAGTGTCTCAGGGATCGCCGCACAATTTACGCTTATGAACTGCGTGTCCCTTCTGTCGCTGAGTTTGTGTATGGTTTTTGCGATGAGTTCTTTGCCTGAACCGCTTTCGCCGGTTATTAAAACAGTAACATCTGTTGCCGCAACTTTTTTTGCAAGCTCTACAGCATGTTTCATCTCCTTGCTTTCTGCTATGATCTCGTCTTTGACGGCCTTTTCGATATTTTCTGCTTTAAGGATTTGAAGCTCTCTCTGCAATTCATATTTTTCTACCGCCCGGCTTATCACTGTTCTCAGTATCTCTATATCGACAGGTTTGGTAAAGAAATCGTATGCCCCATGCCTGATCGCTCTCATTGCAAGTTCTTTCGAGCCGTAGGCAGTTATCATTATTACAGGCACGGCATTATCCGAAGCTTTTATTCTCTCAAGGACTTCAATGCCGCTCATCCCCGGCATTTTTTCATCAAGGAGCACAAGGCTGTACCCGTTGTTTTTCAGGAGGTCCAGGGCTTCAATGCCCGTGGCCGCAATGTCTGACTGAAGCCCTTCTTTTTTGAGGAATTCCCCAAGAAAGAACTGGATGCTCTGGTCGTCATCCGCAATCAGAATCCTGTGTTTGCTCGGGATAAATGTCATTGTAATACTCCTTAAGCCTGCTTAATATCTTAGCACAGACAATAAGAGAGGAGTTGACAGAAGTTGTTATTTACGCAATGATTCTATTATGCAGGGCAACGGAAATCCGCCTGAGGCGGACACGTTTATCAAATCTGAAATAGAAAGATTGTATGATGCTGCCTTTGCCGATGGGAACAATGTGCGGCTTATGTGGAAGAGCAGGGAGTTGTTCACTGCGATATTCGATTCAATCGCAAAGGCAAAGCAATCTATCTGCCTGGAGTTTTATATATTCCGCAATGATGAAACAGGCGCTGAGCTTGCGGAGTTACTGAAAAAAAAGGCTGCCCAAGGAATTGCTATATATGTTATTTATGATCATTTCGGTTCTTTTGGAACCCCGGGGAAATTTTGGGAAGAGCTAAAAAAAGCAGGGATAAATATCAGAGCGTCGCGGCCGTTTAAATGGACGTCCCCACTCAGATATGCTTATCGTGATCATAAGAAGCTCATTGTCATTGACGGCGAAAGAGCATTCATAGGCGGATTGAATATCGCAAACGAATATAGAGGATATTATTTCAAGCGGCATAAGGAAGGATGGAGAGACACAGGGATAATGATTGAGGGCCCTGCAGCGGGGGCTTTGTTTGCTATGTTCGGGAAAAGCTGGGTTGTATGGGGCGGAGCGCCGATTTCTAACCCCCAATCCTCATCCACTGCTGTTCAAGGCAGAGGCCTGCCTGTAATGCCGATATTCGCAAGTTCGGCAAGAGGGAGGAGAAAGCTAAGAAGACTGTTATATTACAGCATCAACCATGCGAAGGAAAACATATTTCTCACAACTGCGTATTTTACCCCGAGCAGGCACATGATTGATATGCTCTCCGAGGCTGTCGGAAGAGGAGTAAATGTAAAGCTGCTTCTGCCTTTGGAAAGCGATATATCCGCCGCGCATTATGCGGGGCGGGCATCATTTGTGAAAATTCTGAAAGCAGGCATTGAGATATATAACTATCGGGGGAGGATACTTCATGCTAAGACTGCGGTGTTTGACAGGAACTGGAGTATTATAGGCTCTGCAAATCTTGACTTTCAATCGCTGCGGAGGAATGACGAAGGGAATGTCGGGATACTCGATGAAGGATTCGGGCATCAGATGATAGAGGTTTTCTATGAAGATCTCAAACATTCCGTAAAAATTGAACTAGAGCAATGGATAAAACGGGCTTTCTCTGAAAAGGTCAAGGAAAGGTTTTTTTCTCTGATCAGAAGAAGGCTGTAAATCTATGCCGGCGGAAGATATATAACAAACTTTGTTTTACCTTCAGCAGGCTCTATATTTATATTGCCGCCGATGCTTTTTATAGCATCTCTTGCGATTTTCAAACCCATTCCGTGGCCTTTGCCCTTAGTGGTGACATCCGGCTCAAATATCTTATCTGAGTCTATGCCGGGGCTTAATTCCGAGTCGCTGCAGATCTCTATTGTTATCCTGTTGCCTGCTGCCGTTGCCCTTATGCTTATTTCTCCGTCTTCCCTGACAGCTTCATACGCATTCAAGACTATGTTATAAATCGCGTGGAAAATTGCTTCTTCTTTTATCAGTGTGTTAGCCGCTGTCTCATCATATTCCTCTATGATTTTTGGGGTTTTGCCTTTCACTGTCATGCTGCACAGAAGCGCGACCCTGTGTATTATTTCCCTGAGATTAGTCTCAACAGGCAGAGAGGTCTTTTTTTCAAAGAGCGTGTCTACAACCCTGTTTAACCGGTCTGTTTCTTTTAGTATCGTGTCTACATAGCGTTTTTTTTCGTCGCCATTTTTCAGATCTTCGCCGATAAGCTGTGCCAGCCCCCTAATCGAGGCGAGAGGATTTCTAACCTCGTGCGCAACCTCCATTGCCAATGTCCCTATGCTTGCTAATTTTTCCGCTTTTTGCACATCACTATACATCTTTTTTATTTTTGTAGTATCCATAAAACTAAGTACGGCCCCGTCTATTGTAAATCTGCCTTTTATCGGAGAGAGGGTATAATCTACTGTCCGCATTTTTTCATTTACCTTTACATTTAACTCGGAAGTCACTGTTTCTCCTCTCATGGCAGTCTCAAAATCCCTTTCTATATTAAATAAGGCTTTGATATTCTTTCCTACGATGTCCGATTCCGAGCGTCCGAGGATATAACATGTATGCGGGTTTGCCATTGTTATCTCGCCTTTTTTGTTTACTGTCATTATGCCTCCTGCCATGCTTTCGATTAAATAGGCATATTTCCTGAAAGACTCTGCTATCTCCGTGAACTCTCTGCCGAGCGAACCGAACTCTGCTATATCTTCAGTATCTTCTTTAAGCAGCCTTCTTGCAGGTTTTATAATTCCGTATGCAACCAGTAAGCCGGCAATAAACGCTGCGCCCGCAAAGATATAGGTCCACTGCTCCGCAGCTTTATATAAAGAGACAAGCTCGGTTACGTAAACGATTTTGCGTTTAAGGATAGTGTTGAAGTTCGTTAAAAAGATAAGGGGCGCGGCTAATGCAAACACGGAAAAAAACAGGGGCAAAAAAACAAAGAGCCCGAGATAGAACCGCTTTTTTAAGAGGGCGGATATTATCTTTTTAAAACGCTCATCATGTCCCATATAGGAAGGAATATCCCGAGCGCGAGAAAAAGTATTACGCCTGCCAGCAAAAATAGCAGTACCGGCTCGAGGGTGGTTGCTAAATTTTTAATTGCATACTCTACTTCAAGGTCATAATAGTTAGATACTTTTGTAAGCATGTCATCGAGAGCCCCTGTCTCTTCCCCGACAGCAACCATCTGCGTAACCATAGGCGGGAAGACCAGCGTGCCTGCCATCGGCTGGGCAAGCCCTTTGCCTTCGCGCACGCTCTCCTTAATCACCTCGACTGCCCTTGAGATAATGACATTCCCGAGAGTCCCTGCGACAATGTCGAGGGAGTGAAGCATTGGTATGCCGCTTCGGTACAGCGTTGAAAAAATTCGCGCAAATCTCGACATGACCGATTTTTCTACGACATCCCCTATGATTGGAATCCGGAGTTTCATCTTATCCCAGTTCCATCTGCCTGATGGCGTCCTGATATATCCTCTTATCATGAAAACAATTCCTGCGGCGGCGGCTATCAAGAGAGGCCAATATGTCCTTATTGCCTTGTTTATAAATATGAGTATTCGTGTCGGCAGCGGGAGAATAACCTTTGCCGATTGATAAATTGCCGCAAACTTCGGGACCACAAATGTCGTTAGAACGAAAAATGCTATTGTTATGCTGACGATTACGATGAGCGGATACCGGGTTGCTGCCTTTATCCTCGCCTTTGTTGCTGCCTCGTGTTCCAGCAGAGACGCTAATCTTTCGAGGATGTCGTCAAGCACGCCGCCTTCTTCTCCGACTTTTATCATGCTGACATATAGCGGCGAGAATATTTTGGGAAATCTTGCAAGAGCATCGGAAAAAGAACTGCCTTTTTCTATATCCGCCCTGATGTCTTCTATTGTTTTACGGAGTTTTTTGTTCTTTGTCTGTTCTGCGAGCGTGTCAAGGCTCCTGAGGAACGATATGCCTGCCGTAACAAGAGTTGCAAGCTGCCGGCTGAAAACTATGAGGTCTTCAGCCTTTATATTGCCGAAAAGCTGCCATCCCGCGGCAATAGTAGATTTGGCTTTTTCTCCGGATTCTATCTTTATAGGTATGTATCCTTTTGAAAAAAGCTGCTCTGCAACAGCGTCAGGCGTAGGAGCATCTATAACACCGCTTATGACGTCTCCTGATTGAGTTCTTACCTTATAAGTGTAAGTAGGCACTCTTATTCTGTTTCCTGCGTTACCCTGATTACCTCTTCAAAGGTCGTAAGGCCTTTCACTACTTTTATAAGACCTTCCTGTCTCATAGGGCTAAAGCCTTCCTTTAATGCCTGTGCCTTTATTTCGCTTGCAGGGGCTTTTTCTATGATAAGTTTTTTAATGCTTTCCGTAATCAGTAGAAGCTCAAACAGGCCCTCCCGTCCAAGGTATCCAGTGTGGCGGCATTCATTGCAACCCTTGCCTCTATACAGGAGAATTTTCCCTTTAACGCCGATCTTCCTTAATATCTCTGTTTCGGCTGTGTAACTTTCTTTGCAGTAAGGGCATATCTTTACTATTAGCCTCTGCCCCAGAACTCCGATCAAAGAAGATGTGATAAGGAACGGCTCGACCCCCATGTCTATCAGACGCGCTATTGCTCCGACCGACTCATTTGTGTGCAGGGTGCTTAATACAAGGTGGCCTGTCAGGGCCGCATGCGTTGCGATTGACGCTGTTTCAACGTCTCTTATTTCACCGATCATTATCACATCGGGATCCTGCCTGAGTATTGATCTCAAGCCCGATGCGAATGTGAGCCCTGCCTTTGGATTAACCTGCACCTGGTTTATTTCAGGAAGGTTATATTCTATAGGATCCTCTACGGTTATTATATTTTTTTCCGTGGCGCTTATGTTTCTTAG
>Ga0172375_10006183_pt1 | contig 16906 bp, 23 predicted proteins | sample LakKiv1m_FD_114537 | JGI IMG/M metagenome (GOLD analysis project Ga0172375, IMG submission 114537) | Freshwater microbial communities from Kabuno Bay, South-Kivu, Congo - kab_092012_11.1m | ecosystem: Environmental > Aquatic > Freshwater > Lake | place: Democratic Republic of the Congo...
CCGCGCATTGGCCGGGGCGGATTCGCCCTGTTCGCCTTTTACCTTATTTCGATATTTCCTGCCATGGGTTTCATCAACGTATATCCTATGATATTTTCGTTCGTGGCGGACCATTTTTCGTATCTTTCGATGGCGCCGCTATTGACGTTTATAGTCGGCGGTTATTTTTACCTATGGGACAGGTTCGGTCTGGCCGGGCGTATGCCGCGGCGGGCCGCACAGACTGCAGCTGTAATTGCGGTGATAGCCCTGTCATGCGAAAGTTTTATTCTGACATACGGATATAAGGACAAAACAGCGTTATGGCAGGGGCTCATCCAAAAAAACCCTTCGTGTCAGACGGCGTATGTCAACCTGGCTGTGGAATATGAGAGGGCCGGCCTTTACGAAAAAGCAGTGCCTTTATATCTCAAGGCCATAGCGCTTGGGCCCGCGTCGTTCGATGTCTATTATAATCTTGGTAACGCTTATGTGAAGATCCGGGAGATCACCCTGGCAGCCGGCGCTTATGAGAGCGCCGTGGCGCTGGACCGGCGTTTTCCGGATGCGTATAATAATCTTGGTCTTGTTTATGAGAGCCTTCGAAAGATCCCTGACGCGTTGGCGAACTTCGGGAAGGCTCTGGACATCGATCCGAAGTATCGTAACGCGGCGATCAACCTTAAAGGCTGTCTGGAACGTAACAGGGAACTTCTGGCAAAGCTGAGCGGTCCTGAAAAGTCAGGGGCCGTTAAGCTGATAAATGCCGCCGGAGTCAGGATCGGCATGACCGGCGATCTTGACGGCGCGCTTTGGCTTTTTCAAAAAGCCGCTGAGATCGATCCCTCTTCAGCCGCGGCGATTAATTTTATAGGATACGTCTATGTTCAAAAGAAGGACCTTTCGCGCGCCAAAGAATACTTCGAGCGCGCGCTGGCCCTGGACCCGTCGTTCAAGGGCGCAAGGGAGAATCTTAAGGCCATAAGCGGGATGGCAGGCAGATAGTAAAATAATATCCAGTCTATACAGGAGGGATAGATAAAATGACCAAAAGACACGCGACATTGAGTAATAGGGGCTTCACGCTTGTTGAGATCATGATAGTGGTCGCGATCATCGGCATAGTAAGCGCGTATGCGGTGCCGGCTATTTTTACGGTAATAAAGAAGGTGAACGCGGAGGCGTTGGTACAAGATGTGATAGGCATAGAAAACCAGGTTGAGTCGATATTTATATCAGAGGATAGGCACGTTACCGCGGATCTACTGGCTCAGCACGGTATCAATCTGAACGTGCGTAAGGACGTCGGCCGGTATTATCATATCGAGCAATTTACTCCGGGCGGCGGCGGATATTACGGTATAGCTATCTATTCGAAGTCCGGCGATCAGGTTGCGTCTGCCGGGGTGAACAATCAAGGGACCGTTAAGTGGATGTTAAATACGAGCAATCCCGATACCGCTCCTGTGAAAGAATACCTCGATAAGATAAATAAGGCGCACTACTAATAATCTCATTCGGTTCTTTTACTCCCACAAATTCCTGTCCAGGCTGCGGTATCCGAGCGCTTCTGAGACGTGTTCCGGGGACCGACCCAAAGCGGCTATGGCAAACCAGTTGATGGTACTATTGCTTATCATATACGATATCGCACGGATGTCCTCTCAGTGACCGGCACAACGGGCAATCATCATCGAAGTCGGCATTTATTTTTCCGCTCAATACTTCCTGTATCCGATTTCTGATCTCCTTTTCGGAAGGATTATCTAAATGGATAATGTTGTATCCGTTCACTCGTGATACAAGAGCATGTTTCCCGTACACGTGTGGGATCATTGACAACGGTGTTGCGTTCATAAAGTAGTCTCCTTTTGTTGATTCCTGTTTTGTTGAGCAACTTCTTCTTGCGAATTAAATCCTATCCGTCGTTTTGGCTTTTCGGTAGGAGTTAAAAGTTGACGTATTGCGTCGAATACTACCTTGAATTGTCGGTCGTATCTAGTCTCCATATCGGATATTTTTGCTCTAAGGGCGTGATTCGTCAGAAGCATTCTTCTTAATTGCGTAAAGGTACGCATTATCTGTATATTGACCTGGACAGATTTTTTGCTGTTTAGAACGCTGGAGAGCATTAATATACCATGCTCGGTGAAGGCCATCGGCCTTTTGCGTAACCCCATCTTCTCTTTATTGGATGTCACAATTTGTGATATCCAAAGTTTAGTTTCATATTCAGTCATTTGGAACATAAAATCATCAGGGAATCTTTGAATGTTTCTTTTTACAGCTTGGTTTAAAATCCTGGTCTCTGTACCGTACAAAGAAGCCAGGTCTCTGTCGAGCATTACTTTCTTGCCTCTTATAGAGTATATTTTGCTGGTTATGGTTTCTGCTGGTATTAAATCTGACATATAATTCCTTTCATTCTCAAGGTTCTAGTTTGGATGTTGTAAATCCTACCCCCACAAATTCCTGTCCAGGCTGCGGTATCCGAGCGCTTCTGAGACGTGTTCCGGGGATATCGTATCTTTCCCGTCCAGGTCAGCGATAGTCCGGCTGATCTTCAGCACCTTGTCATACGCCCTGGCGGAAATGCCCAATTCCAAAATGGCCATTTTTAACAGTTCCTCGGCCTCTTTGCTCAGCACGCAGTATTTTTCCAGCAGTTTACTTTCAAGGTGAGCATTGAAAAGCACATTATCGTTCTTGTACCGCGACATCTGAAGAGAACGCGCCTTATTGACGCGCTCGCGGATCGACAAAGACGGCTCGCCGCAGCGCTTTCTTGACAGGTCCTCATATTTCAGGCGCGGGACCTCAAGATGAATGTCGATCCTGTCAAGAAGCGGCCCTGATATTTTCGAAAGATATTTTTGGATCTGAGGCGGAGTGCAGTGACATTCTTTCTTAGGGTCGGTGAAATAACCGCATTGGCATCCGTAGCCAGAGAACCCCCAAACAAACCCTAAAGCTACACATAAAAATATCCAGGTATCCTGATAAAACATTAGGGCAAAGAATCAGGAAGGCAAGGCTTGAAAAGGAGATGTTTCAGGGAGATTTAGCCAAGAAACTCAAGGTAGATGAGATGAGTATTGTTAATTGGGAGCTCGATAGACATATACCCTCAAAGAAAAGCCTTAGTAAACTTAGAAAGATCCTAGGCGTAATAATATAATCCTTATTGTATAAACAAGATGTCACGATTACGTGTTTATCAGAGCTTGATATAATTAAATGTGACTTAACTCTGTTATAGCCACCCCCAGGGTGTGGTTTTTTGCTCACGCTCGTGCAATGTGTAACACCCTTGGATGTATATTGGGATGCACATAGAGGCACGCAGAAACACAGGGTTTAATGATTTACAACTATACCCTCTTGATATATAGCGACATCTTATACTAGGATCCCCATTCAAAAGGCGAACTTTATAATTTCTACGTATCCTATGTGGGGTTCATTAAATTAATTGATGCAAGATCATGGCAGGACAATCGATGTACCACTACTAGGGTGCGGTTCTGAGGATAAAGTCTAGAGCAATAAATTAAGGAGTTCTGTAACAGGGGTGCTTTTTATTTGACAGATTTAAGAGAAGGCGATACAATCTAATACATACAAAAACGAGGTTTCATGCAAAGGGGCAGAAAACCACATAGTTAAAATGAACGCCTGGTAAGGGCGTTTTTTTATCCTATGGGATATTGTATTAAACTGTATTAGATTGTTTTAGTTTAAGGAGGAAAAAAGTGCATAAACTTCTATTAACCAAAGAGGTCGCCGAGATGCTCCGGCTGAGTGAAGAGTATGTTCGGGAACTGATTCGTCAGCGTAAACTTAAAGCATATAAAGAAGGTAGGCGCGGTGGGTTTCGAGTTACGATGCAAGCCATAGAGGATTATATAAACAAGAAGCATCGGGAGATGGAGGTCTCTAAAAGATGAAATATGCATATCTTATCGGCGGACTTGTCTCGTTCGGGCTGAGTTTCGTTATTCATCATTATTATGTCCAGTTTGTTGTTCTCAGTGTATTCCTCATAGTTCTTTATGTGATCGAAAAGAATAGCTGTGATGTTGCGGCTTTAAAGAAGTCGATAGAGGAGCATAATGAGTTAATAAAAAAAGATATCCAGGAATTGCGGAATCCATGAATAGAGCGAGTAGTATAAGGATATCAATAGTTCTCTTAATGACATCAGTTTTAGTGCTTGGTTGTGACTCGTTCTCATCAATCCAATCACCCAAAAAATCCATCAGATCAATCGGTAACTATGTTTCTGTAGAGGGTCGGTGGAAAAGGCTACAGGATACATCAAGGTGTAAATATCTTCCTAAAATTAATACTGTAAAATTATCTTGCTATAAAAAAACAATGACTTGCGAAGAGAACATGCTCGAGCTTTGGACGCCCAAAGAAGATGGATTTAGCCACAAGGGTATGATGACTACGGCAAATGACGAGTACAAAATAGTCGAGTGGACAGATGACGGTGTTATTAAAGTGTTTGAACATAGAGGCTGTTTAGATATCGAATTTAAAATTTCTGTAAAAGATAATTTTGCGGAACGAAGTTTTCGAGAAACTCAAGCTAGCGGCAACGAAACGGCTAGCACCGACATCTATGGACATTGGGTGCTTGAATGATTCTTAACAGGAAGATATAAATGGCTAGAATATTACCGCTCATATTTATTGTAACCATTTTGTCAGCCATTGCCTGGGCTGATACCCAAGTTTATTTCTCCCCTAACGGTGAATGTCAGGATGCCATCGTAGCTGAAATCAACAAGGCCCAGAAGACTATCGACATAGCCATGTATTACCTTACCTCAAGAGAAATAGCACAGGAGCTTGTTAAGGCTAAGGATCGAGGAGTAGTTGTTCGCATTGTATTAGATAAGAGCCAGGAGACGCAGAAGTATTCCAAAAGTCGTTACCTCATCAAACGAGGCTTTGATGTTAAATATCACACCGGTTCAGGTCTTATGCACAACAAGTTTGCCATTATTGACGGCAAGGTACTTATAACAGGATCATTTAACTGGACACCTACGGCAGATCAGAAGAACGAGGAGAATTTGCTTATAATGACAGATGAAGCGCTCATAAAGAAATATCAAGAGAGGTTTGAGTATTTGTGGGAGAGAAGCCGAAAAGGGGAGTTGAGGGAGGGGCAAGGTGATGAATAATGAGTGGCAAATATATTATATTGTTGTTTAATCTGATTTTATTTATTACTAGCGCTTCGGCATTCGGGTATACAATCATTGCCGTTGAGGAGGGTGATGTTAATGTTAGAACTGATAATAAACCCCGATGGAGTAACAACTCACAGAATAAGCAATATTTCAAAATAGAAGAAGAAAAAAAAGCTGGTAACACGAATAAAAGTGGAGTATTTGGTAGATACTTTTTCGTATAAAAAAGGTCATGTCGAACCAGATGATACCGTATACCAGATTTTTGGGCCTTCTGAATCTACGTTATTCCCAAAAGGAGAAAAGGTTATTCATGCTGTAGGTCAGCCCGGATTAAACGCAGTCGAGTTGCTCAGTATTGGGGAACGATATGTTTTGCAATCATTATCAACGGGGGAGTACATAACGGTACGTAAGTCAAAAATAGTTGAAAGAATTCAATAACAAACAATCTTGAAGGAGGCGTGTATGTCCAGAAAACTATTTTTAGGTATGTTATTGAGTGTATGCCTTGTTTTTTTGCAAATATCAGTACTTCCTCAGGTGCTGCGCAATATGTAGGTAGTAGTAACTCAACTAAATATCATTACACGTCATGTACATGGGCGCAGAAGATCAGCCCTAATAATTTGGTAACGTTTAATTCAGCGGCAGAAGCTCAGGGATCGGGGTATGTTCCTTGCAAGGTCTGTAAGCCACCAGTTTCAGATAAATAGTTGGAGGGTATAATGGGTAAATACTCTGGCCTTATAATCGGGCTAGTCATTGGAGCAGTTGTAACATTTTTTGTAATCAGCAGCAATAACTTCGCAACAAAGAAACCCGCAGAAAGTATCGCAAAGAGCAATAAACAAACCAGTATCGCCCAGGACATAAAACGTAAGTTATCGGTTGAGGAATTAGCGAATGAATATCTTTTGTTGAGTTGTCTGACAGCTATACTTGCAGACGATGTTTCTCGTGAAGCGGATTATGAGAGGGCTGAACAGGAAATATTAAGGAAGACACAAGCATCTGATGATGAAAAAAAATTCTTAACAAAAAGAGAATTAATTAAACTGTTCAAGAAAGCCTTTAATCGTGGAGAAGATGAGGCTTCATTCACTGAAAAAGTTAAGGAATATCTAAAAATTGCTGAGATTGCATCAAAAACTGCTAATTTAAAAGAGATGGAAGAATATGCATACTCGGAGCTAGCATATTTGTATGTATCCAAAAAGGATATCAATCAAGGAATATTTTATATAGACAAAGCTATAGGAGTTAATCCTAGCGACGCAGAATATTATGCAGCAAAAGGTTCCTTTCTCGCGGAAATTGATAAGGAGCAAGCGAAAAAACTGTTTAATAAAGCTATCGAGTTAAATAAACTAACCTACTCTGCTCGCCTTGGATTGGTACGTGTTTATTTCGATCTTGAAGACCCCGAAAATGCAAAGAAGGAATGCTTGGAGATCTTGGGTAGCAAGGAAGTCCCCAAAAGATATTTGAAAGATGCACGGCTTCATTTGGCATACATATATGTTTTTGCGGATAAAAAATATGAAGACGCAGAAGTTTTACTAAAAGAAATATTAAAAAATACACCAAACGATGAGTGGGCAAATAAATTGATGCAAGATGTGGCCTATTTAAAAACACATAGCAAGGTTTATGATAAGCTAATAAGTATTATGAATGATTATGGAAAAGCGAATGATGATATGATAGCTGGGCAAGAGGAAACGACCCCTCAATATACGCAACTCTATGGCGACAAAATAATTACGTCATACAATGTTAGTAATAAGATTTACTTGGCAAAAGAAATGTTTGCGAAAATGATAAAAGAATTAAATATGCTAGAAATGCCAGATGAGCAATTTCTAGAAGCTAAAAACAAGCTTGAGCAGGCACTAAGTTATAGAATGGAGTCGGCTGAATACAGAGTGAAGAGTTTCTATGTTAAGGCAAAGGATTATCAAGGTGAAGGGCAGACTGCTTCTGCAAAAGAAAACATGGGCGATTCTTACTACGTTGAATTTCTTGAGATGATGAAGGCCATAATAAAAGATAAAGAAGTCTTGCGTGGCAATGTTGCATACTATGATAATATGATCGAGTATTTCAAGAAAACTAAATTTAATGAAAAATAACATACAAGTGTATGGCCTAATAAAAGCCGATATGAGCAATAATGTAAGAGAAGGATAGGTGTTGGTTGGTGAGCCCACTAAAGAAAAATGAGATGCGGGGGATATTGGCTATAGCGGTTCTGTGTAGTGTAATAATATCGCCATGTTTCGGACAGGATGGTCATTCGATTAAAGGTACTTGGGATCCTTTAAGCCATGTATTTTTGAACTTTGGGAAGATGACACTCAGTGATAAAACTATTGTTTGGGCGGAGGGGCAGAAGTCAGCATGTAAAGTTATTAAGAACGAAAAATCAGGAATCGTGATTGAACTTACAAATTCTCCGTTACCGAAATTTCATGGAACGCCTTATAAATTCATAAGGTTTCGTGTAAATAACAGTTCTACAATGACAGGAAAGCGAGAGCTTGAAGTGAGTTTTTACGAGGCATCCAATACGACCTTTGATGATAACTACTCTATGTGGGGTTTTTATGTTGCATCAATGCCAGATTAATAAGGGAGGTTTAGAATGAAGAAACTGATTATGCTCCTCGTGGCGTTTTCTTTGATGGCTTCACTTGCATATGCTGGACATGTCAATGGCTACACTCGTAAGGATGGTACGTATGTACAAGGGTATGAGAGGTCAAATCCAAATAGCACCGTCAAAGATAACTATTCCTACATAGGTAATACGAATCCCTACACGGGTGAAAAAGGTTCAAATTACAATCGTAATAGTCCATCAAGTGATTATTATGGGACAATTGGTAAAACCACATCCTCAAAATCAAAGGGTGTGCTTAGTTATTAGATGATGGTTGTTGTGACTTACTTCCCCGCAATAAACAATTTGTACATTGTCCGCTTCATTATTTGGCAGGGAGGGCGCCACGGAGTAATAAGATGAAGCAAGTAACAGCAGCTATCATAGAAAAAGATGGCAAGATTCTAATTGCTTAGCGTAAGCAAACCTCTGCGCTTGGTGGTAAGTGGGAGTTCCCAGGAGGTAAGATAGAACCTGGTGAGCTCCCCGAGCACTGTCTTAAAAGGGAATTAAGGGAAGAATTAAATATAGATGTGGAGATCGGTGATTTCTTTTGCTCAAGTAAATTCGAATATAAGCATATTCCGATAGAGTTGCTTGTATATAGGGTTAAACACCTATCTGGCGACTTTAACCTTAATGATCATGATGAAATTAAGTGGGTAACACGTGGCGAACTTAGCCAGTATGACTTTATGGATGCGGATAAGCCAGTAGTGAATAAGCTGATGGTAGCAAAGGGAGGCATATGCCACGAGCATTAAATCTATACGAGGATTACTCAAGGGAAGAAGTGCATGATGTTTTTGCACCCAATACGTCTTTTGCTTCGTCACGAGGTGATTGGGGATTACGTGGGCTGATAAGTCTTAAAGATCGCCCTGGAGACTATGTTTTTTTTGTGACCTATGGGCAAGAGCAGGCTGGTTATGTGTTTGATGAAGGGGTAAGTGAAGATGGTGTACTTGTTTGGCAATCAGAGCCTCAACAAGATCTGGATAATCCTCGTATAAGCAGACTTATTCAACACGATGAGTTACGTAATACCATTAATCTCTTTTTGCGAACAAAAGGTGGCGTTAATAACAAATATACTTACTTAGGGCGTCTTAAATATCTATCGCATGATACAGAGAGAAGTAAACCTGTGCATTTTCAGTGGCAAATTCTTGGTTGGGATATTCCACAGGAAACATTACAGCGTATAGGGCTTAATCTATTACCCAATTCAAAAGGGCAGGTTCAGAAACCCAGTGTAAAAACAAATCAGCTTGTAGAAACATCTCTGCCATTAGTTGAAAGATCTCGTGGTATAAGTACAGCTACGTTTAGGTCTCGCCGATCGCCGGATTATTCGGAAAGAGATGCCAGGAATAGAACCCTTGGTAGGGCCGGACAAGCACTCGTTTTAGAGTACGAGAGAAAGAACCTAAGGACTTCAGGACATGATGCCTTAGTGAATAATGTAGTTGATATCTCTGAATTAGAAGGAGATGGAGCGGGGTATGATATTAAGTCGATATTGCCTAATGGTAAAATCAAATATATTGAAGTTAAAACAACGAAGGGGCCTAAAGAATCACCTTTTTTTATGTCGGCTAATGAAGTCGCCTTTGCGAAGCAACATACAGACAATTATTACCTCTACAGGGTATATGAATATGATGAAACAACTAATAGTGGTAAATTCTATACTGTAAATGGCAACATTGAGGCTGCATTTAGTTTTACGCCAACTCAGCATCGGGTTACAGTTAAGGCGAAAGAGAGGCTTTAATGAAAGATAACGTTACAACGATAAGGCAACTTAAAGAGAAACTAGCAAGGTTTGTTAAAGACAGGGACTGGGAGCAATTCCATTCCCCCAAGAACTTATCTATGTCTATTGCCATAGAGGCAGCTGAACTTATGGAGATGTTTCAATGGGCTACTATAGAAGAGTCACATAATATACTTAAGGATAAGAAGAGAGTCGAAGAAATAAAGGATGAACTTGCTGATATAGCATTATTTGTTATGGAGTTTTGCAATATGTTTGATATAGACCTGAGCTCGGCGATACTTAAGAAGCTTAAGAAGAACGCTAAAAAATATCCAGCGGAGCTAGTGAAGGGAAAGTCTCATAAATATACATACTATAAAGGTGTCAAATAATGAGCAATCTTTTTATCTTTACAGCATGTAATGCAGACGCAAAGCGACATATCGTGGATACGATCGATAATCCTATACCTGCAGAAAAAGTAGAGAAACACTTCACTGGCGATGAGCTGCTCCAGGTAAGAAAGATCGGCGTAGAACATGGATACTATGCATGGGGGGCAACACCAGGTGAGAGAAATATACCTAATTGGGAGAAGATTTCTCAAGGAGACCATTTCTTAATATACCAGGATGGAGCATATACATATTATGCGAAAGTACTATTTAAGGCACATAACAAGGCTTTTGCGCTTGATAACTGGGGTAAAGATGGAAATGACGAGACATGGGAGTACATGTACTTTTTGCAAAAGCCGACCAAGTTGCTTCCATCTGTAAAGACTTCTGTATTATCAAAGTATCTGCCAGAGTCATACCAAGGGTTTGGACCTATTAAATATACGAGGATTTTAGATATCATTAAGGACCATGGTTCTTTGGAAGGATACTTGTCGGAAGTACTACCTATTACACTTGAGACCGCTAGGAAGGTTCCTAACTTTTGGTGGGTTAATCAGGGGCATACATACGATATTTGCAAAAAAGATGGCTTCATTTGGGCTCCAAATAAAGATAAGGGCGGCAATACTCCTAGGCATTGGCAAACCCTGCACGATGTGCGAGCGAACGATGTAATTTTTAGTTATGCGGATGGTTCGATAAAAGCAATTTTGGCAGCAAAAGGGGTGTGCAAGGATTATAAGAATAAATGGGAAGAGACGTCATGGGGAAAAGATGGGCAGAGAATAGACGTTGAGTTTTATGAATTAAATGGGAGTATAAAGCTTAGCACCATTCAGCCACATGTTAATGAGATTAATCCTAAGATCAATTCAGATAACAGTCCTTTTAACAATGTTAGTGGCATCAAACAAGGCTATTTGTTTAACTTTTCATTTGATTCCGCAAAGATAATAAGAAATATTTATGGCAAGCCATTTCCCGAGCCTATTGAGAAATATTTTACAGGTTTAGTCTCAACAACTAAACAGGATGAGGGTTTAAGTGAGGTCGCCATCATTGGTAAGAAAAAGCAAATTATATTATATGGACCCCCTGGGACTGGGAAGACCTATTATACAAAAGGGTTGGCATTAAGTATTTTAAAAGGAGCATAATTAGTGGCACTGTTCAGGAGTAAAGACATTACTAGGGAGCAAATAATAAAGGAGCTAAAAATATTTGACGAGCAGTATCCAACCTCAAATGATTATGATAGCTGGTTGCATAAAGATACATTTAGATTTGTATTAGAACATGATGGTAAATTATATCCTCCAAAGTATATCCTAAGTAGAGTGTCTAAATTAGACGTGTCCGAGTTTTCAGGAGGTGTAGAAACAAACAGCATTTTTACAGAATTAGGATTTATTGTAAAGGATAAAATTGTAGGTAATAGATATTGGTTAATTGCTCCCTATGATGTATTTCAGCCCGAGTTGTTCGATAAAGCGTGGAATTATGATATAAGAAGCAACACCATTGCAATTGGATGGGATGACTTAGGTGAGGTAAAAGACATTAGCGATACGGAGCTTAAGGATCGAATTGAGAAACTGCCATATGAAGTAAGAGACCCTCAGTATGTGTACAACACTTTTGACAAGTTTTATAAGCAGATATCATTAGGTGACATTGTAATTGCACGCAAGGGGGTCAAACAGCTTATTGCTTATGGGAAGGTAATTAAAACAGCATATCACGATAGAGAAGAGGGAGAGAAGCGTGTCCCAAAGCAAGGGAAAGACTGGTGGTGTAGTTCTCATTTTATTGGAGTTAAATGGAAGGAAAAAGTTGCAGAGCTTAAAGAATTTCAGTTGCCCCGAGATTCCGTTGTAGAAGTTACTCGCGATAGAAAATATTATGAATTTATATTGGATTATGTGAACATTGAAGCTAACCCAATCAATCGAGTCACCGTGGAGTCGTTTTCGAGCAACAAATCACTTTTGGCTATAAAGAAACAAATTATATTTTATGGCCCACCCGGAACAGGAAAAACATATAGGACAAAACAAGCAGCCGTAGATTTGCTTGAAGGCACCTGTCAGTTAGAGCTTATCGTGGATAAAGGGGAAAGCAATGACCATCCTCGTGTCGATGGAGATAGAGTATGGATTTTTCAGGCAAACCCAAATAAGTACGACATATTTGGTGCCCTATCTGACCCAAGCTATACTAAAAGTGATTGGTCTGTAGGGCAATACAAGAATAAGATTAAGAAAGGAGACATATGTTTAATATGGGCATCGGGTCCCAAATCAGGAATTTATGCAATTTTTAATATATTATCTGACCCAATGATGACCGTTGAAGATGAGTATGATCGCAAGTTCTGGCTAGATGAGTCTGAAAAAGGTATCCCTCGGTTGCGTGTAAAAATGGAGTTAGTAACCAACATGATTGATCGGCCATTACTCCGGGATGAGATTAAGAACACTTCTGGACTTGAGAATTTATCGATTTTAAAATTTTATCAAGGTACAAATTTTCCTGTGGATAATGACGAATGGATAATAATTAAGAAGCTCATCGATAGCAAAACACAGGTTTAGCACAGATTGGGAGGAGTATGAGTTATTGGAAGTTTGGTTGTAACTGGGATGGAGGAAACAGCTTTTATGATGTTATAAAGCAACATAGCATTGTTATAGGTGTTAAAGAGTCGGTGTTTGAAAAAGAATCACGCATATTAATAACTGAAGGGTTTCTAGTTAAAGCAATAGCGATAGTTTTGGATGCACCGAAAGAGGTGGTCACAGATAAAAGAATAGCAGATAGCCTAAGAGAATACATCCCTCGTGAAGATCTAGACAAACGTGTAACTTTTGCAAAGGCAAAAATATATGAGTTGAATGCTAGTGAACAATTTGAGTATAAAGTGCAGCGCGGATTGTGTGAAATACATGAAAAAGATATTATCGGCAAGGTTGATACTATTGTTGCCAAAAGTGCGTCTTCAAATGGTCCGTCCTATTGGATCTATGCACCCGGTGAAGGTGGAAAACATTGGGAAGAGTTCTATAAAAATGGAATTATGGCTATAGGGTGGGATTACCTGGGGGATTTAAGAAATCTATCTAAGGAAGAAATTGCTCAAAAGCATAGGGAGCACGATGGTGAATTGGAGGCATCTAAGAAGAATAATGCCATAAGTTGTTTCTGTTTTGCTCATACAATAAAAGTAGGAGATGTTGTTTTTGCCAAGATAGGGCGAGATAAGATTATTGGAGCTGGAATTGTTAAATCTGATTATATCTTTGATAGCAATCGGAAGTCATATACGCATGTTAGAAAAATCGATTGGAAAGTAAAAGGGAACTGGACTGTTCCAGAAAGTAAGCATTTTGCAGTCAAGACACTTACAAATATTACAAAGTATAAGAATTTTGTTAGCTACTTTCTCAATTTGGTTGGATTTGGAACTTTGTTAGCGGCGAACAATAACAATAATATTGAGGCGTTGATAGATAAAAAATGTCAGATTATTCTATATGGTCCTCCAGGTACGGGGAAGACATTTAATACAAAGAATATGGCTGTAGCTATTATCGATAGGCTTGATTTTGATAATGATATAATGGAGTATGATGAATTGTCAGATGAAGATATAGACGATGAAGAAGCCAAGGTTGCCAATGAGTGGTTTATCAAAATCGAGTCTTTTATAAAGGGACTATCTGGCACAGAAGTAGTGTCTAGCTCTAGCATGAAAGGATACTATTCCTTATCTACAAAGATTAATAGAAAAATAGGGCTTGTATGGCTCGCATATCCTTCACAATCTACCGGCTTTTTTACAGTTCATTTACGAAAGGAAATATCCGATAGTACTTATCCAAAAGATGTGGTAGACCAGTTAATAAATTACAAAAAAATTGGGTGGGGAGGGTACCCTTCTTTTATAGTAAAAAATAGCGAAGATGTGGAAAGAGCAATAACATTGATAAAATATGCATATGAAAATTTATAGGAGGAAAGATTATGAGTGAAACGACAAAGACCTTATCCGCAGTTGACGAAGCTTATAGGCAATATAGAGACGAAGGGAGAGTCGAGTTTATTACTTTCCACCCATCGTATAGCTATGAGGAGGTTATTGAGGGAATAACTGTTGAGACTAAAGGTGAAAATATTGCCTGTGATAACCCCCAGTATAAACTTAAACCTGGTATTTTCAAGACTATGTGCAAGAAGGCACTTGCGGCTGCAATTGAAATGCCTGTAGAAAGTGGCAAAGAGCCAAGTTGGAAAGAGGTGTTTGAGGCTTATCAGAAGAATGGGGGCGTTGATTTTTCTAAAGCACCCAAATATGTGCTTATCATTGATGAGATCAATAGGGGAGATATAGCTAAAATATTTGGTGAGCTCATAACTCTTATTGAAGCTGATAAAAGGCTAGGAGAAGACAATGAGCTTATTGTCCGGCTGCCTGCTTCAGGAGATCTTTTTAGTGTCCCACCTAACCTTTACATAATAGGAACAATGAACACTGCTGACCGTAGCATAGCCTTACTTGATGTCGCTTTGCGTCGAAGATTTGGTTTTATCGAAATGAACCCTGATTTCTCGATTTTAACTAAAGAGCATATAGAGAAGAATGAACCCAATCTCAAGAGTGCTGGGGTATATGACTTGCTTATTAAGTCGAGAGACGCATTAGATAGGCTGAACAAGAGGCTGTGTGCAGACAAAACCATCGGTAGGGATAGGCAGATAGGTCATTCTTTTCTGTTCAAGGTTAATACCCCGGAAGACTTGATGCTTGTGTGGAAGCACGAGATATTCCCACTGTTGGAAGAGTATTGTTATAGTGATTATAAAAAAATTAACCGTATTCTTTTCAATAGGGATGGTGATACAGAGTGGATCAGTGAACTGGAAGGTATCAAGGAAATCAAAGATATGTCTATTATGATTCAAGCAATTGTGTAGGGGTTATGCCTATAACGATCGATGAATATAAATCTAAAACAATACCCAGCCTGAGTAAGGAAGATGTCGCTTACCTAAAGAAAGACTGCTTTAAGTACGATGTGCTTAAACCATATGAGGTCTGGCAGCTTGAAAATAGTCAGACTCTAATAAAAAATACATCATATGCTGGTGTAATCCAGTTGGAGAACGAGCGTGTACATTTCTCAACAAAGGTAAAAACGAATCTTTTTTACATGCTCAGTTTCCTAAAGGACGAAGAAGCCTTTTGCTATGATTCGGATAAGCTGATCGATATCAAGGAAGGGCAGAACTTTTTTGATATACTAGGACGGTTGTTTCTAAACGAGCTAGAGTACATCTTTAAGCGGGGTTTCTATAAGAAGTATGTTCACAAGGAAGAAGATATAAGATTCCTTAAGGGAAAGCTTCTCATAGGGAAACAGACACACAATGACATTAAGAAGAACGTGAGGTTTGCCTGTGCATATGGTGATCTCACATTCGACAACCTAGAAAATCAAATAATATTGAAAGCAGCAATGCTCCTTATTCCATTGATACGCTTCAATGAAGACATTAGATGGAATTTAACTCGCTTTAGTCATCTGATAAGGGAAGAAGTGTCTTTAAGGAATGTTGTCCCAGATGATTGCAATAGAGTCCAATTCTGCAAGTTGAACGACTACTACAACCCAATAATTCAGATTTCCAGGGTGATTTTGCAGAATCACTTTATTCGATCTACAGCAACAGGAGAATCCGTTGGCTTTAATTTTATAGTTAATATGAACAAGGTCTACGAAGACTTTATTACCGAGCTTATCGAAGAAGTGATCGAAGAAGAAGTTGGAGATTATACTGTTGAGAGACAAGAACGTTTTGATAGCTTGGTAAGAGAAAGAAGGATAATCACAAGGCCAGATGTCATTCTTAAGAAAAAGAATGCCGATAAGTACCCATACATTATTGATGCCAAATATAAGAGCCAGGAGAGCAATTGCGACTATTATCAGGTCATCGCTTACGCCTTAGCAATACCATCAGCAACAGATTGCTATTTAGTGTACCCTAAACATGAGGAAGTTGATATGCTTCCATTAACGATCGATGCACGTCAATTTGGGCATACTAGACCAGATATTAGGTTGCATACTATCAAAATAGACCTATATTTACAGGAAGAGTATAGCTTCTCAACGTATCTTTCGATGATGAAGAAGCAACTTAAAGATAAATTGAGCTTCATATTATGATCTGAAATAAACGAAAAAAATGAAAAAACTAATCGGAGTAAAAGATCTCTCTTCTTATCTTGGCGTATCCGTTAGAACTGTCTATCAATGGACACACATGAAGGTAGTGCCACACTATAAAGTAGGGGCAGGTGTAAGATTTGATGAAGCTGATATAGAAAAATGGCTTGAGAGAAGAAAACAGCCTGTGTCTAAATTCGCAGGGTTATATTTTGAAAGTATGCAATAGATTAGCCAGTGTTATTGGCAATAGTATGAGAGAAGAATGTATTGTTGGGCGCGATGACGCTAAAGGAGAAATGATATGAAGAAAATATATGTGGCTGCTCTACTCGTAGTGCTTTGCATGTCATCGGCTTATGCAGACGCTCTTCAAGAAAAATATACGCCGACAAGACAAGAATGGGTGAAATGCTATTTCTCACAACAGATACAATGTAAGACGAATTATTGGGAAAAGCGTTATGCCCACAATGTAATAGTCTATGAGAAAGAGAAGCTTATTAGCATTGCGTTGACGCTCGCCAATGGGCAAGACGAACTTACAGAAGAGCAGAAAGAGAGCGCCTGCAACGATATTAAGGCATTGGCTGAATCATTGCGAAATATTTACGATTGGCTTAAAGATTACAAGGTTCAAGTTCAATTTGTTTTATAACCCTTCG
>Ga0172375_10006184_pt1 | contig 16906 bp, 17 predicted proteins | sample LakKiv1m_FD_114537 | JGI IMG/M metagenome (GOLD analysis project Ga0172375, IMG submission 114537) | Freshwater microbial communities from Kabuno Bay, South-Kivu, Congo - kab_092012_11.1m | ecosystem: Environmental > Aquatic > Freshwater > Lake | place: Democratic Republic of the Congo...
AATTGCCTGGTATGCATACTGCATTTGCATATAAATATCCTTAAATTGCTCTTCCGTACTGAAGCTGTAGGCATCTTTCATTACAAATTCGCGTACTCGTAGCAAACCGCCTCGTGGTCGTAATTCATCACGAAACTTCATCGAAAATTGATAAATATTAAATGGCAAATCTTTGTAGCTAAGATTGAACTTTCTAACCAGGTCTACCGCCATTTCCTCGGCCGTCCCGCCAATCACAAACTCAACGTCTCGGCGATCCTTCACTTTCATAAGCTCAAACCCTGTTGTAGTAGTTCGATTTGTTTCCCGCCAAAGATCCAATGGGTGTAAAACAGGCATCAATAGCTCTTGCGCGCCAGCCATATCCATATGTTTGCGTATCACAGAGATAATATTGTCGTGAACCTTTAAGCCTAGTGGCAATAAATAGTATCGGCCGGCGGTAGATTCGCGAATATAACCAGCCTGCGTTAGCAAACGGTGGGAGTCATTTTTGTAATCCAGCCCTTCCGTTTTTGATGTTCTAGCAAAAAGTTGTGTTAACCTCATGGTTTCTATCTTACACCAAATGAAAAACAAATATACTTAAAAAAGCTACACCATTTTTAAGCATATGCAGACCGATTGGTGCCCACAAACTGCCGGTTTTCTCCCTTAAAAAGATAAGAACGGTAGATAGTATAAAAGTATCTATGGCCGCAACCCATAGAAGCGGTGCACCACTACCAACTTGCAAATGAGCAATAGCAAATAACCCGCCGGTGATTATCACTGCCCAGATTATTGGTAATTTATTTTTTAGACCGGTATACAAAAAGCCGCGTACTAATAACTCCTCTACAAATGGTGGCAAGGCTACCAAACTAGCAAATACAAATAACAATTGAAAACCATGCGCACCCTCAAAACCAATCTGTTGAGATTGATCTAAATTCAAATGAGGTGTTAGGACCTTGACAATATAAATTGCTATTACATATAACAAAAAATATGCCCCAAACCCTAGTAATATGTAGCCCAGATCAAGCCATTTTGGACGACGGTTAAGGCCAACGGTTTTAAAATTTGCTAGTCTTCTTTTTAAAAATATGTACAATAACCAAACTGTCAATCCCTCAACAAAGGCAATTAGGGCAAACTGCCCGTAGACATTTTTTTCAAACAAATCCGCCATTCGCTGCTCGCCCCAGCCACGGATTAGCGGAAAGGCATATATCAGTAATCCGCCGATGAATTGCGCCCCAAAATAGATTGCTAAAGTAACACCTATAGATTCTATTGGCGTCCAGTTTATTTTTTTGTTGACAGCACCGTCATTGCCATGATTTTTGTGAAAGTAACGAAGCGCACCGTAAATAGCCAGCAAATACAGTGGCGTCCACCAACTAATTAAGTGAGATAGTCCTCCAGACAGATAAGCTATTGTATTAACTACTTCCATTGTTACCTTACCGTCCCACATATCTTGCACTTAGGATAGTTTGGGTGCGCCCCTGCGAAGCGCAAAGGAACTGTACTCTAAGGTACAGTGACTGCGCCTCGTAAAGGGGCAAGCCCGAAATAGCCAAGAGGCCAGCGGAGTTTTGAGCTTCGCTCAAAAGCAGGCTGGCTGGTGCAAGATATGTGGCCACTAAAAATATCGCCTTACATCTATTATTGTTATAATGACAAAAAGCACCATTAACAGCGCAAAACCGGTTCCGTGAATTAATTCTTCAGTCTTTTGTTTAAGTGGTTTTCTGATAATTCTGAACAGCCAAGTTACGAATAGGCGGCCGCCGTCTAGCGCCGGAATTGGCAAAACATTCATAATGGCAAGTGTTAAAGAGATAATCGGCACTATCATTAAAACAAACTGGTAACCCAGTAAACTGCCGTCTTTTAAGAGTACAAATATCCCAACCGGACCGGCAACCTGCTCGCTTGCCTTAGCGCCGTTTCCATGAAACATATCTCCGATTGTCCTTCCTAGTCCCTGAAATGTGGCTTTTGTGAATTGCCCTATCAGCCCGCCGGCTACGATTGGCGCCGACCAAGTAGATGTTTGTAAAGAGTAATCGGCCGGCGAGATACCAAGATATCCTTTTGGGTTATTGTTCTTTTCACTTGCTTTAACTACTGACTCTGTTAGCAGAGTTACTTTTACTTGTTTTTGCGTACCAGCCCGTTCGTAAATAATTGTCACTTCTTGTCCGGCATATTTTTTAGTAATATCTGGTAATTTTTCGGCTTTATTTATCGTCTCAGAAACGCCGTTTTTGTTTATAGAAATCAAATTATCGCGCACCATAAAACCGGCCTTTGCGGCCGGTGAATCGGGCTCTATAAAGCCGACTAAAACATCACTTTGAATAACTTTTGTGTTCGATTTAACAGTGTATTGGTTGTCTATAATTTGAGGCATCCCAAACCAAGCTAGAAGTGTTAAAAGCACAAAAGCCGCTAATAAATTCATTGCCACGCCAGCCAACATAATCATTGTTTTATTAGCTAGATTAGCTGCTCCAAAAGAGCCGGCTTTAGTATCAGCATCGTGCTCGCCTTTTAGCTTTACAAAGCCGCCCAGCGGTAGCCAATTAATACTAAATATCATTTTGTTTTTAAGCTTTTTACTCCATGCCTTAGGCGGAAAACCAATACCAAATTCTTCTACTTGTACGCCACACTTACGAGCAACTATAAAGTGTCCAAACTCGTGTACCACAACGAGACTGACAAACAAAAATAAACCCAAAACAAGCAGTATTAGTGACATCTAATATATACTAACACATCCTTTATATATCTTCTGAAACTCATTATTACGCACAATATACGCGTACGTTAGAAAACTCCGATGTCTGCTGTAAAATACTTGTACTAACCCTTAATTACTAGACACCGAAACGGCGTTGGCGCTGGGAGTATACCTCTAATGCACTGTCTAAATCCGACTCTGTAAATGCCGGCCAATACTTATTAACGAATAACAACTCGCTGTAAGCAGCCCGCCATAGCATAAAATTGCTCAAACGTTGCTCGCCAGAGGTACGAATAATCAGGTCGGCGGGAGGAATGTCCGGAACATATAAGTATTGCCTGATTAAGTCGGGCGTAATCTGTGCTGGTTTTACACCGTCTTTGATTATTTGTTTGACGGCGTCGGCTATTTCTTGTTGACCGCCATAATTTAGGCAAATTAGCAGTGTGCCACCGTTATTATTCTTAGTTTTGGCTTCGGCGTTTTTCATAGCTTTAATAATATTCTTGCTTAACCGTTGCTGTGATCCGGCAAAACATACTTTTATGTCATTTTCGTGATATAAATTAACTTCGTTCTTTGCTATCCACAGCAACAAATTCATTAAATATTTAACTTCTTCTTCGCTCCTATTCCAGTTTTCGGTCGAAAACACATACGCCGAAACATATTTTATGCCACGCTTTAGGGCTGCCGTAGCGATGGTTTTTAGATTTTCATAACCTTTTTTGTGACCCTCATACAGCATAAGTCCCTGCTTTTTTGCCCAGCGCCGATTTCCATCAAGTACTAATCCTAAATGAACCGGTAAAAATTGCTTTTGTTTATTAGACATTAGTTACTATACTGTTAGGATTTCTTTTTCTTTGGCACTAGTCAGAGATTCTACTTGCCTTTTACTGTCTGCCAGTAAATCATCCACCTGCTTCTCTAAACGTTTATATTCATCGTCACCCATTGTTTTATCTTTTTTGGCTACCTCGGCAATTTTTAGCATCTCATGGCGTACATTTCTGAGGGCAATCATACAATCTTCGGCTTTAGTGCCTAAAACTTTTACAAAGTCTTTGCGACGTTCCTCCGTAAGCGGTGGTACTTGGATGCGTACTACCCGCCCGTCATCCATTGGGTTAAGCCCCAGGGCTTGATTATCGCGAATCGCAGTAGCTATTGCTTGCAGATTACCCGGATCAAACGGCGTAATTTGAAGTAGTTGTGGCTCTGGAGTGGTTACCGTTCCCACCTGAATTAACGGCATATCAACGCCGTATGCTTGGACGACAACACCGTCCAGCATACTAGGATGTGCTCGTCCAGTTCGTAGCTTTTTAAGTTCTTCTTGAAAATGCGCCACAGCGCCAGCTAGTTTAGCTTTAGTATCTTCTATTACTTGACTAGGGTTCATATTTGCCTATATCTCCTAATGTAATGTTTAGTCTATTTCGCCCAGTGCAATGCGAGAAAAGCGTCTAATTATGATATTCTCGCCGAGTTTGGCTATGTGTTCCTTGGCGTAATCGCCGACTGTCTGATCGGGATTTTTGATAAATGATTGATCCATCAAACACTTCTCGGCAAAGTGCTTTTTGACCATACCGTCAACAATTTTCGGAATAATATTGGCTGGTTTGCCCTCGCTTTTTACTTTAGTAGTGAATTCGCTTTCAATCTTTTTTTGCTCACCGGCTGGTACGTCGTCAAAACTGACATATTCGGGTGCTGAGGCCGCGATCTGCATAGCAATATCTTTTACGAAATTAGTGAACAGCTCGTTTCTGGCCACAAAATCGGTCTCGCAGTTTACTTCTACCAGTACGCCAATTCGGCCATCGTGGTTGTAATTTCCTATCACTCCGGCCCGCGCTTCGCGTTCACCGCGCTTTTCGGCCTTGGTTAGGCCTTTTTTGCGCATTGCCGAGAGCGCCTTGTCAAAGTCACCCCTGGCGTCCACCAGAGCTTTTTTAGCATCAGTAATCCCCACGCCGGTTAATTCGCGCAGTCTTCTAATTTCCGTTATCTTTATGTCGCTCATTTTAATCCTCTCTCATTTTACCAAATTAAGATTTTTTATTTTATAACTTGCTACTTTTTATTCTTTTTTATCGGATGGTTTTACGTTTTTTTGTTTTGCTTTGCCATTTTCAATCGCTTTTTGAACATAATCGGCAATTAGCTGTATGGTTTTAATGGCATCATCGTTTGCCGGAATCGGATAATCTACAAGTGATGGGTCGGCATTAGTATCAACTAGCGCAACTGTTCTAATACCCAGTTTTCGCGCCTCTTTCAGTGCGTTATTTTCCTGGATAATATCTACAATAAATACCGCGCCCGGATAAGCTACCATGTTTTTTACACCCCCAAATATGACGTTCATTTGGTCAATTTCCTCTTGAAAACGCTGTAATTCCAGCTTGCTATACTTAGTGGCGAGCTGGCCGGATTCCATTTTGGCTTCTTGATCTTTAAGGTACTTTATGCGTCCACCAATCGTCTTTTGGTTTGTCATTAACCCGCCCAACCAGCGCTCGGTCACGTAGGGCATATTGGTCGCCTCGGCTAAGCTCTTGACGATGTCTTTGGCCTGGCGTTTGGTGCCAACCATCAAAATCTGCTTTCCCTGAGCAGCTGTTTCCGTCAAAAATTCCAGTGCTACCACAAGTGCCGATACGGTTTTGGTTAGATCAATAATATGGCTACCCTCGCGCTTGGAGTGGATGAACGGCGCCATTTTGGGATGCCAGCGGCTAGTTTTGTGGCCAAAATGCGCGCCAGCTTCCAATAATTTCTTTATATCTACTTCTACCATAAAAATAGATTACCTTTCTGTCCTTGTTCTTTGAACTGGTTACCATCGCGATCCTACATAGATTGCGCAACAGAGGACATTATCCAGCCTGCGTTAATATTTATTACCCGCTAAGTCTAGCAAAGTTATTCCTCTTTATCAACACCTATTGACCCCAGAGCTCAAGATGTGTATACTACCCTGAGTTATGAACCGCAGAAGTAGGCGTTGACACGCCACTACACGGCAAGGAAAGATTTAAACTGTGAAGAAAAGCATACACCCAAACAATTACAGACCAGTTGTATTCCAGGACATCAACAACAATAAGACTTTTTTGACGCGCTCTACCGTATCTAGCGAAGAGACGATTACACTGGATGGTGTTGAATATCCGTTAGTTAAGATACATATTTCCAGCGAATCACACCCCTTCTTTACCGGTGAAGAGCGAATTGTAGACATAGAAGGCCGAGTTGATAAATTCAAAGCCCGAGCCGCCGCTGGACAATCTGCTCTTGAGAAGCGCATCAATGCCGCCAAAAAGAAAGCTAATCGCAAGTTAAATCAAAATAACAAAAAGCTTAAAAAAATCGAAAAATAGGCTCAGTTTTTTTGTTTTCTCTCCGTCGTTTATTGTGTATTTAGAGTTTATTATAATTTAAAGTAAATAGATCATAGGTAATGCGTAGTTAATGGTTAAATGTTAATGGTGAATGAAGTAAACTATATTAGTATTATGAATGATAAAGAACAAGTATTGCGCAGGGAGCTTAAAGGCCTGCAACAGCAGATGCAGGATTCGGCTATTTATTCGTCTAAAGATTACCCCAAACTCGCCAAACGGATCGCCGAACTAGAAGAAATCCTTGCCCTATTTGACAAAATCGCTGAGCTAAAATCCCATTTAACAGAGGCGCAAACTCTCGCTGGCAACAAAGATCCCGACATCGCTACTATGGCGCAAGAGGAGTTAACCCAGCTTGATTCTCAGCTCTCTGCCCTCAGCTCTCAGCTCTCTGCTCTCCTAACTCCCCAAGATCCCAACGATGATCGCAATGTAATAATAGAAATCCGGGCTGCCGCCGGCGGCGACGAAGCCAGCTTGTTTGCCGGCGAATTATACCGAATGTACGCCCGCTGGTGTGAAACTCACGGCTACAAAACCGATCTTATTAGCGAAAACCCTAACGAGATTGGCGGGTTTAAGGAGATAATTTTCGGTATTAGCGGCGACGCGGCATACAAAAACTTAAAGTTTGAGGCCGGCGTCCACCGCGTCCAGCGCGTGCCGACCACCGAGAGCCAAGGCCGCATTCACACCAGTACGGTTACGGTTTCGGTCCTGCCAGAAGCCGAGGAAACAGATGTAGAAATTAACCCTAGCGACCTGCGCGTAGACGTTTACCGAAGCTCCGGCCACGGCGGCCAAAGCGTCAATACAACCGATTCGGCGGTACGAATAACCCACTTGCCAACTGGCATCGTGGTAACTTGTCAGGACGAAAAAAGCCAGATCAAAAACAAAGACAAAGCCATGGATGTGTTGCGGGCCCGCCTGTTACAAATGAAACTAGACGAGGAGCAAAAACAATCATCTGATGCCCGCAAAAAGCTCATCGGCAGCGGCGACCGCAGCGAAAAAATCCGCACCTACAACTTCCCCCAAGATCGCATTACCGACCACCGTATCGGCTACTCAAGAAGCAACTTGCCCGGTGCATTGGACGGCAACATCGATGACATTATAGAAAAACTCCAATCCGCCGAACACGAAATCTTAAATAAAGAGTAACAGCATAACAAAATAGATACGACCATCTGCTACACTTAAAAAGGTTTTTCTTTGTATCTTATTATTGGTCCACCTGGTTTTCTTGCTCGTTCAACTTTTTTTGCGGCTAAACTCATAAGCAATCTCGCGTAGCGTTCTCGTTTAGCGGCCTGTTCTTCTGGAGTACCCGTAAATTTATGTATATATTCCTGGTGTATTCTTCCTCCGCGACCCATATAGTCTGATGTTTTGTGTGCACCAGCACTGAAATCTCTTTTCAAAACATTACCATTACCGTCTAGAGTTGTTGAAATTTTTGCATTTCTTTCAATAACGCTCCTATCATCAATACCATCGCCACGGTGATCATGGTCGAAACTGTGACTTGCATCTGTAATAACTATATGTGGTTTTCTTCCAGTTAGTTTATCTAATATGCTTCGTTCTTCATCCAAGCCAATAACCATCTGACCGACTTTGCCAGTTTCTGATGTGTTTTTGTTTTGCGCACTGCCTTTTTCAGGTTTGTAGGAAGTCGCTAAAAGATTTCTATCGTCACAAGATTCAGATCCTGGTTCCCTGGTAAAACCTGTTAGATAAGTATTCTCAGCTGAGGGAAATACTTGACTACTATCCATACCCGGCAATGGTTCTATATCAGTTCGCACACCCTCTAACAGACCAGTAATAGCTCTTACTTCTGGCGGTATTGATTCTATTATGGGTGCTTTTTCTGACATTTGTTTTATTCTTTAATTCAATTGATCACGACCTGTAAATACTTCCTGCGCTATAACTACTTGGTCAATGTCCTTTGCTTGTTCGCCTGGGGGGAGCTGGTCAAAAGGAACATCCAGTTCGCCGCCCTTAGCCCATTCGTTACGGGCAAGCCAAGCATTATGAATTGTTGCCCCAACCTCACTGCATTGAGTAGGGTCCTCAAGGTTTACTTGTCCATTTTTTTCCATCAATATACCTACAACAACTTCAGATGCAGCTCTATTTTCAGCTTGCCAATCACTAGGCAGATCATCATATGTAGTATTAGCAATATCTACTTGATCTGATCCGTGTGAAGCAATCCATGCTTCGTCTTTTGTCTGTTTAACTCTAGGTTCATAAGAACCGTCTTCTTGTAGACGCGTCTTACGCCAGTCTTCATGCAATGCACCTGCAAGTGTATTAACGGCTTTTTCAACTGCCTTCAGCTGTTCATGCGTTGGTTTATCTTTTTCCATTTTGTTTATTTTTTACTTTCATTTGTGTTATTCGTTATTGTGTTTTTGTTTTTATAAACAATAGTTACATAATACGCTTATTCTTATATATTGTCAATACTTTTTATGCTTTGTCAATTATTATGTTTACTAGTCTGTTACAATACAGAGATGAATATATCTGATTGGCTTACTAAAACCACGAAAAAACTAGAAGAAGCCGGCATTGGGACGGCGCGTCTGGATTGCTTGGTTATGCTAGAGGACGCTACCGGTAAAGACCGCACCCACCTCCTCGCCCACCCCGAAACCACTGTACAAGGTTCAACCTTGTACAGTATTAACAAACAGGTTGAGCGGCGTGCTAAACATGAGCCGCTAGCATATATCATGGGTAAAACCGAGTTTTATGGCCGAGATTTCATCGTCAACAAACACGTTTTAGTTCCCCGCCCCGAGAGCGAAACAATGATTGAGCTGCTGAAGCAACTTTTAATGCAGAGGGCTGATGGCAGAGGACTGATAATAGTGGATGTGGGGACTGGATGCGGCGCATTAGGAATAACTGCAAAGCTGGAATTGCCCGAATTAGAGGTTATATTGACCGATATTGACCAAAACTGCCTGAAAGTCGCCCAGCAAAACGCCCAAAAACACTCTGTTGATATTGATTTCGTTCAAGGTGATCTTCTCGATCCGCTTTTAAATAAATCTAACGGCCGTCAATTTTATTTAACTACTTTACTGAACCACCAAAGGGATACTAGAGTCAGAAGACTGATGACTGGCAGGTTTGCAATTCTTGCAAATTTGCCCTATGTGCCGGACGCTTACACTATCAACCAAGCTGCTAGGCACGAGCCAGATATCGCCATTTTTGGCGGACCGGACGGGTTAGATCTGTACCGCCGGTTATTTGACCAACTGTCTCAAAACAAGCAATTCATAGATGTAAAATACATCCTAACTGAGAGCTTACCACCACAACACAAAGACCTTGTCAAAATCGCCAAAAACCACGGTTACAAACAAATCCAAGAAGACGACTTCATCCAAGTATTTGAGAAAAGCTAATACTTTACAGTAAACAGTAGACTGTTATTAACGAATAATATTTGCTGTAAACGATTTTGCTTGAGTGTTCTGCTAGGCGCAAATGAAACGCGAACTGAGCCGTACAAATAGTACGGTGAAGGAGCATTGGAATTTGCAACAACGCAGAGCGCCAAGAGTACCGGCGGAGTTATGGGCTCCGCCCATAAGCAGGCCGATACGGCAAATTCGTTTACTGGGCTGGGGCGGCTTCTAGTGTGGCTTTGATTGTAATATTCTTGCCGTCGCGCACCACGCTCAGAGACACTGTATCACCAACTGATAATCTCCCCAATATTCCCGTCAAGCTGTTGTTTTCATCTATATTTGTGTCGTTTACTTTTACGATAATGTCTTTCTCTTTTAAGCCGGCTTTATCGGCGGGGCTGCCCGATATGATGGACGATTGGCCCTGCGCCGGAGCAATGTAGGCGCCTCGCTTAACGCTTAAATTGTACTGGTAGGCGTAATCATCCGTTACAAGTACATATCTTACACCCAAATAAGGTCGAAGTAGTTTTCCCTCTTTTAGTACACTTGTAATCAGTCCTTTTACGTCGTTAAGCGGGATTGCAAAGCCAATATTTTGAGCATTGCCAGCTAGGGCCGTGTTAATTCCAACTACTTCGCCGTTGACGTTCACTAGCGGCCCGCCGGAATTGCCTTGGTTTATCGCCGCGTCGGTCTGAAACAAATCTTCCAGAGTTTCTGAATTGGCTATGCTACCGTCGCTAGCTTGAATACTACGACCGTGACCAGAGATAATGCCGGCTGTTACGGTATTTTGAAACTGTCCAAGAGCGTTGCCAATTGCAATTACCTTATCACCAACTTGCATTTTACTTGAATCACCCATCTTGACGGGTACAAGCGTTTTATCCCGCTTGTCGTTGACTTTCAGAAACGCCACGTCTAACGGATCACCTTCGTTTGTACGGCCAATAACCGAAACATTATCCAGTTCCGTACCGTCAGATAATGTAACGCTTACTTTAGATGCCTCGCTTGGCACTACATGACGATTTGTAATAATAATCCCTTCGGCGTTTAGAATAAAACCGGTGCCAGCACTCTCTTGCTGAGTTGGCTGTGAAAAACCAAAAAAGTCCAGTTGCGAGGATTTGCTAGTAACATTTATTGAAACCACGCTTGGGCCAACGTTTTTAGAAATTTCACTGATTAACTGGCTTTCATTTAGTATAATTTGTTGGCTAGTTTTAGTATTTTTATCTGTTGTAGTAATGCGGTCTTTGCTACCAATCCATCCGCCAAAGAATCCAGCTCCAAGACTAATAATTATCAGCAACGCCGGCCAGGCAATCTTGCCACGATTAGTAATAATTTTATCAAGCTTATTGTTGATTTTCATTTACTCCCCTACTCTTTTATATTGCTTTGTCGCCCCAGTCAGAGAAAACCAGGGCAATAACGATAATCGCAATCATTACAAATATTAATTGTCGCCTAAGTAGCGACGACAATTTGTCATATTTATTCAGATAATACAATCCGGCTAAATTAAAACCAATTACACTCAGTAGCAACGTTGGCTGAGCCACAACCCCATAGAACAATAGCCAATGACTAAGCACCCAGATTAAAGCGGTTGCAAAGTAACCCCACATATCGGATAAATAGCGTGTCATTGGCTCATCAAATCCTGTAAAGAAATGCCTTGCAGAAAAGTAACAAACCAGTCCACCAAGTAGCACCAACAGGTACGTTTGAGCATCGCCAAAAAACAAAAATAAAGAACATAGCCCCGCAAATTGCCCGATCATTGCCTGGATGGTCACAAATATCGTGCTAGACCGCGGTTTGATAATAATCAACCAAATAGTGTATATGATTGCCCATACAAGCTGTATGATTTGCGAGTTGGTCTGCATCATAAATACTAACGACGACAAACCAACCGAAATATCCACCGCGTTGGCACGCACATTCGCCGGCCAGTGGCGCGGTTTTACGGCTAGGATACGCCACTTGCTCAGTAAAATCAGTGCTGCCGCTAGCTCATACGAACTAATCCTCACAAGCACGAAAACAAGCACTGGCAAAAGTATATTCAACAACATATGGACAATCACTGAGAAGCCCTTCGCCGGTTTAATTTTAGATCTTATGGAGTTCATTTGGATTTATTATTATGCTCGTTTCACCTCTGTTATCTTTGCCGATTTTTATACAGCGCGTTTTACTGTGTAGTCTTTATTGCATTGGCACCAAGTATTATAACAAAATCTGTATTATAATTTTGCGCGTCTGGATTGGAACTTAAATCTGTTGTAGCTATTACACCGTATTTTTGTTCTAAGTAACTTCTAGTATTAGGCATACTGCCGTCTTTCATAATAATTATTGTCGTATTTGGTTTTGTTTTATTCGAGTTTGCCACTGCCGTGATTGAAATACCCTTGGACTTCAATATATTTGCTTGGGACTGCGCCAGACCAGACATACCGCTGCCGTTCAATACAACCACACGAGCGCCTTCTTTGACCACCGGATCATTACTTGTCAAGCGCTTTATATACGCCTTGATATCAGTAAAATCACTGATACCAGCGACCGGTCTGATGGCACTTAGGTTATTTGAAGTAGTAAAGGTTTGAACAAGATTTACATTATCGTCAGCTAGTCCGATAGATTTGATATTTGAGTTATTAATCTTTTGGGCAATTTCGTAAAGCCGCCTAATCTCATCTGTTTTGAAGCTTGTCTCGACGTTTTTACCGGCGGCATCAAGTAAGCTACTAATCTTGGCCGGATTACTGAGAACACTTACACCCAGGGCCTTATCTTTTAGTGCTAATAGCATTAAGCGCTGGTTTTCCGTCCTGGCAAAGTCGCCACGGGCGAAGCCATAACTAATCGTATCGCCTCTGGCACGGGCCAGATTTAGTGCTGTTTGGCCATTAAGATGCTGTCGGCCATTGCTAAGCTTTAGCGGACCACCATCAACTTTGGCGATGTTGGCATCATATAATCCACGCGGATCATTACTTTTGATGGTTATATCTATTCCACCAACGGTATTTACGGCGTCTTTAAAGGCGGTGTAGTTTATTTTAGTGTAGTAATTTATTTCTATGCCAAAGTTCTCTTTAACTATCTTTGTCAAAAGTCCCATTCCACCGTCCGGATATCCATCCTGGTGGAACTTTATCTCTTGCCCGCAAACATAGGCCGCATTTATTTTGCCCTGATAGCCAACCGAGCAGTTTTTTACACCGTAGTTTACCCATAAATCACGCGGTATACTAATCATAAAGCCGTTGTTATTAACCGTATCAATGCTGACTAGCATGATTGAATCGGTCAGATCAGCGCCACCGTGGCCGGGATCGTCGCTGGAATTACCAGCTAATAAAATATTTACCCTGCCTACATCCTCGCCCTTCAGTTTTGTAGTCTTTAGTAGCCCGAATATCCCGCCCTTGAAGACCTTGCCACCATTTTTCATAATTTTCCAGCCCAAAAAGCCGCCCACCAGCAGACAAAGCACGGCCACCACAATAGCGCTTCGCTTGATTATTTTCTTCCAACGGCCTTGTTTTTTGGTCTTAATGTGAGGCACTAAACTGTCGCCGGAATAATTATTACCTCGATGGCGTGGACCGGTAGGTAGTTTCACTGGTGTTTGATTATTTGTTGTGATCTGACTTTCGGTGCCCACCAAAGCTTGGGTGGCCGGATGATAGCCGTCAGTCCGATTAAAATCGTCTAATTTATTTGTTTTATCTTCGCTAACGTGTTTCTTGGTATGGTAATTTAAGTTACCGTGGCGCTTAAAACTTTCCGGCGTAATAATGCCGTCTAAACTACCCCGCCGTTGTCGGCGGTTTGGCTGGCGAAAATTGCTCGGATTCATACAGCTATCCTAGTATTTTGGGTATTTTGGCAACTGAAATAATAGGTCATAGTGAGGTAATTTATGCTTATCACGTGCTGGTTAGTATAACTGTTTTTACCCCACCGAGTAAACCCGCTTTCTTAAAAAATCCAAGCAAGATAAAACAAAATACGTTATAGTGAACTGGTTATGGATAATGATTTACACACCGCCACCGAGACAGACCAGTCTAACAATACTGCGCCAATCAGTGCATCGACGGACAGCACATCGCTCACAGACGAAAACAAGCAACCTATTATTGGCGAACAACCCCCCGAGCCACCACTTCATAACAACCACGAGGGCGTTAAAAATGTTATTTCCACCATTGCTATATTGGTTATCGCACCACTGATTGCCCTTTGTTTGACGGCCTTTGTTTTCCAGTCCTACGAAGTGGATGGACCGAGTATGGAGACTACCCTGCAAAACCACGACCGTCTTATAGTAATAAAAATGCCCCGCACTTGGGCCAAAATCACCGGCCACGCCTATATTCCCCACCGAACAGATATAATTATTTTTACAAAATCTGATATGTACAGCTATGCCGACGAAGGTAAAAAACAACTTATCAAGCGGGTCATCGGCTTGCCCGGGGAACGAGTCGTAGTAAAAGACAGTGTTATTACCATCTATAACAAGGAACATCCTGACGGTTTTCAACCAGACAAGACCCTGTCTTACGGTAATGTCATCACCAATACGAGCGGGGAGGTTGATCTTACATTAGAAAACAACGAAGTATTTGTCTGTGGCGACAACCGCAACAACTCGCTAGATTCGCGCGCCTTTGGCGCCATTGACGTTAAAGATATTGTCGGCAAGCTGTCGCTTCGCCTAATACCGTTCAATAAAGCTAAGTCGTTTTAACGGCTCGACTTACGCAAAATCGTTCGTTCCAAGGGTGAATTAGCTCGAGCGAAATCGGTTTTCTCTGAAGGAGAGGTATCCGTAGATACATCGAGAGAAGAAAAACTGTTTGGAGCCGAGATAATTCGGCCTGGGGATGAAGGAGTTTTGCGTAAGTCGAGTTTAACGGCTAATTCGCTTAATTATCCTCTGTAAATCTTTGTCTGAGGTGAATGTTATTTCCAGCCGCCCGCCGTGTGCCATACGCTTTATATTGACCGGCGTTTTTAATACTTTGCTTAGCGATTTCGTTTCCGGATTGGTGTCTTGCACTCTCTCGGTTACCGTTTTTACATCTTTGACGCCGGATTTATGAGCCGTTACATAGCGCTCGGCTTGGCGGACGTTCCACTTGTGCTTCGTGATTAACCCCAGTAGTTCCAGTTGGTTCTTTAACTCCTTTAGAGCTATTATTTGGCGGGCGTGGCCTTCGGTAATGTGCTTCTTTTGCAGGGCTTGTTTGGCTTGAGGTGGCAATTGTAATAGGCGGGCAATGTTGGTTATTGTGCTGACGGCCTTACCTAGGCGCTTGGCAATAATCTCATAGTCCATTGTAAATTGATCGCGCAGACGCTGGATGGAGGCCGCCTGTTCTAATGGCGACAAATCCACCCGCTGGACGTTTTCTATTAGGGCAATCTCTAGCTGTTCTAACTCCTTGGCGGTGCGGATAATGGCCGGTACGCGCTCCAGTTTGGCAATTTGGGCAGCTCGCCAGCGCCGCTCGCCGGCGATAATCATATACGTACCGTTTTCCCCTGAGGCGGTTATAATAAGCGGCTGCAATATGCCGTGGCGCTTGATTGACTCAGCCAGTTCGTTTAGGGCCTGCGTATCAAAACTTTGCCTGGGCTGCGCCTTGTTTGGCTTGATGTCTTGGATAAGTACCTTCTGGACGCGCTCGTCGTCGTTGACAAGGATGGAATTGTCAAAATTTTCCGGCAACAGAGCGTCAAAACCCCGCCCTAACCCCTTAGATTTATTGTCGCTCATTTTGTGTTTCCTCCTGTTCTTTTATCTATTTCTTTGGCTAATTGTTTGTAGGCCCGCGCGCCTTTGGACCATTTGTCATGTTCTAGGATTGACCGGCCGTAGCTGGGCGCTTCGGCCAAGCGAACGTTGCGCGGAATTACAGTGGTCAGAACTTTGTCGCCAAAGTGTTTTTTTAGTTCCTCGGCGACGTTTTCGGCCAGCGTGGTACGGCTATCATACATCGTAACCAGCACGCCCAGTATCTCCAGCTGGGCATTCAGCCCGCTGCGAACTCTTTGGATGACGTCTAGCAGCTGACCAAGACCTTCCAGGGCGTAATATTCAGCTTGAACCGGTATGAGCACTTTTTGGGCCGCCGTTAAGGCGTTAATTGTTAAAAGTCCTAGCGCCGGCGGGCAATCAATCAGCACATAATCATAATTTACGTTCTTGATAGCTTCTTTTAGTTTATATTCGCGGCGCTGCTCCCCTGCCAGGTCAATTTCGGCTGCCGCCAAATGTGCATTGGCCGGCAATATATATAAACCCATAGTTGAGGTTTCGTGAATAATGGGTTGCTGGGCGATTATCTCACCAAATAGCACTTCGTACATTGTGCCGTCCAGAGATTGTTTATTAATATCCAAGCCGCTGGTAGCGTTGCCCTGCGGGTCCATATCAACCAAAAGCACGCTCCTGCCAGTCTTGGCCAGATACGCGCCAAGGTTTATGGCCGTAGTCGTCTTGCCTACCCCGCCTTTTTGATTTATTACCGCTATTATATGGCCCATGTTTGTCTTTACCTATTCTCTTTTTATAATTGTCCTACCTATGAGAGATCTTAGTTATAATCCTAGCACTTTTAATCATTACCGTAAACACGAGGACTTCGTACACATAACTAGCCGTATGTTACTAGTAATGTATGGTTATGGTTATTGAATTACGAAGTAATTGTATGTATAGCTAGTGGCATCTACTGGTATAGTGTTGGTATCAAGTGTAAATGTGGTAGTACTTGTTGCCCCATTGTAATAATTTAACCCAGTAGCATTGGCATTGGTTGGAGTAAACATTATTCTTGGTGCACTACCGTAGGCATTGGCAAAAGTAACGGTGCCCAGCACCCCAGTTGCAGCACAACCTGTGCCAGTTGTAACACTTATAAGACCGGCTGTATCATTACCGGTAACAGTCATCACCGTTGGCGAAGTACAGGATGCCGCACCGGCCGTTATGGTAGTAGCACCAGTAGTATTAGCGGATATCACATGTCCCCCTAACGTTATCGCTTTATTAAATGTGGCAGCACTTTGTACTGTTACGGTCCCAGCAATAGTGGATCCAATTGTTATGTTGGTTGTTGAACCGGCCACACCAGCATCACCGATGTGAATAGTTAGTGTTTTACCACTAGCTGTTGCTCCGGTGCCTATATTGATGGTTTGTGTATCTGTAGATTGACCAATTGTAATTGCTCCTGTTTGACCAGATCCCCCTATCAAGATAGCAC
>Ga0172375_10006185_pt1 | contig 16906 bp, 16 predicted proteins | sample LakKiv1m_FD_114537 | JGI IMG/M metagenome (GOLD analysis project Ga0172375, IMG submission 114537) | Freshwater microbial communities from Kabuno Bay, South-Kivu, Congo - kab_092012_11.1m | ecosystem: Environmental > Aquatic > Freshwater > Lake | place: Democratic Republic of the Congo...
AAAATGAGTGGGATTATATGTATTCGAGTGCAAGAAATTATGCAGATATGGAAAGTTTACTGGAAGTAATAAAGGTTGATGTACCGTTAAAGACATATAAGTGAATTGCATTGAGAGAGGAAATATCGAATTACAAATTCGATAATTATCCAAGCGGCATTACAAATGCCGCTTAGCAAAGAAAATAATAATACTTTGCATATCCCTGTAAATAATTTAATTGGCAGCTATCTTCACATGTTTTGTAATCGTTTGTTCAGGTCAAAGCAACGTTTGCATGAGTTAGTTTTATATACCTTCCTGCTAAAGTATTATGAATCGGAAATTGCAAGAGCGAAATAAATTCTTTCAACTAGTCCTAAATTAGGGGGTTCGGGGCACTCCCCGACAAGATAGCAAGTGGACAAGTCCTCTGTGGACTGTCCACTTGCTATCTTGCTATACCGTCATAAATACCTAACAACACCCTACAAACTGACACAGCTCAGTGAACACTCCCCACGTGTGAGATACCGTCCGACGCTTGTCTCTGACCGCCCGACCATTGTTACGTACCGCCCGACGCTTGTCACGCACTGTCTTACATGCGTTAGATACCTTTTGGATACTGTCATTATTAAAATAAAAAAAGAGATTGTCCTCAATGAACAATCTCTTCCCTGTTAGTTATAATTTACTTTAATGTCCTTGTATAAATCTATTCAATTCATCAATGCTGCTGCTAAAAGTAAACCCATTATTAACCATAAAATACTTTTCCTTATCCACCGTATAATTGTATGCAAACTTTGCAAAGTCAAGCTTTGTAGATTCAAAGGTCATCGCTCCCATTAAGTTAAGAACTTGTTCAGCACTTATATTATTATTGATCAGTGCCTGCTTTGCTATCGTCAATTTCGAATCATCAAAGCTGGTATTATTAAGCATGTTTTTTAATTCCATAAAAGTACTCGGTTCCATTCCCAAATAGTAAACGGGTGGCGTTGGTGGCATTGGGCTGTCGTCATTCCATCCACCATCCCAATCGTCATCATGATGGTTGTAGATTGGAAATTGATTCGTTACGGTATAATTATTAAACATATCTATCATGCCCATTATTTTCATACCACCGGGTACATAAATGTAGCCTGCAAAAATTGTCTTTGGGTTATTGTTGTGTGGGTTTGGTCCTTTACGAAACCGCATTACCTTTAAAAAGTGATTACCATTGCTGATTTGTTTTATATGGTATGCGTTTGTAAAGTTGTTATAAACATGGTTATCAAGTGTTAAGTAAAAAACTGAATTGTCAAATAGTTTAATATTCAGTTCCGAAGTTTTGATGTGTGCACTTAAGCTAAACGTAGCGGCACAAAAAGCGAGTAGTAAAATTAATTTTTTCATGGCTTGTTTCCTCCATTATTATTGTTGTTTACTTTTGAAGTTTTCAATTTTCGTACCAAAATGTTTTAAGCATTAATAACAATGACTTTGAAATTGTTATATGTCAAACAATTTGATCTTTGGATTCAAAGAAAGAATAGTGTATGTTTAAAAAAATAATAATTTTACAGAATTAACTAGTGTCATATAAAAATAATTTACAAATGAAAACAAACACTTTTTTTACAATCAGTATTTTAGCGTTAGTCAGCTTTTCATCTTGTGTATCAAATGATACAGCTAATTCCGACTCGGTTAAACAATCGGAAATTTACCAAAGCTATACCTTTACTTATAACGCTTCTGATATGGAAATGTCGGCAACTGCCTATTTTCGATTTGGGGGATCGAGTGGCACAACATTACTTTTGAGTAAACCCAGTTCAATTACGCTGGATGGCGTTGAAATGGCAATGGGTAAAAGCGCATTTACCGGTTCGTATTATGAACTGAATCAACAAACCCCATTCAAAGGAATTTATCAGTTTGTATTTACTGATACAGAAAAAAAAGAGTATAAAAATAAATTAATGATTGGAAACCTTGCTATTATTAATACTGACGCAACAATAAGCCGAAAGAAGGGTATGACAATAAAATTTGAAGGACTTCCGGTTGCCAATGGCGAAAAGGTTATTTTAACCATTCAGGATGTAAACCATGGCACACGTACCGTTTCAACTGATATTGAAAAAACTTCCACCATCACCCTAAAGCCAGAAGATTTAAAAGATTTTCCTTTAGGTGATGCTAACATTTTTTTAACCCGAGAGCAAAATAGTAAACTCTTTCAGGCAACACATTTGGGCGGCAATATGAATGCTTCCTATATTTCGAAAAAGGTTGGTATTAAAGTAGTAGAATAAATTAGCATGATAAAAGTTACTAACCTGAAAAAAAGTTTCAATTCAATTGAGGCGCTTAAAGGAATTTCGTTTGATATTAAGCAAGGTGAGTTTTATGGATTGCTCGGACCAAATGGTGCAGGGAAGACGACAACAATTAACATCATGAGCACTATCCTTGAACAGGATGAAGGCACCGTTACTATTAATGGTTTTGATCTTAAACTGAACACAAAAGATTGTAAAAAAACAATTGGTGTTGTCCCTCAGGAAATTGCTTTGTACGATGAGCTTTCTGCCTATTCAAATCTCATGTTTTGGGGAAGTTTGTACAACATTTCAAAAGCCGACTTAAAATTACGCATCAACGAAACATTGAAACTTTTTGGATTATTTGATCGAAGAAATGACAAAGTAAAAACTTATTCGGGTGGGATGAAAAGAAGAGTAAATATTGCCTCTGCTTTACTTCATAATCCCAAAGTGATATTCATGGACGAACCTACCGTTGGAATTGATCCGCAAAGTAGAAATTTAATTTTTGAGGTTATTGAAAAATTACACAATGATGGAATGACAATTATTTACACTACACATTATATGCAAGAAGCAGAACGTTTTTGCGATCGAATTGGAATCATTGATAAAGGAGAAATTATTGCCCAAGGTACGTTGGATGAACTGAAAACAACTTTAAAAATGAATGAAACAATTGTAGTGTCATATAATACTATTTCAGATGAAATTTTTACAAAAATTTCTGCGCAGTGGAAAGATCTAAAACGAACAGAAAATGCAATTCATTTTTATTCTTCGAATATTAAAAATGATTTATCCAAAGTAATCATTATGTGTAGTGATTTAGGTTTAGATATCCTCAACATTGACATTCAAAAAGTAAATCTCGAATCCATATTTTTAAACTTAACCGGAAAACAATTACGCGACTGATGTTAAAACTAACTATAAAAGATCTTAAACTTTTCTTTGCTGATAAGCGAGCATTGCTGCTTACTTTTGCCATACCCATTGCTCTCATCACGCTATTTGCTTTAGCTTATGGTAGCATGGGAGGAGGTAAGGAATCCAATCAAACTAAAATTACTATTGCAGATGAAGACAAAACAAACGAAAGCAAAAGTGTAATTCAGCAAATCGATTTACTCAAAGGATTTCGGGTTGTTCAAACAACTACTGATTCAGCCGAATTGCTTGTAAAAAAAGGAGATGAAGCTGCCATTTTAATTTTTCATAAAGGTTTTGGAGATTCACTGAATGCAGGTTGTAAACCTCCAATCGAGTTTAAGTACGATGCAGCAAAAGATGCGGAGGTAGCAATTTTACTTGGAGCACTGGAAGGAAATCTTATTGGGATGATAGGAACAAAATCTATGGAAAAGAACGCAATCAAACAATTTGATACCGAAAATCCGACAATGGATTCAATCACACGCAAAACTATTCATGATCAGATTTCAAAAAACTTTTCGTCCGATGAATCAAAAAAACAAACCGAATCTTTTATAAAGAAAACACCCTTGATTGCAGAAGAAGAAAATTCGCCGAACTTAATTCAGGCAGTTGCAGGCACTGCCATTATGATGTTGCTTTTTTCTGTTACAGGAATGGGTGCAAGTTTACTTGACGAAAAACAGGAAGGTACTCTAAAAAAACTGATGTACTCACCTCTGCATGCAAACAGTATACTTTTCGGGAAAATGATCTCAACAAATATTGTTTCTGTTTTTCAGTTAATGGTGATGTTTGTTTTTGCTCAATTGGCTTTTGGTTTAGAAATAACTAAACACATTCCGTCACTTCTATTAATGATTATGGCTACATCATACGCATGTTCAAGTTTAGGAGTGTTTATCGCATCATTTGCTAAAACACGACAACAGGTTCAGGGGATGTCAACGCTGATTATTTTGGTAATGAGTGGTATTGGTGGAAGTATGATTCCAATATTTTTCATGCCTATTTTCATGCAAAAATTAGCCATTATTTCAATTAATTACTGGAGCATACAAGGCTTCTTTGATGTTTTTTGGAGAATGCTTCCAATTACCGATATTACTTTTCTTACAAGAATTTTAGTGCTTGTATTAATAGGAACAGTATTAAACATAATTGCCCTGCAAATGTTCAAGAAAAATAGTTTGAAAATTTCTTAAGTTTTTTCTTTTATCGTACTCTGAAAATTAGTTAGTCAAAAAGAATTTTTTATCCTCGCAAAAACATCCTCACCAAACTATATTTATTTTATCTTTGCGTGCTTTATTAAAAAGAAAAATCAAACAATTTTATATGAAAAAAATTCAAATGGTTGACCTGGGTGGTCAATACCATAAAATTAAAGAAGAAATAGACTCTGCTATATTAAATGTTGTTGCCAGCAGTGCATTTATCAATGGTCCGGAAGTGAAAGGTTTTCAGGAAGACCTTGAAAAATACCTGGGTGTTAAAAATGTTATTCCTTGCGCAAATGGCACAGATGCTTTGCAAGTAACTATGATGGCATTGGGTTTAAAACCTGGTGATGAAGTCATCACAACATCATTTACATTTATTGCAACTGCCGAAGTTATTGCCTTATTGGGTCTAACACCTGTTGTGGTTGATGTTGAACCCGACACCCTAAATATTAATCCGGATGCAATTCGAAAAGCAATTACATCTAAAACAAAAGCTATTGTTCCCGTTCATTTGTTTGGACAATGTGCCGACATGGAATCCATCATGGCTATTGCAAAAGAATACAATCTATTCGTTATTGAAGATGCTTGTCAGGCAATTGGAGCTGAATATATTTTTAAGGATGGTACACGAAAGAAAGCAGGAACAATAGGACATGTAGGGGCAACTTCATTTTTTCCATCTAAAAATCTAGGTTGTTTTGGAGACGGTGGTGCCGTTTTTACAAATGATGATGAATTAGCAAAAATGATTCGTATTATAGTTAACCATGGTATGGTTGTTCGTTATTACCATGATTTAATTGGCGTAAACTCTCGCCTCGATAGCATTCAGGCAGCCGTTCTTAGAGTAAAATTAAAAAGACTTGATGAATATTGCGATGCACGAAGAAAAGCTGCAGAGTACTACAATAAAGCTTTTGGCGATAATCCTAAATTAAAAACCCCTGTTATTTTTAAACAATCTACCCATGTTTTTCATCAATATACCTTGGTTACGAAAAATATTGACCGCAATAAATTACAGGGATTTTTAACAGCAAAAGAAATCCCTGCTATGATATATTATCCGGTTGCTATGCATATGCAAAAAGCTTATCAGGATATTCGTTATAAAGAAGGTGATTTTCCTGTTACTGAGATGTTATGCAAATCAGTTATATCATTACCAATGCATACCGAACTTGACCAAGAGCAATTAAAATATATAACTGATTCTGTTTTAGAATTTGTAAATAATAATTAAATCTATGGAATATTTTGCACATGAAACTGCTATTGTTGATAGTGGATGTTCAATCGGAGAAGGAGTTAAAATTTGGCATTTTTCGCACATCATGTCCGATTGTGTGATTGGAAAAGCTTGTAATATTGGTCAAAATGTTGTGGTTTCTCCGGGAGTAATTTTAGGGAACAATGTAAAAATTCAAAACAATGTTTCTATTTACACAGGGGTTGTTTGTGAAGATGATGTTTTTCTTGGACCTTCGATGGTTTTTACAAACGTTATAAATCCGCGTAGTGCAGTGAACAGAAGGGGACAATATGCTAAAACCACCGTGAAAAAAGGTGCCTCTATTGGTGCAAATGCAACCATAGTTTGTGGACACGATATTGGAGAATTTGCTTTTATTGGGGCTGGAACAGTGGTTACTAAACATGTTCCTGCATATGCTTTAGTTGTTGGAAATCCATCAAAACAAATTGGATGGATGAGCGAATTCGGACATCGACTGGAATTTAACAAAGAAGGAATTGCTGTTTGTCCGGAGAGCAATGAAAAATATAAACTTGAAAATAATATGGTTTCAAAAATTGGATAATTAACTATGACAATCATTAAAAATAAAGTCAAATTTGCTGTTGTAGGTTGTGGTCATATCGGTAAACGACATGCCGAAATGATTTCTCGAAATCCGGATGCTGAGCTGATTGCATTGTGTGATGTCAAACCAAAAGAATTACTCGGAATCGAAAATTATCACGCTCCTTTTTATCAATCATTGGATGAGTTATTTGCTAAAGAAAAAGATTTTGATGTGCTGAATGTCTGTACTCCCAATGGTTTGCATACTGAACATTCCATATTGGGATTAGATAATAAAAAACATGTGGTTTGTGAAAAGCCTATGGGGCTTACGACGCAGAGTTGCGAAGCAGTTATTTCTAAATCACTGCAAGCATCAAAACATGTTTTTATAGTTATGCAAAATCGCTATTCGCCGCCTTCAGTGTGGATAAAAGATGTTGTTGAACGAAATATCTTAGGAAATATTTTTATGGTTCAGCTTAACTGTTATTGGAATCGCGATGAACATTATTATAAAAAGTCAGACTGGAAAGGTACAAACAATCTTGATGGAGGAACACTATTCACGCAGTTTTCGCATTTTATTGATATTATGTATTGGTTGTTTGGCGACATCAAAGATATTCAAGCTTCGTTCAATGATTTTACACATAAAACAATTACTGATTTTGAAGATTCAGGAACAGTACAATTTAATTTTGTGAATGGTGGAATGGGTTGCATCAATTACTCCACATCGGTTTGGGATAAAAATTTAGAAAGCAGTTTAGAAATTATTGGAAGCACAGGAAGTGTAAAGATTGGCGGACAATATATGAACGAAGTAGAAAAGTGTCATATTTTAAATTATCAAATGCCTGTATTGAATGAATCTAGTCCCGCCAATGATTATGGAACATACAAAGGATCTGCAGCCAATCACCATTTTATTATTGAGAATGTGATACACACTTTAAAAGGACAAACAACAGCTACTACAAACGCTTTGGAAGGTTTAAAAGTAGTAGATATCATTGAGCGAATTTATGCATTGAGAGATTTAAATAAAATTAAAAGAAGGAACTTAAAATAATGAATATATATAAACAATTATGTGATAAACGAACAAAACTTTCCATCATTGGTCTTGGTTATGTTGGATTGCCTATTGCTTTGGAATTTGCAAAGAAAATTTCGGTTATCGGCTTCGATATTAAAACTGATAGGGTCGAAAAAATGAAAAAGAAAATTGACCCTAGCGAAGAATTAGAGTCCTCCGCTTTTGATAATTGTGATATCATGTTTACTGCAAACCCAGAAGACCTTAAACAAGCTACATTCCACATTATTGCTGTTCCAACACCTATTGATGAACATAATCTCCCCGATTTAAGTCCTTTATTGAGTGCCACAAGAACAATTGCGACAGTATTGAAAAAAGGCGATTACGTAGTCTATGAATCTACTGTATATCCTGGTTGCACTGAAGAAGATTGCGTGCCCATACTTGAAGAATTATCAGGATTAAAATTTAAAAGAGATTTTAAAGTTGGTTTTTCACCTGAACGCATTAACCCAGGGGATAAGATGCATACAATAACCTCTGTTGTGAAAGTTGTTTCGGGATGTGATGAAGATTCATTAAAAAATATTGCGCTAATTTATAAGTTAATAATTCAAGCAGGAGTGCATGAAGCGCCCACAATTAAAGTAGCAGAGTCAGCAAAAATTATTGAAAACACACAACGCGATGTAAATATTGCGTTGATGAATGAGCTATCAATTATATTTAGCAGAATGGGGATAAACACCTACGACGTGCTCGAGGCAGCGGGTACTAAATGGAATTTCTTAAAGTTTTTCCCAGGTCTAGTTGGCGGTCATTGCATTGGAGTGGATCCTTATTATCTTACTTATAAGGCAAAAGAATTTGGGTATCATGCACAGATAATAAATTCAGGCCGATTTGTAAATGATTCCATGGGCTTTTATATTGCTAAGCAAACGGTAAAAAGAGTCATTGCCTCTGGTAAAAATATTTTGAATTCAAAGGTACTGGTCATGGGAACTACTTTCAAAGAGGATGTAAGTGATATTCGTAATTCGCGGGTTGCTGATGTGGTTAAGGAATTAAAAACATATGGGACAAGTGTCGATGTAGTTGACCCTTTTGCCAATTCAAAAGACCTGATGAAAGAATATGGTTATGGTTTAATTGAAAAACCTGTCGGAAAATATGATGCCGTGATTGTTGCTGTAAGTCATGAACAATACAAAGGTTTGAATGAACAATATTTTAAAACAATCCTAAAAGATAAAGCAATTTTTGTTGATGTTAAAGGGATTTACCGAAACGAAATACACGACTTTACTTATTGGAGTCTTTAATTTAGAATACATTGAAAAAAAAAATCATAGTTACCGGAGGGGCCGGTTATATTGGATCTCACACTGTCGTTGAATTGCAGCAAGCAGGTTATGATGTAATTATTATTGATAATTTTTCAAATTCTTCAAACGAAGTAATCAATGCAATACAAAAGATAAGTGGCATAACTCCAAGCGTGTATGAGTTTGATCTTGCAGATGAACAAAAAGTAATTGATTTTTTTAATGCAACAGATAATATTTTAGGAGTAATTCACTTTGCCGCATTCAAAGCTGTTGGAGAGTCTGTGGAAAATCCATTGAAATACTATCAAAACAATCTTTTCTCTTTAATTAATTTGTTAAAATGCATGCATGCAAAAGGCATTAACAATTTTGTTTTTTCTTCATCATGCACTGTGTACGGCCAGACGGAAGAATTGCCTGTAAAAGAAACTACAGAAGTTCTTAAAGCATTTTCGCCTTATGGAAATACTAAAAAAATTTCAGAAGAAATAATTATTGATACGGTAAATGCTTCAAATATTAATAGTATTGCCCTACGGTATTTTAATCCGATTGGTGCCCATCCTTCAGCATTGATAGGTGAATTACCCATTGGTGTTCCAAATAATCTTGTTCCCTTTATTACTCAAACTGCTATTGGAAAACGGGACTGTTTAAGTGTTTTTGGAGATGACTACAATACGCCTGATGGAACCTGTATTCGCGATTATATTCATGTTGTTGATTTGGCAAAAGCTCATGTTATTGCAATAGACCGATTACTTAAAAATAAAAATAAAAATAAATTTGAAATATTTAATCTTGGAACAGGTAAGGGATATAGTGTTTTGGATGCAATACATTCATTTGAAAAAGTTTCCGGAATTAAATTAAAATATAAAATTACAAAACGACGAGAGGGTGATATCGAATCCATGTTTGCTGATACTAATTTCGCAAATAAAGAACTTGGCTGGGTTGCAGAAAGTGGACTTGACGAAATGATGATTTCTGCCTGGAATTGGGAAAAAAACATTCATGCACACAATCAAAGCTAAACAATTAAATAATTATTTATGAAGAAAATATTGATTACAGGAGGCGCAGGATTTATTGGTTCGCACGTTGTTCGGTTATTCGTTAACAAATATCCGGATTATAATATTGTGAATCTTGATAAACTTACTTATGCCGGTAACCTTAATAATATTAAAGATATTGAGAACTTTCCAAACTACACTTTTATTAAAGGAGATATTGTAAATGCAGACTTTTTAATTTCTCTTTTTGGTAAGGAAAAATTCGATGGTGTTATACATCTTGCGGCCGAATCGCATGTAGATCGCTCAATTGCTAATCCGTTGGAGTTTATAATGACCAATATTGTTGGAACTGTTAATTTGCTCAATGCAGCCCGTAATGTATGGAAAGATAACTACAAGGATAAATTATTTTATCATATTTCTACTGATGAAGTTTATGGCTCTTTGGGTGACGAAGGGTATTTTTACGAAACCACTTCCTACGATCCGCGCAGTCCCTATTCGGCCTCAAAAGCAAGTTCCGATCATTTAGTAAGAGCCTATTTTCATACGTTCGGTCTTCCCGTTGTAATATCAAACTGCTCAAATAATTATGGAGCAAATCAATTTCCTGAAAAACTACTTCCTCTGATGATAAATAATATCAAGAATAATTTACCTCTTCCGGTTTATGGGAGAGGTGAAAATATACGCGATTGGCTTTGGGTAAATGATCATGCGAATGCTATTGATTTAATTTTTCATAAAGGGAAAACCGGTGAAACTTATAACATTGGGGGACATAACGAATGGAAAAATATTGATCTAATTCAGTTGTTATGTAAAATAATGGATACAAAATTAAACAGAGAAATAGGTACTTCAGCAAAATTAATTACTTATGTTAAGGATCGAGCCGGTCATGATTTGCGCTATGCCATTGATTCTTCAAAAATTCAGAAAGAACTTTCATGGAAACCATCGTTGCAATTTGAAGAGGGACTCCAGAAAACAGTTGATTGGTATTTGGAACACGAGGAATGGATGATTAACATTACATCCGGTGAATACCAAAAATATTATAGTGACCAATATACAAAAAGATAAATGTTCGAAACTCCCTTTCACACTACTGAAATTAAACACCATTCCTTTCTTGTTACCGGAGGGGCGGGTTTTATCGGTTCGCATATTGTCGATTATCTTTTAAAATACGATGCCGGAAAAGTAATTGTACTAGATAACTTATCAACTGGTTTTAAAAGAAATATAGAACATCATTTCACAAATCCGAATTTTGTTTTTATCCAAGGAGATATTTGCGATTATGATACTTGTTTGGAAGCTTGCAAGAATGTTGATTATGTTTTGCATCAGGCAGCACTGGGCTCTGTTCCTCGTTCAATAAAATTTCCTCTCGAAACACATAAAGCGAATGTTACAGGATTCATTAATATGTTGGAAGCTGCTAAAGTGTCATGCGTAAAGAGATTTGTGTATGCTAGTTCATCATCCGTTTATGGGGATAATATTGACCTGCCAAAAACAGAATTAAAAATAGGAAAACAACTTTCACCTTACGCTGTCAGCAAACGTGCCGATGAATTATATGCTGGAGTTTTTGCTGATTTATTTGATATGGAAATCGTTGGATTGCGCTATTTTAATATTTATGGGCCTCGACAAAATCCTGACGGGCCTTATGCTGCAGCCATTCCTCAATTTATTATAGCGGTTTTTTCTGAAAAATCTCCTGTAATATATGGTAATGGGGAACAAACTCGTGATTTTACTTTTGTTGAAAATGCCGTTCAAGCTAATATTAAAGCTCTTTTTGTTATTCAACCCCTGGCTTTGAATAATATTTTTAATATCGCTGTAGGCGAAAGTGTTAGTGTAAATCATTTATTTAATTTAATACAACAAAATACACAAACGCAAATTATTGCCAATTTCGCTGACCTCAGAGCAGGAGAAATAAAGCATTCATATGCAAATATTACCAGAGCGAAAGAACTTTTGCAGTATTGCCCATCAGTGAAAATTAATGAAGGAATAGCTGCTACTGTTGCTTGGTTTAAAAATCAAAAATAGAAAAATGAATTTTTTTCAAAATATTTTTGGCGCGAAAAAGGAATTTGCTGCATTTGATTATTCAGCAGTGGGCACTGATATTCATTCCCATTTTATTCCGGGACTTGATGATGGTTCTAAGTCAATAGAAGATTCTGTTGAAATGGTTAAAGCGATGATGACGCTTGGCTATAAAAAAATTATTACAACTCCACATGTACAAAGCGATTTCTATAAAAATACCAAGGAGCAAATACTCGCTGGATGTAAATTGGTAAATGAGGCATTATTGAGTAATAATATTGATTTCAAAATAGAGGCAGCAGCAGAATATTTTGTTGACTACGACTTTGAAAAAAAAGTTAAAAATCATGAATTACTTACCTTGAGTGAAAAATTTGTGTTAATAGAACTTTCGAGTATGTTTCCGCCTGATAACCTAAAATCTCTTGTCTTTGATATGTCGGTTGAAGGCTATAAAGTAATTTTGGCACACCCAGAACGCTATTCGTATTGGCATAATAAACTAGATGTTTTCGAGGATTTAAAAACCCGCGGCGTTTTTTTTCAAACAAACATAATTTCTTTATCAGGATTCTATTCACCGCAAGTGAGGAAAGCAGCACGTCAATTAATTGATGAAAGCTTTGTTGATTTTGTTGGAACGGATATGCATAACTTATCCACTATTAAAATTCTGAAGCAAGCATTAAATGACAACTATTTTGTTAAACTAGTTACTTCGGAAAAGCTAATGAATAGCATGTTGTAATTTTAACTCCCTTTTCTTTTTTTACAATAAAACAAGTCAATGGATAACGAAACACAAACAACTTCAACAACATCTTTTTCTTCGCTGATAAAAGCAGTTATTGTTTTTGTTTTATTCTTGGTAGTAATTTATGTTTTGAAATATTATTTCTATTCATACCCAACACCAACTGCGAAAACGGTTATTGTTAAAGCTGATAAGTTGAACGAAAAGATATTTTATCTTCCTGATAGCTCCAAAATAATGCTTCATGCAAACAGTTCTATCTCTTATCCTGAAAGCTATAATGTAAATAATCGTATAGTGAATCTTATTGGAGATGCGGACTTTTTTATAAAGGAAATCGAAAAGGAATCATTTATCCTTTATACAGGTGAATCTAAAATAATAACTTCAGATGCAACTTTTAGTGTCAAGATGAATGCTCAAGGCAACACAGTTGCTTTAAAAATAAATTCCGGAAATTTATCTTTCACTACCAAAAAAGATTCTTTAAAAAACACTGTCTTTCTTAGCACTGGTGATAGTGCAATCTTAAATTCAAAAAATAACACAATTACCAAATAAAATAATCGGATAATTTTTTAAATCATTCTTTTTGGATCAACCCATTGTGTAAATTCTTCATCTGTTACCAAGCCCAGTGCAATAGCTGATTGTCTTAAGGTCAGATTTTCTTTATGTGCCTTTTTTGCAATCTTTGCAGCATTTTCGTATCCGATGTGCGTGTTTAAAGCTGTAACCAACATCAACGAATTTTCCAAATGATTTTGAATTTTTGATTCATTTGGACGAATTCCATTTATACAATTTTTTGTAAACGATTCGCAGGCATCTCCTATTAATCGTGCCGCCATCAAAAAATTAAATATAATCACCGGTTTAAAAACATTTAATTGAAAATGACCATTCATACCACCAATATTGATAGCTGCATCATTACCGATAACCTGAGCACAGACCATAGTCATTGCTTCACACTGCGTAGGATTTACTTTACCGGGCATAATTGAGGAACCGGGTTCATTCTCAGGAAGCATCAATTCACCAATACCACAGCGAGGCCCAGATCCGAGCAATCGGATATTCGTTGCAATATTCATTAAGCTGATAGCAAGTGTTTTTACTGCACCCGAAGCTTCAACAACAGCATCATGTGCAGCAAGTGATTCGAATTTATTAGGAGCAGTAACAAATGAAAGTCCGCTCAATTCACTGATTTTTTTTGCAACCAACTCTGAATATCCTTTTGGAGTATTAATTCCAGTTCCAACCGCAGTACCACCCAATGCCAGTTCGGAAAGGTGTTCCAGCGAATTGTTAATGGCTTTTATGCCATGATCAAGCTGCGATGCATAACCGGAAAATTCCTGCCCCAATGTTAAAGGTGTAGCATCCATCAAATGTGTTCGACCAATTTTTACAATAGTTGCAAACTCAGTTGCTTTTTTGTGCAAAGCATCACGTAAGGTTTTAACTCCGGGAAGTGTTGTTTTTACTAGCATTTTATATGCAGCGATGCTCATGGCGGTTGGGAAAGTATCGTTTGATGATTGTGATTTATTGACATCATCATTCGGATGAATAAAAGTTTTTCCTTCACCCAGAACGCCCCCTTTTATAACATGAGCGCGATTGGCAACCACTTCGTTAACGTTCATATTTGATTGTGTCCCTGATCCTGTCTGCCATACAACAAGCGGAAATTCATCATCGAGCTTTCCGGCGAGTATCTCATCGCATACCTGACCTATCAAATCACTTTTTTCTTTTGGTAGCACTCCCAATTCACAGTTTGTCATTGCAGCTGCTTTTTTAAGAATAGCAAATGCTTCAATAATTTCTTTGGGGATTAATTGTCCACCAATTCTAAAGTTTTCTTTGGAACGTTGAGTTTGCGCACCCCAGTATTTTTCTGCAGGAACTTCAACATTGCCCATAGTGTCGTGTTCAGTACGTGTTTTCATAAGTAAATTTTTTTGAGTTATTTGAATATATTTATTTTTTCTATTACAAAAAAAGAAAATAAATAAGAATATTAGTCCATAATATTAGCCAACATTCGTATTTATTCTACGAACAAATGTAAATAAATATTTTATTCACATAATGAAGATTAAATAAAAAAATATAAATTGTTTTCTGCCTATCTTTGTTTTTCATTTTAATCATAATGAAACGACTAGCTTTCCTTTTTCTTACTTTTTGCACGTGCATAAATGCATCTGCTCAAAATACTGACATTGATCTTTTACGAAAAATCAATGTTCATCGGAATAAATCATTTGACTGCACTTTTGAAATAATAACAAACACTGCAACTCCTTTGAGTGCTGCTATTCCGGGAGGATTGATTGTTACCGGTCTTATAACAAAGGATAAAAAAGTATTATATAATGGTTTTGAATCTGCTGCTGCATGGGTTATTACGTCCGGAATTACGGGTGTTATGAAGTACACCATTAAAAGACCTCGTCCATTCAAAACATACCCGGATATAATTAAACTGAGTGATGGTGGTAGTCCTTCTTTTCCTTCGGGGCACACAAGTGTTACTTTTTCAACTGCCACTAGTTTGTCGTTAATGTATCCTAAATGGTATGTGATTACTCCTGCAATGATTTGGGCTGTTTCGGTAGGTTACTCACGAATGCATCTAGGGGTTCATTATCCTAGTGATGTGCTGGTTGGCGCTGTTATTGGCTCCGGTGCTGCATTCTTATGCTACAAAGGAAGGCAATGGCTAAAAATTGATGAAAAGTAATTAGAATATTGTTTGTTGAACGATGAATTCGTATTCGAAAAAAAATTGTATTTTTGAATCTGCGAATGGCCTAAACAATTTATGTTGTTATCAATTTATAAATATATGAAATAGCCATGATCGTGCTAACATCAAACATAATGAAAATAATGTACATGGCGTATTCCATGTGACCTTTAAAATAAATTATTTACACATGAAATTATTTCTTACTATTTCAACCAGTTTATTTTTACTATCATTTACTGCTGATATGTTGAATTACAGTTCTGTTAGCAACGACTGGAGTGACCTGAATCTAAAGGGAAAAGTAAAACAATTAAAAGAAACTAAGTATGAATTAATTGATAAATTCGGTGAAATAAAAAAGGGAGAAATAAAAGAAAAATTTATAACAACCTTTAATGAAATGGGTTATAAGCTGGAATGTAATGGCTATAAAACAGATGGCAGTCTGATAGAGAAACATATTTATAAATATGATGACAAAGGAAACCAGCTCGAGTCAAGCGCTTATTTTTCCGACAGTATTTTGGATTCAAGGTTTTTGTCAAAATATGATGCGGCCTCAAATCTGATTGAAAAGTCAACATTTGATTCAAACGGAAATCTTATGCTTAAACAAACGTATATATACGACGGCAAAGGAAGAAAAGTGGAAGAAAATTCTTTTTTTTCGAACAGTATGCTCGATTCTAAAGATCTTTTAAAATATGACGATAAAGGAATGTTGATTGAAAAATCCAAATATAAATCAGATGGAAATCTGATTGAAAAAAACAGTTTTAAATATGATAGCCGAGGCAATAAAATAGAGTGGGTGGGGTATAAATCGGATGGTACATTTGATTTTAAAATTTCGTATAAATACGATAATTCGAATTACAAAACCGAAGAAGTATCTAGTCGTTCGGATGGAAGCATAGTTTTAAAAGACACTTATACTTACGATGCTAAAGGAAATAAAACGGAGTGGAGTGCCTTTAAAGAGGGTGCTGTGCTGTATTTAAAATATATCTATAAGTATGATTTGTATAATAACCCGACAGAAGAGGCCTCGGTAAATACTGATGGCAGCTCAAAAACCAGTTGGCGATACACTTATGAATACGACAAGACAGGCAATTGGATAAAAAAAACCGAATCGCTTAATCCGGTTTCAAAAACTGTAGTAGAAAGAGAAATTCAATATTATTAATTTGTGTTTTGAAGAATTAAAAAATAATATTTATTTGCTATATCCCTTAATCAAAAAGCTGTTTGACAAGGAAATTATCATAAATAAAGAAGCAACATAAAGTGGGATGTGTTTTTATACTTTAATGGATAAGCAGGGAGTGGTAGGCAATGGGAAGATGGTAGTGGAGTAAAATAAAATTTTTATATAAACAAGTGTTATGAAAAAAATAATTTTATTCTTAGTCCTATTTATTTGTACAGCAAACATTATAAAAGCTGGAATATTCCGAGCAGGAGAAATAACATACAATCATATTAGCGGATTAACTTATGAATTTAAACTAGTATCTTATACTGATTTAATCAGCTATCCCGAAGTAACTGTCGAATGTGGTGATGGTAATTTGGATACCCTTACTTTATCCAATGTAATTTCCCTGCCAAACGGTCTTAAAAAAAATGAATACAT
>Ga0172375_10006190_pt1 | contig 16895 bp, 19 predicted proteins | sample LakKiv1m_FD_114537 | JGI IMG/M metagenome (GOLD analysis project Ga0172375, IMG submission 114537) | Freshwater microbial communities from Kabuno Bay, South-Kivu, Congo - kab_092012_11.1m | ecosystem: Environmental > Aquatic > Freshwater > Lake | place: Democratic Republic of the Congo...
CGAGCAATCGCCGCTTGTAACGCGCTTATGAACGCGAGAAAAAGGAGAAAAACACAATGGAAAAGTTTTACAGGATTGGCGATTGCGACACAGAAAGCATCGTAGAATGGTTGCGTAGCGAGACGTGGTCGGGCGCTCGCGATAGATGCGCGGATGCAAGCGAGGAAACATTAGAGGCCGTTGCGTACCGCATCGCGGAATGTTACGGCGATCGCGATTACATCAGCGAAACGGCATTAAATGATCTCGTATGGTTCGAGTGCGATGATCTTTTTTATCCCGAAGAAAACGACGACGAGGAAGACGAGGAAAGCGAGGAAGCGGGGGAATGAAATATTATCGTATCTATTTGATGCGCGACGGCGTACGGCGTTACGTTATCGCTACGGGTTCGGGTATCGGCGGGCTTTCTGTTGGAACGTTGCCGGATGTAAATTGCGGTCAGATTTACGACGAGGAAACGGCGCGATGCATCGACAGACAATGGCAAAAAAGTTCTTACAATCCCTCTGGCGAGTTGCTTTATAGCGAGGAAGTGCGGCGATGATCGTTATATCATACCGCATTATCGCGGATCGGTTTATCGGCACGATTTACAATAACGGGGTTTTCTGTAAAGGTTTCAACTTGGACGAGGAGCGCTTCCTTGATGCGGTCGAGCGTTTACAAGCCCGCGCGGGGTCGGATAACGTGGTTTATAAATTGGAAGGAGAAAATCACGAATGATAAGAAGGACGCGGAAGCGTCTTTTTTTTATTGCCTTTTCGCTTTGCCTGGTTTATATGTTTCTTTTTTGTTTCCTCGCATATATGCTTTATTGTTTGTCGCCTATTATATCATAGCAGCTTTATATTATCTTTCCCCCTTTATATCGAGACAAGCATTAACTCATTCACCACCTCGCATTTATAAAAAATATTTATAGATACTGTGCACCACACACTACTATGTAATGCATAGCATACAACGCGGCGCACCACTACACGCACAAAAAAGCCGCATAAATCATCACGGCGCGAGGGGCTATATATATATGCACTTAAAAGCATTAAATGCAATGGTGCGTATATAGAGCTGTATAAACAGCTATATAAATAGCCCGTATAGGGCGATAAAAAAATATATAGGGTAACTTAAAGTCTTAAAAGATTTCAGGAACAAAACATATATATTCTTTTATGACAATGCGTATAAAAAGGCAAGCAAATAAAAAGATTCATTAAAGACGCAAAAGTCAATTTACAACTTTTTGCACATTTTTCGCGGGGATTTTTACAACATTTTCCGCTCCGCAAAATGGCGGCATTTCATTCGCCAAAACGGCAATTTAATGGTTATCATCGCAAAACGTGTAAATTATCACATTTTAGGCACACAAAAAGTGTAAACAATCACATTTCACATCGCGTGAGCGGGCGCTTGAAACGGACAAAACAAGCGAAACCACACGTTTAGTTCGCTACGGGGCTCGTTTACACGGCGCCGCCGCATTAACCGCGATCCCGTTGCCCAATATTCCGTTCCTAATTTTTCCCCAAAAATATTTTCAATGAAATTTAATAAATGCAATTTTAGTAACGATTTGACGATTTATTTCAAAACCACTTGACAAATCGAAATAAATGATATAATGTAATAGCGCAAGATTGCGTTTGCTATAAGAAGCGCGGTGATATGGATGGCTTCTGAATGGTTCGATAAATATGTAGCGGAACTCGCGGCCAAGCAAAAAGAGGCGTCGAGCGCCGCTTTTAAGCGTTTTACAAAATCGCTTGAAAGTGTTGGTTTTTACGAACTATCCATCCAAGGCGCAAATGAGTTTCTTGCGTCGAAAGACGGCGTGGTGCTCTTGGAAGAAGCAAGCGCAAATCGCGTGAACTTTGCCGAACTCGCAAAGGCGTTAGGCAAGTCGCAAAAGGAACTACACGCATTAGCCCGCAGCAACGATGCGATTTACGATGCAATCGACAGGGGGCAGGCAAGGCAAGTCGATGATGTTGAAGCCGCGTTATACAACTTGGCAAAAGGGTTCACAATCGACGAAACTTACGAAGAAACCATCACGGACGATCGAGGGCGCGAGAGAAAGGTAAACGGTGCTAAAAAGCGCTATATTATGCCGTCCGTCATCGCACAAAAATATATTTTGGAGAACAAGCGTCAAATGGAGTACTACGACCGCCAAGTTCAAGCGGAACGCGAGAAGAATGTGGTTCATTTGCAGATTGAATACCTTTCTACCGACGACGAGCCGCAGAAAGCGGCCGACGATGAGTGAAGCAAAAAGGATTTATGTCGTAGAAAAGTTCAAACCGATGTGGCTGTCGAACGAAGAAGTTGCGGAACTTTACAGTCGCAAGATTTACAAGTTTCTCAACATTAGTGGACGCGTCGGCGGCAAAACCATCAACGCCGTGCAGCTTCTTTCGATTACCGCACTTAACGAGCCCGATTACGACAACATCGTTCTTCGAGCAAATTCGGCGCAGTTGAAAAAGTCGGTATTCTTGGAAATCAAAAAGTTCCTATTTTCAATCTTGCCGATTGGGGTGTTTAGCAAAGTCGAGTTTCGTGCGACGCCCCCCCTTACTATCACAATGCCCGCCGGAAATCAAATCCATTTCGGCGGCGTTGGTTTAGGCAGCAAGTCCGGCTCGAACACGTCGCGCGGCACGACCGCAGAAAGAAAGATTAAGATTCTAATGTTTGAAGAAACGCAAGAAATGTTCAGCGGTTCGGCGGACGGCGAAGAACTAATCAATCAAGCGGAAGCGACTTATTTGCGTTTGCTCGACGATAAAGATGGCAAAATCATCTATTTGGGCAACCGAGAGCGGAATATCAACAGCAAGTTCAACGTGTGGGCGAAAAGCAAAGAAAAAGATAGCAGTTTCCTTATCATCGAAACTTCGTACCTTGATATTAAGATGTTGTTGAACTCGGCAACGTTGCGTTCAATCGAAATGGAAAAGGAATTGAACCCAAAAAACTATGAATATATGTTTTTGGGGATTCCAAGCGGAGCGAACGACATTGTGTATGGCGCGTTCACAGAAACGGTACACGTCCTGTCGCCCAAAGAAACGGAAAACATTTTCGGAGCGGAATATAGTGTAGATCGCGTTCAACAGGTGTTTGTCGGCGTTGATGGCGCGAACAGCAAGGACAAAATGGTGTTTACGCCCATATTCCACTTCAAAAACACGCGTTTGGTGGTGAAAACGGGCGACATTTTATACCATGATCCGTTAAAAAACGGCATTGTAACGAACGAAAAACTGGTGAAAGTGTACCTTAAAAAGTGGCTCGTCGCTTTGATGGAGCGCTTCAACTTGCATCGAAAGACTATTACGTTCGTGGTTGATGGACATTGTGTTGATTTAATCGAACAACTGCGTTACGAACTTGCGCCTTTCCCGTATGTTGGCATCTTCAAGTTCACGCGCAAAGACTTGCTCGAAACGACAAAAGCGGTAAACAACGCTTTCTCGTCAATGAAATTGTTTCTTACGGATGAACCGTGGCGCGAAATGATTGCCGAAGCCGAAATGCATCCGAGCGTGTTGTTCAACGAATTGCAGACGGTTTGTTGGCGCGAAGAAATCGGGCACGAGGACGAACTTAATCCAATCATACCGAACGACTTGACCGACAGCATTCGTTACCCCGTTGCTTACCACGCGAATCCATACCAGTTGCAAGACTTTACCACGAAAGGGCGGTGAAATGAATGTCGCTTAACGATACGCTTGAACAGCAAAGTTTACTACAAGCACAATTTGGATTAACCGTCCAATCGACCTACGCGCCAATCGTGCGCGAGCAGTTTTATGCGCTTGTTCCTGCACAATTCAAATATTACTACCAAAACGTAATCCGCCGATGTTTGTATTGGTATCACGGTTACGTTCCGGAAGTACACAAACCGCAAGCCGGCATCTTCGCTACCGGCATAGGAAATGCGGTCGTCCACGAGATTGCAAAACTCGTCATAGGCGGCCGCGTGTTTTTTGCGAACAAATACAGAGAAGTCGACAACAAAGGCGACGCGATTAACCCAAAAAACAACACGTTGCAGATGTTCAATCAATGGTCTGACAAATATAAGTTTCAAGACCTTGTAAAGTCGTACATTGAATGGGCCGCGGCCGGCGGCACCGACGCGATGGTTGCGTATGTGAACAACGACCGAGATTTGATTGCTCGCGCCTACCGCATCGACCAGTTCTTCCATTCCGTTGATTTTAGCGGCCGCGTTGTAGATTTCACGCTTTTCAACGGCGCTTACACGGCAAAGATTGCGCACGGCGAAGGGCGTTCGGAAGAGGATATGAACTACTATATCTTGGAACGCCGTTACTTCAACGAACAGATGAAACCGATGTTGAAAATGGCGATCCACACGCAGTTGGGCAACGTTGCTACCGGAGAAAACTTTGATGTAAGCAAGACGAGCGAAGTTCGTTGGGATAACGTGCCGAAGAAGATTCAGTTGCAACTGAAACGCGACTTTCCGGGCATTACGTTCGGAAAGGAACAGGCGATTGAGTTCACCGAAGATTTGGGCGTGTTCATTCTAAAATGGACAACGACAAACCGCATACCCGGCGTTGCGCTTGGCGAAAGCGTTTTGTTGAATGTTATCGGCTATTTGTACGAATACGAAAACACCGAAAGTTATATGATGACCGATGCGTATTTGGGCCGCGGCAAGGTTTACGTTCCAGAGCAGGGTCGCAACCCAACCGACACCTACACGGGCGCGTACAACGGTTTTGACAGCATCGTTTCAACTCGAATTGCCATGTCGAATTGGCAAGAGCAAGAACCGTTCCACATTCAGTTCGAGTTGCGCGCGGAAGAATGGGCAAAAGTCCGCAACAACATTTCAGAGAAGATTGCATCGGCGCTTGGCATTAGCGGTTCCGACTTGTTCTCGTACTTGCGCGACGTTAGTGGCGGGTCAAAGACGGCTACGCAGATTGCCGCCGAATCGCAAAAGACCATTTCGTACATTGAAGAAAAGCGCTCGATTATCATTAACGCGCTGAACCCCTTTGTCGAATTGTGGAAGGCGTTTTACAAGCAAAAAGACGATTTAGCGCTTCGCTTCTCGTCGCAGAATATGGTTAACAAGATGGTTACGATTGACGAAATCCGAATGAAAAAAGAAATCGGTATGTCAACGTATGACATCTTCAAAGAGCTGTATCCCGACTTCGACGACGAGCAATTATCGGAAATGGTTGACCGCAAGTTTATCGAGCAGAAAAAGGTGCTTGAAATGCAAGCGGAAATCGCGGCGCGCAATGCGCAAGCAGAGCGTAACGTTAATTCCAACCCAAAGGGAAGCGGCGTTACGGAAACGGCAGAAAAAAAAGAGGGAGAAAGCGCAAACTCCCCCAAGTGATTTCGGCAACGGATTAAACCGTAGTGCCTAAATCGAAGTTAAAATATATAACAATGATATAACATCGCTATGTTACAACGCCTCTTTATATGTTATATATTGTTCGTAGAACAATCTCGAAAAAGAAAAAATGGTAAAAAAGAAAAACTGTTTGCCAAAGCATTTATACAACACAAAAAACGGTTTGTCAAGCAATTTCACAGAAACTACACCGATTTGTGCAATTTGCACATATATTAGTGAAAACCGATAGCGGTGGTTTCGCCGCAAGGCGTTATCATAAAGTTTGGAATCGTTGCAATAGCGTTGTCCGGCTTCTTGCAAATAACCCACAGGGCGAGTAGCAATGGCACAAAAGCCCGGCGACGAAGGCGCAACGCCCACGAAAGGGGTGCAACGCGCGTGTTTAGTCTTTTCAAACGAAAGAGAGGTATCAAAATGGAAAATGAGCCGAACGTTTTGACCGGCGGAAACGCCGACGGCAAGTCCGTAGAGGACATCGCCAAAATCAAAGGCGTACCTGTCGAGCAAATCGAAGGGCAACTCGCAAAGGGCGTTGCGGTCGAAACGGAACACACGAACGACCCCGCCAAAGCCCGCGAAATCGCGTTAGACCATCTTGCTGAAATCCCCGATTATTACGATCGGCTTGCAAAGATGGAAGCGGACGCAAAAAACGCGCCGCCCAAAGTTGAAGAACCGCCGAAAGAAGAACCGAAGCCGGTAATCCCCGCCATCGACATCGACGAGGTTATCGCAAAGGCAACCGAAGCGGCAATCACAAAAGCGTTGGGTGAGTTTCAGAAATTGTATCAAGCACAGGAACAGAAACACGCTGCCGAAAAGTCGGCCGCAATCGCGGAAATGACACAACTGCAAGCGGAGAACAAGGAACTAAAACGCACCGCACCGACGGGCGTTCCTACTCCGAATGTGCAGATCGACAACGAAGATAACGCCGAACTCCAACGTGCGGGGCGCATCGCGTCCTCGTATCGTAAGGGTTATCGGTAAAATGAGGTAAACCATTATGGCTCTTGCTACTTTCACCGCCGTAAACGACACCGCGCTTCACGTTGCCGTTGCGGATCAGATTCTCGAAGCGCTCGTCCAGAACTCTCTTTACTTGGACGGGATGGGCATTACGCAGGTTACGACTTCCAATATGGGCGCGGGCGCTGTCCGTGTGCCGAAGCTGGTTGTCGCCGGTGGTAACTTCCGTCAACTCGGCGCTACCACGAATGGCGGATGGTTCGACACTACGACCATCGTTGCCAAAGGCCTTGATGAAGTCATCGTCGAATTGCTTTACGTTTACAACACCGTTGAAGACGTGCCGATGAACCAAAGCGCACTCGCTATCGGCGGCGCTTCCAACGTGTTCAACCGCGCCAAGATGATTGGTAAAAAGATTGCCAAAGGTATGAACGGCGGCACGCTCGCCACGCAGATCGTTGCCAACCTTAACGCCGTTATCGACGCGTCTGGCACGGAAACGGGCTACATCTTCACCTATACCCCCGCCACCGCAGGGGATGCCTACAAATATTTCGTTTCTGCTTGTGCTTCGCTCGATGATGGCGACACCTACAACGACTACTTCCCGATCGAAGGTCGCCTCGCCCTCATTCGTACCGAGTTTGAAACCACGCTGAAAACCATCACGACCAACGTATTCATCGGCGGCTCGAACTTCGCGCAAGAAATGCTTGCGAAGGGTATTCTGTCGCCGGATGCGGGTGTTCCCGACAATATGAATGGTTGGCGCGGATTCATCAACGGTATTCCGACGTTCGTTGCTTCCGCCGCTGTTTGGAACGAAGCGGAAGATTGGATTTGCGTCGCTTCTACCCACGCGGCCGTTTCGCCCGGCTATCTCGCCAACATCACGGGCTTGATTTGCTCGCACATCGCCACGCTTCGCGGACACGCTTATCCGGAATCCATCAAGGTTATCGACTCTCCGAACGGACAGGGCGTTCGTATTCAGCCTGAATCCAACTTCGGTGTGAAAGTCGCGTATGCGAAAGGCATCAAGTTGCTTTCCAAAGCAACGTTTGTTGAGGGCTCCGACACCCTCGAAGTCCTGCCGCCCGGATCCCAAGCGTAATTTAGCCGACATCCGTTGCCTTGACGGCGGCCGGTAGCGCGACCACCGTTGAGGTCGGCTCAACCCTCGCTATATCTGCGGAAGTTGATGTCGCACTTGACAATGAGCATTACACACTCATTTGGTCTGTTGATGCCGAAACGTCGGGAACGATTAACCCGCCCGACGAAGCGGAAACCGAAGACCTTGTTGACGGCAAGTACGTTACTACCCTTACGGGTGTGGCCGCTGGCGACACAGTAATCACCGCAGAACTCAAGTCGGTTACTACCACGAATGGCGTGAGAAGTTTCACGTCGCTTGATCCGGCCGTTACCGACAGCATAACGATTCACACGTTAGACATTAACAGATTCGCCACTTTCAAGTTTGATAGCGACGACAACACGGGCAAACTTACCGCCGATGTTGCTGGTGTTGTGAATGCCACGGCAAAAACCGTTGCAATCACGATCCCCGTTGTGGCGCAAGACACCTCGTTTGACACCACGCTTGTCGCTCAATTCACGATGGCAAAAGCGTCCCCGACTTCCGTTCTCGTTGGCGAAACGCCGATTACAAGCGGAACGACGGCCGTTGCCTATGCCGCGCCCGTTACAATGCGTATCAATGCTTTGGACGCGGAAGAAGCGGTTATCGCGTACTACGACTGGACGATTACTGTTACTGTTGCTTCGTAACGCAATACAAAAGGGCGGTAGCACGGCGCAGGTGCGCCGCCCTTACCTATGCGGTTCAAGGAATAAAGTGGGTTCGATTCCCACAAACCGCTTCCGGAAAGAAAAAGAAATGTTCCCAACGGGGAACGGAAAGGTACACAAATGCCGAAAGAATTATCAAATGAAAAGAAAGCGCTTGCGAACTTGGTTGAACGAATTAACGACAACGAGATTGTAAACGAAGAAATGGGCGTGTTATCGCTACGAATCCACAAGGTTTATAGCGACGCAATCAAAAATTACTTTGGTAGCAAAGCCGTTGTGCAATTCAATTTCTTGGAGTTTCTCAAAGGATTCAGTAAAAATGTGAAATCGCCGAACGATTTTGAAAAAATCGTCGCGGACATTATCGAGCAATTCAAAGCGAAAGAAACGCTCACTTGGATTGAACAAAACGAATATGCGATGGCGAAAAAGGTTTACCGCGACGTTTGCTTGGGAAAAGGCAAAGAGTTTGAATACGGCAAGGAATTGAAAGCCGATTACGACGATCAAGAAATCCGTTTCGCCGGTTTCTTCAATCCTAACGTCGAACAGAAATAAGGGGGTAAAACAATGCCAACCGATACCAATGCGATGATATACGATTATACGCATCACAAATACGTTCTCGACCCTATTACTTTTGCAACGGAAACGGGGATGGATTTTGTCGCGTACGAAGGTAGTCTAACGAAAGCGAAAGACAAGATGTACCAAATCGCGCGGACGATTTACAACCACATCTATCGGCATACGCATTACCGAAACCAAATGGAATATTGGCTTGCCGTTGAAACCACGCTGCGCCCCATCATTCAAGAGGCGTTAGAGGAACAAGCGCGATACGAATATCAGATGAATGTTGAATATCTCAAATTGCAAAGCGGTGTAAACCCTTTGAATGGCACACAAATCCCGTTAGAACGATTTAGGGGCGCCGTAGTCATTTCGCCCGATGCACAAGTCGTTCTTGCGCACAACGGCTTGCTATACACCGGACAACGCTTTTTGGTTGAAACGCACGACTATACGGTGGACGGCTACTAAAATGGCAAACATCGGCGTTGGCGAAACATTCAATGCGTTTCTCGTAAAGGCGAGCGATATAACGGCGGTCGATAGTTTCTTGAAAACGAGCGCGACGGAAACAACCGCAACGTGCGAGCAGATGCAACCGTTTCGTTACCGCTATGTTGATATGCGCGAAGGGTTGGCGCAACCGATAGCGGCGTGGTTGAAAGGAAAAGAAGACCGGATTATTTTCACAAGCGAAACGAGCATAGACCCCAAACCGAACGACCGCATTTATGACGGATTTTCAAGATATTTCATCGTCGTTAGCGTTCAGCCGCAAAGGCAACTCGGCGCGTTTGTAATTTCCAAAAAGTTCCCGTTCATTATTGAGTTAAGATGAGTTTGCTTGCGTCAATAAAAGCCGAGAAAGATATTTGTCTTGGCTTGGCTCGCTCGTATGCGCCTATGGAAAGCGGAAACTTGCGATATAACGCTATTCGCACGGATGATACAATGGACGGGTTTGCAATTACCTATGATTCGTCAAGGGCGTTTTACATTTATTTCCAAGAAGAAGGGACAAGGCGCTCAATGAAAAACGCCGGTTTTATTTCAAACAGAACGCTTCCGGCGATTGCAAGTTATATTCAAGCGAAATTTGCCGATTTCGACGATGATTTGATCGGGTATTATGAAACCCGCGCTTTACACGGGAATTATGATGAATACAAGTTTTCTGCGGGGAGCGGAGATAAATCCGCGCAAGAAATGATTGGGTTGCGGGCGGAACGCCTATATGCAAGCGGAACGCTAAATATAGACAACGTGTCAAGTGCTTATTCGTGGCAACACAACACGGCAAACGAAGCATATCAAACCAATCTCAAACAAAAGTTTTAAGGCGGTGGAACAATGCTCCAAAACGTTTTGCGGGCAAACATACAAGGGAAACTCAATACAAACACGGCGTATTATACGGAATCACCGTCCAATAACATCCGTTTCGTTCTTGGGCAATTTTACCATAACGATACCGAAGACGAATACAACAATCGGGATTTTATATACACGATAGAAAACGGTTATAAAACGATTGATGCCACTTATGTGCCTTGTTCAATGCGTTTCCAATCCGAATACACGCCGCTTCTTGGAACCAAAACGGGCCGCTCAACAATCCCGATTGACTTTTTCATCTGTATAGAAGACGCCGACGCCGACAACAGAATAGAAGCAACCAACCAGATTGTTACGAGCGTTGTTGGGAACGCCGAAGATGTTGTTGACGGCGCAACTACCTATCACACCGTATGGAATATGTCGGCGATAACGGACGCGGGGCAGATTTATTATTTCAACGGAAAGAAATATATAATTCTACAAACGACAATTTATATCGAGTTTAGCGATACATTTCACTATGGAAACGAGTGGTCGATTACATTCGATGAGCACGAAATCAATTTTATATCATTCAAGAGCGAGCTTGGCGGAGAAGAAGACTTGCCACAACTGCTCGGTTCTGCGGAAGCGAAGGGCGGAATTAAGACCAATGCCCGCACGTTTTCAATGACTTGTTATGTTGATGATTATATGAGCGGTATAATTGACGGGTGGGAAGCGTCGTTCAATCAAGACGCCGTTCATCAAATTGCGTATGTTAGCCCAACAAATGCGGCCGTTATTGATTTGTCCGTCGTGATTAAAGACCGGGTTTATAGTCTTGAAAAGGGGGAAAAGGTTTCTGTAACGATTGTGTTTGTCATTAGCGACATCGCTTATGTTGAGCCGACGTTCTCAATCACCTATTATCTTGACGGTGGAGCAAACAACGAGAGCAACCCGCCGTCGTTTGATGATGACGATGTTCCCGTAGCCCTTAACGGAGCAACAAAGGCATATTACACGTTCAATGGTTGGTATACGGAAGCGGAGTTTGTCAATTCTATTCTCACAATAGCGACGCTTGCGAATACATCTATTTACGCAAAGTTTACGCCGATTGATTACGATATTACATATGAACTCGATGGCGGGGCGAATGATGAGGCCAACCCGGCGTCGTTTGACATTGAAGACCTGCCGTTCGCTCTTTTAAGCCCGACAAGAGAGGGATATACGTTTTTTGGGTGGTATTTGGATGCCGAGCTAACAGATCCGCTTGCCGACAATACAATAACGACGGTAGGAAACAAAACGGTTTATGCCAAATGGGTTTTAGCGTGAGGGGGTGATCGTTAATGCAAGATTACCACATCTATGTTCACGCCGATAAAAATACGCGCCACTCTCCAACAAGCCCGCAGAGAAACGCGCCAAATAAAACGGCGGTAGAAACGGAAGAAGCAAAGGAAATGAGAGAAAGCAAGCACAAACATTCGCAAATCATTTCAACCGGGCTTGTTCTACAAAGCGCGTCAAAAATCAACGGGTATGTCGGAGAGTTGACAGAGAACAGGGTTCAAGCACGAAAGGTGTCGCTCGGGATTACGTCCGCAGGGCTTGTGGCCGGAGCGTTCACGAATCCCGCGCTCGCTTTTACGGCGGCGGCGATGTATTTCGCGGACAAAGCAATCAATTACGGGATTAGGGTTTACAAGGAAAATCTTTCGGCAGATTATATGCGTCAGTTGAGTGGCGGGACGGTTAAAACGGGGCGGTGAATTAAATGGCGTGGACATACACGATTACGATAGCGGGCATTGGAACCGTTAGCGCTTCGTCTCTTACGCAAGCCCTTAAAATTGACGAGTCTCTCGACAGCGCGATTCTCGTTATACCGAGAACGACACGCAAAGATATTTACCCGCGATATTCCGAAGTAAGCATTTCCGTTTCGGACGGGACGGACACGGACGCTTCTTATTGGGTTATTTATTCCGATAAGGTTGAAATCGCAGCATCCGGTTCTACGCTTCGATATGAACACACGCTTGGCTTGATTGAGCCGATTAAATTGCTTGAAAAATATTCTTGTGGTTCACTCACGTTTACGCAGCCGCTCGGCGGAAGTAGATACACGATGTATGATGTTGTAGAGCGGATCCGCCAACTAACGCCGTTCAAACGATACTCGATGGTTTCAACGACGCGGAAATTCACGATAGATAGCGCGCTCGCAACATATCTTGACGGAATTGACGCGCCGCAGTTTTATCTTGACAAGAAGAACTTGCGCGAAGCGTTGATTGAAGTGTTCAAATATATTCACGCGATACCGCGAATTAGGTTTACATCAATCGCTGGCGAGTGGGTTCTTTATGCGGATTTCATCAATAATTGGCAGACGAACATCACGCCAAATGGAGAGGACGAAACCCAGCTCGACATCATCGACCATACAACGGAAGCGGATGGCGGCGATTATTCGACGGCGACAGAAAGTTTTTTAGAGAACGCCGTGTTAAATGACGACGAAACAACGCCGAGCGTTATTACCGAAATGCTTACGTTCAGAAACGAAAGCGACATTGTTGTTGGAGATAGCAATTTCAAGATTATTCTACAATCGCCCATTTATGTACCGGTTCATTTTGAGGGGATCACAGAGGCGGACGATGGAGAAATATTAACGCTCGATTTAGATGATTATATCATTGAAAAAAACGTCTACGACACATACGACGTTACGAGCGGCAAGGGCTCTAAAAGCTGCTCCGGCTATTGGCAAAAAGGTTCAAATGCGATTGACGGCTTGAATGAAAATTACGGGTCTTTCTCGTTGCAAATCGCGGTTGAGAATATGTTTGAAGCGGCGATATTGGAGCAGCATCCAACGAAGACGGTGTTTTCTGTGTCTTGGGAAACCTGCGTATTGCGCGTTTCATATATTTCATATATTGAAACAATGCGTTCAATTCAATATCGAGAAGACTTGTCGCTGAACGCGAAAATAAAAGACGACGAAGCGGTTATGCAAATCAACCAAAGCGAGCGGATAAATAACCTATTCAACACCACAAACAATGTCTATGGGCAAACGCAGCGCCTTGGGGTGGACACGTTATCATTCAGCAAAAAACACAGGTCGCTTCACGCTTATGATGATACGCATATTCACGGCGTTTATTCTCTTGGGGATTATACGGCGGGCGGCTATATCATTGTAAAGGTTGAAAAGGTTTACTTCAACTCATTCGTTATAGGGCGTTACGAAGTTAGCAGGAATTTTAACCGTATCGCCCAATTCATCCCGATAAGTCGCGAGTTCCGCGCTTATGAAATATCGCTTGTGAAATCGGACTATACGCTCAAACGTGATATTCTTATTCCGGTTTTTTATGTTGAGGCGGCTTTATCGTCTAACGACGACCACGTTTCAAATGATTTGATTACACCGTTTATGAACACATTTAAGAACTCAACCTATGATTTGTCGCTCAAAGGAGCGGCATTGCAGCGAGCAAACGAAAGCGGGACATACGAAAGATATGGCGTATATATGCCAATCAATGCTTGCGCAGAAAAAAACACGCTTAAATTCAGATTTGATTTCAGCGACACGAAAATCGCCGGAAAAAGAATATCGGAACAATATGTCGCCCCATCTACTTTCTTGAAACAAATCGCGACCAATTATACGTTTGATGACGGGACGATTCCTTTCATCAAAATAAAACTATTCACAGATAGGTGGGATTATAAATCTTCCGTCCTTGATTCGGACTACAAAACGCTACTTGGTTATACATATTTAGCAAGGAAAGAGCCGCTATATGACGAGGAACAAACGTGCGCCCTTTCCGAAGATTATTATGCTGCGGATTATGATAAAATACATATCTATGATTACGCAAGCGAGTTCCCGGGAACCGGTGTTATTGGAGATTATTATATTGCAAGATTAACGGCGTTGAGCGAACCCGACAATGAAATAAAAACATATTCGGGGACATACGATTCGCTTTCTCCGACGGCGTTTATGGTTGCGGAACCAAACGATTACATTCACTTGGTTGGTTCTCATAAAATCATCAAAGACGGCGCCGAAATATTGGGCATAGAAATGTTTATGCCGATTGTACCGAAGTCTTCCGATACAAACAAAATTGTGATTGGGGACGCGCTAACGAAAGACAACGTTCTTATTAAGGCCCGCGCGGTAGCAAAGACTTTATATTACTATACATCAACCAAACGCTTCAACAAGGCAAACACGGCAACATTTGATAGCGCAACGGCAACAAAGACGGCAATAACCGTCGACACCTATATTTCAACAGCCAATCACCGCATTACGATTCCGCTTGGGTTGAGCGGCAACTATGATTATGTTGGCATTGGCGATAGCGATGGAAATATGTATCTCGGCCTTAACTTGCGCGGCCTTGACGGGACAAAGGCAAACGAGCCCGTGTATGTGTATTTCAATTTCTTATATGAAAGGTGAGTTGTATGGTTAAAAAGAATTGGGTTCCGATTTTGAGGAGCGCTGTTTTTCTTGTGATTGCCGTTGTGTTCTTTTCCGTTAGGTTTTATGATATAAGCCTTGTGTTTGAAACGGCACAGGCGGCAGAAAGCGGAGATCCGTATATTGTTTATGTAAGAAGTTGGGATGATTTTTACACGTTTTTCGATTATGTTTTCAAAGGCAATTATCTTAATATGTTGCTTGGCGTCTTGTTTCTCATTCTCGGTGCAACCGAGTTTATAGGAGTGAAAAAATAATGGCAATCACTACGCGCGCGATTTATTATTTTGACGCGAACAAACAACTTGTCAAACACGGTAGCATAGCAAGCGGAAGCGGAACAGAGGGCGCGCCATATGTGTATAGCGCAACCGAAGCCAACATCAATCAAGGCGACGTAGGAACTTGTGAAATTGCCGTTGCCGTTCCGTTAGGCACGTTTACGGGCGGCGCACCGTTTATTTCAATTCTTGCGCCGAAAGGCAGACCGACCGTGTTGCTTGCTATGTCGGCTACTTCGTGGTATGTAACGGGAATGGTTACGGGCGTTACGCAATTTCAGGTTTTCTTCTATGATTTGAACTTGATTGGCAACACTTATTATGGCGGCCGCCACGCTTTTATGGTCGGCTATCTTACGATGGGCGCGTACACCACGCTTGACGCGGCATATTACACGGTTGGCGACGGCGTAAACAACTACGAACTTATCGAAAGCGACACCTATGACGAAATCTACACTTCGTTATCGGCGGTTTTCAGCGACCACGCCGCGCGCATTACGGCTTTGGAAGACTACCTCGAAAGCACGCTCGGCTACGTCGCGGCACAAACGTCGCTTCAATACGTGCAACTTGATTCAACGCCAAGCGGATCGGCCGACGCGGTTGGCAAAATGGTTTGGAATGCAGATGAAAAGACCGTTGATATTATGCTCACGGCTTCCGTTGTTATGCAAGTCGGTCAAGAGTTGCTTGTATATGTTACGAACAAAACGGGCGGGAATATCGCGGACGGCGTTCCCGTTTACATCTACGGCGAACTTGCCAATATCGGAAAAGCCCTTATTGCAAAGGTTGGCAACGGCACATACAATAACGCTATTCGTATGCTTGGCGTAACCACAGAAACGATTAACGACAATGCAAGCGGGTTCGTTTGTGTCGCCGGCAAGGTTCGCGGGCTTAACCTTTCTTCCCACTCGGTTGGCGATGTTCTTTATATCGACACAACGGCCGGAACAATGACGCACACGAAACCAACGCCAAGCGCCACGGTAAAAAGCATCGTTGCGGTCGGTATTGTTACGGATAACAACGCATCAACGGGCGTATTGCTCGTTCAACCGCGAATCCATTACGACCTGTCCGACTTGTCCGACACCTATGTTTCAAGCGTTGCCAATCTCGACTTGCTTGTGTGGAACTCTACGGACGAAAGATGGCAAAACGTAACAAAAGCATCGTTCTTGTCGGATTGTGTGAAGTTGGCCGAAGCGAACGTTTTTACCGCCGACAACTCGTTTGAAAGCGGCGATTACAAGGTGCTTGTCGATGTATCGGCGGGCGCTATCGAGATTTACTATCAAACGGATCTTTACGCGCGTTTCAGCAAGTTGGGCGTGTATTTGTCGCCGACTTATATTACAAGCGTTACGGGCGATTATACGCCGTCCAAAACGATGGTTGACGGTTATATTTCAACCCACAATTCAAGCGGAACCGCACACAACGATTTGCGCTTGCTCATTCAAGCGGCGGAACAAGATATCGCACGCCTCGACGGGCGCGGTGTTTCGTATGGCGAAATCGCCTATTCTACCGCAACGCTTACGGCGCTTTCTGAATCAACGCGCGATACCACGATTACCGACGCGATTATTGCGGGTTTTGGTGGCGCGGCATATACCGTAACGACGGGCGACATCGTTTTCGATACGGGTATTGGTTCTGGCGTGCAATACCACGAATGGGAATGGAACGGAACGCATTGGGTTGATAACGGCGCGCTCGTCACCGCGAAAGCGAGCAACGTCGGTTACGGAACGGTTATGGGCAACGAATACGTGTCCATCGTTAGCGGCCTTATGCAGATTTTGAAAGCGGATTACGCGTCAAATCTCGGCGAAAGCGGATCGTCTTATTCGTATGCCGAGTTGTATGCGATTATCGCGGATTATTCAAGCAGAATCGGACAAGCGGAAACCGACATCGACACGCTCGAAACCGATATGACGGCCGTCGAGGGCGA
>Ga0172375_10006191_pt1 | contig 16893 bp, 14 predicted proteins | sample LakKiv1m_FD_114537 | JGI IMG/M metagenome (GOLD analysis project Ga0172375, IMG submission 114537) | Freshwater microbial communities from Kabuno Bay, South-Kivu, Congo - kab_092012_11.1m | ecosystem: Environmental > Aquatic > Freshwater > Lake | place: Democratic Republic of the Congo...
ATGGGCCGAGCTTCTCCGGCTCGACGCCGAGCTTCCTGGCGACCTCGACCGCGGTGAACTCGCGGGCTTCCTCGGGCTTTTCGCGCAGGAAGAGTACTCCGCTCGGCAGTAGTTGCTCGACCCGGCCCGCGACCGGCGAATGGTAGGCCCGGTGTGTGACTTGGCGTGGCGTCTTTGCGACGACGTCACCAATGCCCACCTGGTCGCCGATGTGCTTGACCAGGTACTTCTCGACCTCAGTTGCCGGCACACCGAGCGCCTCCGCGACCGGCAGGAAGAACGGGCGCAGGAACTGCCGCACGCTGCGCGCGACCAGCGTATCGGTGTTCACTGTCTGGCCGGCACTCACGAACACCTGGCCGGGTATGGCAAGCTCGCGGCGCAGGCGGATCTCAGTCGAGTGGTCAAGTGGTCTAGTGGTCAAGCGATCCAGTGACCGCACTAGACCACTGGACCACCGGGGCACTGGAGTACTGCCTTCTTCGCGGGCCGGCGGGATGTAGCCGGCAGGCGGCTTCCGGTTTGCGCGGTCGAGCTTGACCATCCCGATTTGCTGCACCAGCTCGACCGCGAGCTTTGGGTTGACCTCGGCCAGTGCGCCGAGGTGCGGAAACATGAATTCGCTGTCCACTGCCAGCTCCACATCTTCGGCCGGCGCCAGCGCATCGAGCAGCACGGCGGTTGCAGCCGGACGCGGGGAGTGGGAGAGAATCCCGCCGCTGCCGATGAGGAGGTCGCAATCGGTGTACGAGAATGGCGTCGCGGGCCGGGGCGGGAGGCGCGGCCCTTTGAGCAGTTCGTCGAGGTCCTGTCGCAGCGGGCCGGTCTGGCGCTTCGCGCCATCGCGCAGCCTCAGGTGCTGGCGTAACGCTTCGCGGATGGCAACCGCGGCCGAAGCCCATTCGGAGAGCATTTCGTCCGGTGTGCGGGCCAGCCGGGTAGGGTTGATGTGTTTGTTGCCAATGAGGTTCCACATGTCGGAGTCGGTGAGGTGGGGATGGTAGAGCTCGCGGATGGGCGTGATGCCCGCAAGCTCGGCCACGTTCAGGATGCTGTAGCTCAGTCCGAGGTTGGCGCTGACCGTACGGAAGACGTCGCCCGCGCGGGCGGTGAAGACGTCGGTGGTGGCGCCGCCGATGTCTATTGCCATGATACGGTGACCGGTCGCCGTCGAGAGCAGCTTGAGGATCGAGCCGAACGCGGCCGGAGTCGGCATTATCGGCGCGGCGACCCACTGTTTGAGTTTCTCGTAACCCGGGGCCTGCGACATCACGTGGTCCATGAAGACTTCGTGAATCGCGGACCGAGCCGGCTCGAGATTCTCGCATTCGAGCTCAGGCCGGACATTGGGCACGGCCCGGAACATGAACCGATCCCCGAGCGCGTCGCGCACGTGCTCGGTGGCCCGCACGTTGCCCGCGTAGACGACCGGTAAGCGGGCGGCGGGGTTAAGCTTGGGGTGAAGCCCGGCCTCCACCAGCAGTTCGGCGAGAAACACCGGGGTGGAGACGTTGTCGCCGTCAAACCCGCCCGCGACCAGCACCATGTCCGGGCGCAGGCGCTTCAGGTCCTCGATCTTGCGGTAGGGCGTCCGGCCGTCGTCCATCGAGATCACTTCGAGCACGATGGCGCCGGCGCCGAGCGCGGCGCGGTGCGCGGTGCCCGCGGTCAGGTTGTAGACCAGGCCGGTCACCACCATTGCGAGCCCGCCGCCAGCGCTCGATGTTGTGAGATAGGGGACCGCAGGCGCGTTGTCGCGCACCAGCGTGCGGCCGGTGAGTCCCTCAAGCCCGCGCAAGGCGTGCAGTACGCCGACGGTCACATCTTCGTGCGGCTTCTCGACCGTGGTCGGTGTCTCGTGGCGGAAGCACTGCCAGGCACCGGCCCGCCTCAGAAAGAGCAGCGCCTTAGTCGTGGTGCTGCCGACGTCGGTGATGCAGAACTCGGACGGGTCGCGCGGGAAAGGGATTCCGGCCACGTATACCTCCGCTTCAGTATCGGCCGGCCGGCACGGCTGTCAATGTATGTTGAAGTCGCGTTTTCGCGCGGCGGCGCGGAAGTTCCGACTCCTCACCCTTACCCTCTCCTCAAAGAGGAGAGGGGACAGTCTGCAGCTCCACAACTGCGTGCTGCTCACACGACCGGGGAGGAGACAGCATCTCTCTTCTTCCCTCTCCCTTGAACGGGAGAGGGTCGGGGTGAGGGTGAGTCTACGCCAGCGGCTGGTGGTTGTCGGCGGGCCCGGCGAGCACGCCCAGGGAATCGAGCAGGTCGTGTACGCGCTCCCGGATGGTGTCTCGCGCCTTGCGGTATTCGGCCATGCCCTTGCCGTACGGGTCCGGAATCTCCCAGCGGATTTCCTTCGTCCCGGGCAGGAACGGGCAGGTGACAGTGCAACCCATTGAGACCATGTAGTCGAATCGGCCGGCGGTTACGTCGCGGAAGCCTTTGGTTCGCGCCGATGCGATGTCGATGCCGATCTCCTTCATCGCCTCGATTGCGTGCGGGGCGACACTCTGGGCGGGGTTTGAGCCGGCGCTCTCGCACTCGACGTCACGGCCGAGCGCCCGGCAGAAGGCCTCGGCCATCTGGCTCCGGCAGGAATTGCCCACGCAGGCGAAGAGGATGCGCATCAAGAATCCGACGTTGAACCAGAGAGAACACCGAGATCGCCGGGGGTCCGGAATCGGATTCGGGTTTCACCCATCTCGGCGACTGCCGTGGCTGATCCTGTTTCGGGTCTGGGACCGCCTATTGCTTGGCGCCGACGCGGCCGTTGTTCTTGATGTCGTGGCGGAACTTGGGCCACGACGAGCCGGCCAGCGGGCTCGTGCCTTTGAGTTGATAGAGATAGCCGTCGTTGCCGACAAAGTAGACTTTGCCGTCCGCGCCGATGGTCGGAGACGAAGTGATGTCGTTATCGGTAGGGTACTTGAATACCAGTGTGCTGTCCGGGCCGAGAGCGTAGAGGTTATCGTCGTCGGACCCGAAGTAGATGGTGCCATTCGCGGCGATTGCCGGCGAGGAAATCACGTCGTCGCCGGTCACGAACCGCCACTTGGTCGAGCCGTCGGGGTTCAGTGCATACAGGAGGTTGTCGGATGAACCGCAGTAGATCGTGCCGTCAGGACCGACCGCCGGCGACGAGTAAACCTGGCCGTTGGTGAGAACTGACCACTTGAATGAGCCGCTGGAGTCGACCGCATAGATGTAGCCGTCGAGGGAACCGAAGTAGACGGTGCCGTCGGGGCCGATTGCCGGCGAGCCCTGAATGTCCCGCGTCGTCTCGTAGCGCCACTTGAGTGTGCCGGCAGAAGTGAGAGCGTACAGGAAGTCGTCGTTCGACCCGAAGTAGATGGTGCCGTCGGCCGCGATGGACGGGGATGAGTTCACGTCCTGCCCGGCCCCGTACTTCCACTTGACGGTACTGTCCGGGTTCAGGGCGTAGACGGTGTCGTCGGTCGAGCCGATGATGATGGTGCCGTCGGCCGCGATTGCCGGCGAAGACGAGATAATGCCGTGGGTCAGGTAGCTCCACTTGACCGACCCGTCAGTAGGATTGATGGCGAAGAGCCGGTGGCTGTACGAGCCGACGTAGACAGTCCCATCCGCTCCGATTGCCGGGGAGGAGCGCACGACGCCCCCGGCATAGACCCGCCACTTGAGCGAGCCGTCGAAATTCATGGCGTACAGGTACTCGTCCTGAGCCCCGACATAGATGGTTCCGTCCGGCGCGATGGCCGGTGACGAGAAGTTGTCCTCGGGGGCCCCCTGTTTTATCTGGTAGCGCCAGATTCTCATCGTGTCGGCCGGCCGGATGATGATGGTGCGGCCGGCTGACCACCCCGACATCGCGCCGCCCGTGTCTTTGGCCTGTGCCTTCACATACCAGGTGTCGGCGACGTGCCAGGCGTAGGAGTCGGCCACAGTGGTGCCTCCGTCCACGAATGCCGACCAGGCCGAGGTGTCGCCGTCGCCCCAGTCGAAGCGAATCGCCACCGGCAGGTGCTGGGGATGCTGGGCCGACGTGGTGAACCGATAGGTTGAGTCGGCGCCGCCTCGAAACGGCCCGTTCGGGGTCTCCGGCGTGTCGGGTCCCTCGCGAACTATCACTTCGACCGTGAGCGGTCCGGACCACTCGGTCAGGTGGAGTTTTGGGTCTCTGGCCTGGGCCTTTACTGTGAACGTGCCGGCGTCGGTCCAGTGGAAGCTCATTGCCACCGTTTCACCGGAGGTGACGAATTGGCTCCAGTCCGAAGTGTCGCTGCCCCAGTCGAAACGAAGTGATACGCTGTCGCCGTAGCGGTCGGTGGTGACACTCCTGTAGGTATAGGTCGTGTCCTTGAAGCAAAGGGTTGGTCCAATCGGAACGGCCGGTGTCTCGGGCCGCGGCAGCACCTGCACGGCGAGGGCCTGGGACCAGTCGGAGCTGAGCAGCTTTTTGTCCTGGGCCTGGGCTCTGACCAGGTAGGCGCCGGTTTCGGCCCAGGCGTGAGTTCCCGTTATCAGAATCCCGCTGGGGGACCAATCGGTCCAGTCGCTGACCGTGGAATCTCCCCAGTCGAAGCGGACGGCCACATTGTCGCCGTTCGGGTCGCTGGGGGTGACTGAGTAGGTAGTGGGTTTGTTCGGATAGCAGTTGGTCGGCCCGTCCGGAGGTTGCGCCAACTGCGGCGGACGGTTCTTGCAGGCGGACACCAGCACAAGAGAACACACGAAAATCGCGGCGACAAGACGTCTTCTCATCAGTATCTCCTTGGGCTCCGGCTGAGCCGACGCGGATTCACCATGCAAAGATACTACAGCAGCAGTCTGAATGTCAAGTCGCGTCGCAACTGCAGAGAATGCCGTGACCCGGCCGGCGCCGGTCGGCGGGGCAAGCGCCGGTCGGCGGGGTTGACTGCAGTCCGGTGCGGCCTAGACTGATGCTTCATGCGGCGCGGTTCGGACTTTCTTCCTATTCTGCTGGCCTGCACGGCATTGACCTCCGGTCTCGACCCGACAACGTTCCGGCAATCCTATTCCCGCGCCAGCCTTCGCTATTGGTCGGTGTCGGCCGATGCTCGCACCGGCCGCGAAGCCGGCTATCCCACGTCTGACCTCGGGGTGCTGAGCGGCAGTCTGGGCTGGCGTACGGCGATGCTGAGCGATGATCTCGACCTTGACGCCGTGATGGTGGCCTTCCTTTCCGGCGGGGCTCAGGGCGGAGTTACCTCCGAGACGATGCTCGTCGCCGGGAAGCGGACGCTGGTCGCGACTGGACTGCATCCGGCGGCGACGGGTCACGCCTATCTGGCCGGCACCGATGGTTTCGTGCGGGCGGCACTGGATTTCTACGGCCAGCTCGACAGCTATGACGAGCGATATGGCAGCGCGCGGGCGACCGACCGGCGGATAGACCTCGAACTGCGTACCGCCCAGGTGGGCCTGGGCTACGGCCGGATGCGCGACGCCTGGCCGCTGTACAAGGCCGCCCGTCTGGCGCGTATCCTGGAGCAGGAGGGGGCGCTTGCGCACCGGTTGTCCGACGACGAGTTGCGGGAACTGGGCGGGTTCATATCGCGATCGTGGAAGCTGTTCTACGCACACGAGCGTGCCGCGAAGTTCTATTACGATTCACTGGAGCAGTTGCTCGTGCGCGCCGGCGCCATCCGGGAGCCGCTGTCGGCATACACGTTGTTCCGCCTCGACGAAACGCCGCTCATCGGCTCGGATGAGCGCAGGTTTGGGATGCGCGGTTTCGTCGCCGTCAATGCCGTCGGAAGTCTGATAAGCGAGAGCTACGGCCTGCCTGACACCGCGTGGACACACCTCGACACGTTATTCCGACCGAGCTATCAGGCGGGCTGGGAGTTCAACGGGCTGCGCGGCCTGCGCTGGACCTACGGGGCGTCGGCCGCATACATCCTGCCCTGGCCGCGCCAGCGCGACACCGGCTTGAAGCACGGACTGGTGCTGGCGGCGTCGGCCGGGTACGATATCTCCGACCGCCTGGTGGCGAGGTACGACCTGGACCTGCAGCCGCTGTACCAGGCACCGGCCGGGGCGGGAGGGGACGCGAGGATCTCGCTGCCTTCGGCGCAGAGAGCCACGTTTTCCTACTATGTGTCCGAGCGACTCGCGGTCCGCCTCGGCGGCAGCTACTCGACCGGCTTCGAACTGCTGACGGACGGCAGGCATGGGCATACGGCGTTCACGCAGCGCTGGGCAATGGCTCTTACCATGACTTTCGGACGGATTCCGGAAGGCTGGGGAGAAGACTATTACCAGTAGCATTCTGCTGCTCGCCATAGTCGGCGGTTGGTTCGGCCGCAACCCGCTGCTTGACTACCGTCTGCCCGAAACGAGCGTCCACTGGTGGAGCGTCGACATCGTCCCCGATACGTTCATGGTTGTGGGCAGCGGACACCGGTTCTCGCTCAGCGGGTCGGTAGAGCCGGGCTACAGCGTCTTTGCGGTCAACGAGCGCGAGTACGTCTACTTGAACACCGGCCTGTGGACGCATGGCGCCGTACAGAAGGGCTATGCAGCGTACTGCGATCCGCACGTCCACGCGGTCGTGGACTGGTATCCCGGCCGTCCACCGATAAGCATCGGCGCCGAGTCATACTCGAGCGGCGAGGTGAGTCACGAGTATGAACCGGGATACTGGACGCAATCCGACCCGCCGGTATGGGTTCCCGGTCTGAGCAGCAGTCTCTTGTCGGCCTCGACTGAGACCGAACTGGGTCCCGCCCTCGGCCGGCTCCACGACGTGGCGCCGGTCCTGCAGGCGCTGCTTGTCGCTGAGGCCCTGGCAAAGGAGGACGCGCTCGCAGCCCCGATGGGTGAGGATGCGGTGCAGGCGCTGGCGAGGGTGGTCGCCAGTTGGTCGGGGTTTCACTACTCGCATGACCGGGATCGGAGCACGAAGTTCTACTATGCCGCGATTGAGAGCGTCCTCGTCGCGACGGGCTGCGTCACGGGACGGCTGCCGGCACGGGCATGGTTCCGCATCCGCGAAGTCGTAGGTGAGCAGCCGCTCTTCTACGACCGGGTGTGGCTGTACGGTGCCAAGTTTTCGCTGCGTTGCGGTGTGAACGCTCGCTATGAGAGGTCCGTCTATGATCGCTGGGGTGAACATGGGGAAGGCATCAGCGGATACGCCGACTTCTCGGGTCTGGCAACGCTCGACTTCGGCTATCCATTCACAACCCGGCTTCATCTTACCGGCAGCGCCAGAGCCCGTTACCAGCCTGACTTCGGGCGCCGGGATGCGGCGGCGAGCGTTGTTCTTTCCTACCTGCTGCCGGATCGCATGTTGGCGGAGATCACCAGTCAGTATACGGTCAGCAGCGACGAATTGTACGAGGGCGAGGGCAGGGTGGCCAGGACCTATCAAGGTGCTTCGCTGGGCGCGAGTCTTACGTCGTACGTCGAAGACCGGAGCGCGCTGACTCTGGGTGTGTCGTGCAACGAGCACGCCCTGCAGCCGGATGTCGCCTCGCCCTGGCAGCGGAGCTGGGGACTCGGCCTGACCGTTTCGCTGCGCCGGTACTTCTAGCCCGCGCCCAACCGCAGGTCCTACTCGTCGGTGTCCGGGTCGTGGCCGGAGGGCCGCGGCTGGCGCTTCATCATCTTCGTCCAGTGCTGGCGCCTGGCCAGGAACCTGAGCTCGCGCTGCATCTTCTCGAAGTTGTGCAGGCGCTCAGGGTCGAGCGTGCCCTCTTCGAGCGCGGCTCGCACGGCGCAGCCGGGTTCCTCTTCGTGTCGGCAGTCGCGGAACCGGCACCGGCGGGCGAGCGCCTCGACATCCGCGAACGCGCCTTCGACGTCGCTTTCGTCGCTCCAGAGCTGGAGTTGGCCACGGTGGCCCCTGTCGGACAGTGCGCGCAGGCCGGGCGTGTCCATCAAGAGGCCGCCGCCGGGAAGGCGGATCAGTTCGCGCCTCGTGGTGATGTGCCGGCCTTTGCCGACCGCCTGACTGACCGCACCGGTTTGTTGGCGTTCGGTGCCGAGCAGGCGGTTGATGATGGTGGACTTGCCGACGCCGGACGAACCGACAAAGGCAACCGTCTCGCCCCGGCGGACGTAGGCACGGACGGCCTCGAGTCCGGTTCCTTCGGCGGCACTGGTCTGGAGCACCTGCACCATCGCCTGAATCGGGCCGAGCTGCGCAAGCGCCGTAGCCGTGTTGGGGCAGATGTCGGTTTTGTTGAGGACCACGACCGGGGTGGCGCCGCTGGCGAGCATGGCGGAAACGTAGCGCTCGACCCGGCGCGGGTTGAATTCCCGATCGAGCCCGGTGACGAGGAAGACGGTATCGACATTGGCTGCGATTACCTGTCCGGCGGTGAGGGCGTCGGGGGTCTTGCGCGAGACCGCGGTGCGGCGGGGCAGGAGCGCGTGGATTATTGCTTCGCCCTCGGCGTGCGGTTTGACTGCAACCCAGTCGCCGACTGCGGGGAACGCGCCGGTCTTCTCGGCTTCGTGGCAGAACCGTCCGGACAGCTCGGCCGCCAGTTCGACGCTGCCGTCATGAACAAGGTAGAGTTGCTTCTCCTGGCAGACCACTCGGCCGGGGCGCAGCCCGTCGGTCTCGGGTACAGCGAACTGGCGGGCAAAGGACTCGTTCCAGCCGAGAACCGAGAGATTTGTGAAGCCTTCCACCATGGTTGGGAGGTTATACAGGCCGCCTGTGAAGTCAAGCAGAACCGGCGGAAGTTCGGAGGGTCGAACAGCAGGTCTTCAGAGGCCGAGCTTGCCCCTGATGGATGCGAGGTTGGTGACGTCCTCGGCGTTATACTTGAGTAGCTTCCTCAGCGCGCGCCTGCTCCCGTTTTCCTTGTAGTCAAGCCACAGGTCAACGGCGTCAGCTCCGTCGAGCCCGGCAGTCTTGCGGCCGATGCCGAGTTGGCGCTCGACCGCCTTCTGCCCGCCCCGCAGGCCCCAGTCCCAGCATTGATACATCAGGTCGCGGTGCTCCACGCGTCGGGCCAAGTTCAGTCCCAGGTGATGCTCGATGAACGGCAGGTCGAACCGCTCGCCATTGAAGGTGTAGAGCACATCCGCGTGCCTCACAGCGTCGAGGACGTTCTTGCGCGTGAGCGTTGAGTCGTAGAGTTGAACGACCTCACGTGCGCGGCCCTGTTCGAGGCAGATTCCTACGACCGTGAGTTCGTACTGATACCGATTCAGCCCGGTCGTCTCGATGTCAATATACGCGCGGTGGGGAGACACCACAGGTGGCCAGCGGCTACGTGCGCCGTCGCAGCAGTCTCAGTAGCTTGTGAGACGGATATATCATTCTTTTCACGTGTGGGATGTCTTTATCAGCCACTGCTGCGAAGCGACGACAAAGGCTCCTATCAGGCATGAAGGGAGGCCGCAGTCCTTGATCGCGCCAATCCTGAAGCTGGACTGCGTGGTACCCGTAGCCGTCTGTCTCGCTTGGGTCGTACGTCACGCCATCGATGAAAAGCCACTCGGGGGACCTAATCCTGGGACGCAGTCCTGCCTTCGCGATGAAGTACGTTAGAACCCAGTCGCCTCTCCCATAAGTGTGGGGCCTTCCCGCGGAGATGAAGTCATCAGGCTCGGACAGCCGTTTGGACTTGGCGAAGTCAATGTCCTCCTGGCTGAACTCGGCAGATTGGTCCCACCAGCCCAGCTTCCATGGACGACGCCCTGGCGTGTCAAACCACTTCGCATAGCTATCGGCTCGCGGAGTGCCCTCCGTGGGCCTTCCATTACGCCGCCGGTAATCGTCCCACTGTGCCCACAGTCGCTCGTGCTCCTTCCGCGTCCACTTGCGCTTGGAGATCGAGGAAAGAACTCTGTCCGTGTCCACGGCATCGTGTGGCAATAGCACTCCGATTTCCTTCAGTCCACCTCCAAGGCCGTTGTGGGATAGGTTGGCAGACGTGAACACAGCGCCTCGTTCTTCGCCGTAGTAGAGCTTGATATGCAGGTTGTCCGAGAAGAAGACTCTCACACCAGCCTTTACGAGTGAACTGACTGCCGCCGGATTCGTCCCACTCGGCTGCGGCCAACATACAAGCTCAGTGTCCCTTGGTTTGGGTATATAGTGAAGAGCGCCCTCTCCCACAAACGCGCTGATGACCAGTCGACGTCGCCTCGCCGACAGCACGTACTTCACGGCATTCGCCAGTTCGCGATGTCCGTAGAGCACTCGCAAGTCCGAACGGAACTGCTGATACTCGCGTGTCACTTCGCCACCTTTCCATCCTGTCCCAGCCTGACGGTTCGCCATTCGTAGTCGCCCCGCTTCAGCACGCGGCGCACCGAATCCTGGATGCACTCGCGCCGCTTGTCGCGCGGAGGACCGTCCAGAAGCACGAGTTGCCTGACGGAGTCGCGTAGCGTCATACCGTCAAATACGACGAAGTCGACCGGGTCGAACATCGGCTTCAGGTCCTGCGGGTAGTACCCAAGCCTGCTTATGGTGGGAACACACTTCCGCAGCATCGCGGGGAGTCGCCGTCGGCCCTTCTCTTGAGCACGCTCGCGCAATTCCGACTTCTGATCCTCAAACCGCTCTTCGGCCAAGTCCATGCGGCTTTGCCTGTCTCTAAGCTCATCCAGCCATGTGCGTTTGGGCTTCACTCGATAGGAGAGACTCAGCTCGCTCAGCCGGTGGATGCCGCCACAGCGCGGGCAGACGACCAGAATACGCTGGAAATTCTGAAACGCGGCAAGAACGGGAGTCCTCACAGCTTCCCCCTGTAGGTTGCCCAATGGACCTTCCCACGTTCCACCGCTTCCTTTATCTGCCGCTGAACCGGTGTGAGCTGGGCACCGCCTGTCTTCACGTCGAAGAAGAGGATTGAGTCGACAAGGCCGTTGCCGGATGCAAGACCGTTGAACGCAACGTAGTCAATCGGCTCGAACAACGGCCTGAGGTCGCGGCAGTCCATGTCGAATCCTCTCATCGCCGGGGCAACCTTCTCGATTATCTTGCCGATGTTGACCGAAACCGTGGCAGTCTCTGAGCGCTCCTTGAGCCTGCGCCGCGCTTCGCGCAGGTCCTTGTGCCTCTCTTTCAGCCCGGCTTCCCATTCGTCCAGCACTTTCTTGGCCCCTGCCGGGACTGCCTCGCCCACATAGAACATGACAGCGTCCGCCAGCGGGAACATCTCTCCGCTATCCGGACACTCCGCCAGTATGCGCCGGTCAGCCTGCAGCTCGGCAATGGTGTCACGTGTCACTCTGAGCTCCAGGTTCTTCCCGTGCTGCCTAGGCAGTCGCACACACCTGCCATCTGCAAAAGGCTAGGTGTCTGGAACGTAGAGTCAAGCGGAGCGGGCGTGCCGGCCGTAGGCATTGGAAGGGGAGAAGTCGTTGCCGCGGTCAGCCAAGTGCGCCCGCGGCGCAGGGTGGCTAGCGGCGAGCGGTCAGTGGATTGACGGCACGTCGTAGCCGGGCGTTGAGCCTGCGGGCGGGAAGGATACCTGTGCCCGGTGTTGAGGCAGATGCGGACGAGAAGGAGCATCACAACCGCTTCGAGGAGGACACCGACGAGGTGCCTCACTGGAAACCATATGACATGGCCGGGCGGTGCCGACGCAAATCGTCGGTTGCGCCATCGTGGATTCCAATATCGGACTGGTCAGCACGAGGTCCCGGCGCGGAGGGCAGACTGGACTTCGTCAAGGAATTCAGTGAGTTGCCTGCCGTCGTGATCGTCGACGAAGTAGATCCCATTGGACCACCCCGACAGACCCCGGTCCGCGAGCAAACGCGTTGTTAGGTTCCTCTTCCGGCTGCTTCGTCCGAGGTCCGCGGTTTCCCAGGCGAGTGAGACAAGGTAGAACCGGCACTTGGGGTGCCCAGGCTTGAGCAGATAGAACTTGCTGAGCGTGCTGAGGAGCCAGTTCGCATCAAGCCAGATCTTGCACTCAACGACGACGCGCGGATCTCGCGGGGCTTCTGCGGACCTGACAACATGGTCGAACCTAAACGACAGGCCGTCTGCTTCGACGGACGGCCCGCGCCAAGTTTCGCGGTCCAGCTCGGACCTGTCTTGCAGAATGGGGGCTAGCATCAACCCTATGAAATCCTCGAAGAGGTGCCCGCGTACCCTGCCGAGCTTCTGGGCTTTGAAGATGCTCGGGGTGAACTCGAGGGCAACCTTGAGCCGAGAAATGTCGGGTTCTACCAGCAGGTCCTCAAGCTTCTGACTCCAGACCGCGGCCTTCTCAGGGTTCGACACCCTTGCTTCTTCCAGATACCTTGCCGACTTCGGGAGCCTTATCAGGCGTTCTGCAGGGAACGACGGCTGGGCGCACGGCACGGTCTGCGCTCCTGTGTTTGGTGGCAGAATGTTAGCGCAGGATCCCTTCCGAAGCGGCCCTTTGCTCGATCTGCCTAAGTTCGCTCTCGTACTCGGTACGGAATTCATGACTTGACTTCACGTACGCCTCCGCCGCGGCTTCTGCAATGCTGATTCCTGAGGAGCGCATGGTCTGCCTGAACTCGTCGAAAGCTCTCTCCTGTTCCCAGTCAGCATCCCCCGCGTGCTCTAGGAGCGCCCGCCTGAGCAGTCTGTGAAAGAGGACGTCGCCCTCGCTGAAGCTGTGGATTAGCTTAGTTGCCGTGGTTCGGTCGTACTGGCCGTAGAGTTCGCGTGCCATCGCCGCGAGCCTTTGGTTGTGATCGTCTTGTGAATCTACGAAGTCGGGCCGCCCGGCACGGTAGGCGGCGATGTTTCTCTCTAAGGCGAAATGGGCAGAGTCGAAGCCAATTCCGAAGTACTGCATCTGCATCACTTCCACATGCCTTGCCGCGTTCGCTCGGCGCGTTCGGAGGACGTATACAAGCGCAATGCAGGCAGACGTTGCGATGATGCCTGCCAGAACAATCGGCAGGACCCACCTGCGGGACCTCGGCTTGGCCGAGCCACTGCCCGTTGTGGCAGCGAGGACGTCGCCTGATGGACTCGCATGCGCCATCGGCGAGAGTATAGGTCGGCCTGTGCCTACGTCAAATCAGTGTCGTCAAAGGCGATGATCGCGGCGTCAGGGGAGAAAGCAAGAGCACTCGGGTGGTCGTGGAGTAGTCTCGGAGTGGTGGCCGAGTGTGATCAAGCCCGGGCGGGGAACCGGCGTTGTGTCTTCAGGCAGATCTTCACGAGTATTAGCATCACGGGCACTTCGGTGAGCACGCCGACAACCGGGGCAGGGCGGAGCCCGTCGGCCGCGTGCGCGGCGAACTGGCGAGCAAAGAACTCGCTCCAGCCGAGGTCGGAAAGCCCGGTGGCCATTCTTGCTGATGTAGACGGCGCCGGAATAGGGCAGCGCCCCGATCAACCGGGCGGTGTCCGAAACCGGCGCCACGACCAGTCGCGGCGGGAAGTTGAGTCCGGAGCGACAGGCGCAGACCACCAGCACAACCGCGACCACCAATCCGGCAAGCGGAACCAGGACACGTCTTACCATATGCTTCTCCTAACTCCCAGAGAAAGATGCAAATCCTTGTCCAGCGAACAGCAGACACGGGTCGGGCTGCCATCCTCCATGAAGGCAACTCTACCGGCCAAGGCACGCTCCGACACCTTGAAACCAAGATAGAACCCGACCGCGATCAGGGGATACGAAGAGTAGTAGAAGACATCCCCCAGAGATTGATACTGCGATGCCTTGGCCTTGAACTCCTGCGCGACGGCCGGGTCGGCCGTGAGGGTGAAAGCCTTGAGGTTGTCCGCAGCCTTGTTGTCGAACAGCACCGAAGTGAAGTACGAGGCCAGGCCCAGGACTGCCCCGGCGGACGCCCCCGCCACGTAGTTGGCGAACTGCGGCTGAACGTACGCCGGGACCTTCACATGGGCACTTTCGGAACTCGGCCCGGACCCCGGGGTCGGCAACGTTTCGGCCGAAGGCGGCACGGGCTCTTCCGCTGGCGCATCGGGCTGCTCCTTCACCTGCTGCCGGATACGCTCGAAGCGGTCGGCGAATTCCTCGGTTCTCGGGGGCAACTTCGCGCTGCCATCGCGCCGGAGTATCCTTATGAAGTATCTGTTTCCCTCATCCTGATGCCCCAGTTTGAAATGGGAGAAACTCAGGTAGAAGCAGGCGCGGGTCGAATCACGGTAGTCGATGTCGCACTTCAACGCTTCCTCAAGACTCGCGATCGAAGGCCTGAACAGGGCGCTGTCCTCGTATTGCGCGATACCTCTCAGCACCAGCGCCGGGCCTCGCCCCGGTTGAGCCCTCGACGTCCCGATTCCGGCAACCAGCAACAGGAAGAAGAACACAGGCGTCCACCCAGAGACTCCGCCGCACTGCTGCTTCCGATGCATGCCTACCTCCCGTCTTCCTCGCGGCCTTGAAACGCCCACGTTGCGTGAACTGAAGGTAGCCCTCGCACCGAAGGCCGTCTGTCGCGATTGTCCCGCACGCGAACCGGTCTTCTCGATGTCTCCTTCTTCATCCAAATCGGGCTCTTTCGTTTCCCTTAGCGTCCAGTGACGGCGACCCGGCACACGCCTCGCATGGCGCGCGCCTTCGCTCCGGCGTTAGCAGAACCCAAGTAGGTCGGAATACGGCTTGGATTCTATGGCCAGCCTGAACTGATGTCAATCGGCCGGCAGCATCGAATGCAAAACTAGCGGTTATAGGCGGACGTCCGGGGCCGGCAGTTGCGCCCAGTGGTCACGATCGCAGGTGTTTAGGAAAAGGGGCGCGGCAATGACGTGCCCTCCGTTGGGCCGCAGTAGAGCGGCGTTCACTTCCCGCCGGGTATGAGGTCGAAGATGAGGAACGACGGGAAGTCTCGGCAGTCGTCGAGCTGGGGCTCGCGGGCCACATCCTCAAGCGTCGGTCGCGGCTCGTAGACGCGCCGGATGAGGAACCCGGCTTGCTCGATTGCCTGGCTCCAACCCTCAACCGTGAACCGCACAATCGGCGTGGTCCAGTAGCGGTTGAGCCGGCCCATGGTCCAGTGGCAGACCGTCAGCCCGGTGTCAAAGTAGCGCCCCAGACGGTATATCACCTTGCGCCCGGCCGAGTCGCGCTCCCAGCCGCGCAGTGGCGCATCCATGACCGGGTGCGAGGCAGAGAACACGCACCTGCCGCGGTCTTTGAGCATTCGCCTCGCTGTCTTGAGCGCGGCAGCCGGGTCGGCCATGTCGTGCAGGGACATGCACGCGGTTACCAGGTCGAAGCTGCCCGCACGCCACTGCCCGGCAACCGCAGCCGCATCCAGGACTCGGTACTCGATACCCAGCGGCTCAGTTTCCTCATGTTTGAGCGCGTTGGCTATCTGCTGCTCCGAGATGTCGACAGCACTCACCTTTGCCCCGGCCCGTGCCAACTGGCGGGTGAAATATCCCTGGCCGCAGCCGAGGTCGAGCACGCGCACGCCCTTCACGTCGCCGCAAGCGCGCAGCAAGGCCGGGCCGTGCAGCCCATGCCGGTACCAGTCCTTGCCCGACTCGACGAAATCCTCCCAGCTCGCGGCGGCCTCATCCCAGGATGCGCGCACCCGCTCCGTGCCGTCGGCCGATGCTGCCGGACGGACCCGCCAGAAGTGCACGACGTCCATGTCCTCAGGAGTATCATCACCGTGGTCGCCCTTGCCCTTCACGGAATCGAAGTGCGCGCCGTGGTCGGATACAAACACAAGTGCACGGTCGTGACCGGCCCATCGCTCCTCTGTTGCCTGCCACAGCCGCACGAACGTCTCGACGTGACGAGCGGCAGCGGCCACCGCCTCGGGACCATCATGCCGGGTCGCATGCAGCGTGTCATCATATTCCTGATTGTAGGAGACAATGAAATCGTGCTGGTCCGCTTCGACTAACAAGAGCGTCCGCTGAAGAATGGCCGCGTCATCTTCCTCGGTGAAGTAGTCAATCGGCCGATTTCGGAAGATGATGTCCATGCTGCAATCCTTCACCGCGACGATGGCAGCCCTCTTGCCCGCCCGCGCCTGCGCGTCGAAAAGAGTGTCGCAGGTGAGCACCGGCCGCTCGTACTTCCTGATGCCATGGACCTCGGGCAGCGCGCCGGTGAACATGGAGGCAAAGCAGACCGGCGTCTTGGGCGGGAACACGGCGCGGAGTTCCACCTGAACGTCAGAAGCCGCAACCAGCCGTTTCTTCAGGTCAGGATGTTTGTCGAGAAAGATACGGCCGATTGCGTCCGCGCCGTAGACGAGCACGCACTCAGCCCGAACAGGCCCAAACGCAAGCACAGGCTCAAGCGGCGGAGCGGTGCAGACCTTCGGCGGTTCGATGCCCATCAGCCGGCAGAGAGTCGGGGTGACTGAGGCAATAGTGTGCATGCGGTCAAGTGGGGAACGCCAGGGATAAAGGGATAGAGAGCCACAAGAATAGAGTGGCGCGCACGGACAAGATTGTCGCGAATGCGGAGCCGAGGGTCAAGCGCTGCCATCCGCGGCACCGTGCCTGTGCCTGGCCTTCCCTGCATCGGGGATGAATGAACCGGGTCTAATCAGCAAGGAGACTCGATGGCAACAATGAAACTCAAAGTTGGTGACAAGGCACCCGCGTTCTGCCTGCCTGATAAGGACGACAAGCAGGTCTGCCTGAAGGACTTGAGCGGACGCTGGGTCGTCGTCTATTTCTACCCGAAAGACCCGACGCCCGGCTGCACCAAAGAGGCGTGCGAGTTCAGCGAACGGCTGGGTGACTTCGTGCGCATCGGAGCCACAGTGCTCGGCATCAGTACCGACTCAACCGCCAGCCACCGCAAATTCGCCGCCAAGTACAAGCTGACAATCGACATCCTGAGCGACCCCAAACACGAAGTCATCGACCTGTACGGTGCGTGGCAGCCCAAGAAGATATTCGGCAAAGAACTGATGGGCACCGTTCGTTCGACGTTCCTCGTAAACCCGATGGGGAACATCGCCTACATCTGGCCGTCGGTCAAC
>Ga0172375_10006192_pt1 | contig 16890 bp, 13 predicted proteins | sample LakKiv1m_FD_114537 | JGI IMG/M metagenome (GOLD analysis project Ga0172375, IMG submission 114537) | Freshwater microbial communities from Kabuno Bay, South-Kivu, Congo - kab_092012_11.1m | ecosystem: Environmental > Aquatic > Freshwater > Lake | place: Democratic Republic of the Congo...
AGGGCATTAACAATTTATTGGCCTTAAGAAGTAAAAAACTGAATCAATTGTGGAGTGTAACTTCTAATCATTATGAACACTACAGGTGAGTACACATTCTTTTACTTGCTTCCTTCAGCCAATATCTGCTTGATTATCTGCCCGATTCCGAATAACTTTCACGCTCATAAAGGAGAGTATGAATTTTATATTTTTAAATCTATTTCAGGAGCATAATTGAAAACCGCCAGTGCTATCCGCCGCGAGTTTTTGGACTTCTTCAATGCTAATGGCCACAAAATCGTGCGCAGTGCCCCGGTCATTCCCCAAAATGATCCGACCCTTTTATTCACGAATGCCGGGATGAATCAATTCAAGGGGATTTTCCTCGGGCAGGAAAAAATCGCATATCCGCGGGTTGCCGATTCCCAAAAATGTATTCGCGTCAGCGGCAAACACAACGACCTCGAAGAGGTTGGCAAAGATACCTATCATCACACTTTTTTTGAAATGCTGGGCAACTGGTCGTTCGGCGATTATTATAAAGCCGAAGCCATTCAAATGGCCTGGAAACTATTCACCGAGGTCTGGAAATTTCCGAAAGAGCGGCTCTGGGCGACCGTGTACCGCGACGACGACGAGGCCTTTCAGGCCTGGCAAACAGTTACGGATATTGATCAGTCCCGAATCCTGCGCTTTGGTGAAAAGGATAACTTCTGGGAAATGGGTGAAACCGGGCCGTGCGGTCCTTGCTCCGAAATTCATTATTATACCGGGGAGCGCCTGGCTAATCAGAAAGCCGGCTTAGTCAACGCCGGCAGCCGTGAATGTATCGAGCTCTGGAATTTAGTTTTTATTCAGTATGAACGCGATAAAACTGGTCAATTGCATCCTTTGCCGTTGAAACATGTCGATACCGGCGCTGGTCTGGAAAGAATCGTGGCTGCTTTACAAGGCAAGCATTCCAACTACGATACCGATTTATTCTGGCCGATTATCGACCGGATTGCAGCCTTGACCGGGAAACCATATGCCGAAGAAACGGGCATGCCGCATCGCGTTATCGCCGACCATATTCGCATGCTGTCGTTTGCCATTGCCGACGGCGGGCTGCCGTCCAATGACGGACGCGGCTATGTAATTCGCCGGATTCTGCGCCGGGCGGCGCGTTTCGGACGCATGCTGGAGATGCACGAACCGTTTATCTATCAATTAGTCGATAGCGTCATTGGCGTTCTGGGTGACACTTATCCGGAAATCCGCGAACGCCGCAGTCATATCCAGGATGTCATCAAGTCCGAAGAGAAGTCATTCGGAGCCACGCTGGACCGCGGTTTGGATGTATTTAGCAAAATTAAAGACAATCTGCTGAAGACCGGTGAAATGGTGATTTCCGGCGCCGAGGTATTTAAACTATACGATACTTACGGATTTCCGGTCGATTTGACGCGCCTTTTAGCCGAAGAAGCCGGCCTGGGCGTCGATGAAAAGGGTTTCGAAAGCGAGATGACCCAACAGAAGGAACGGGCGCGCTCGTCGGTGTCATTCCAGGCCGATAATTTTCTTAAGGAAGGCAACTGGATAAATCTGACTGACGGCCCGGATTCAGAGTTTGTTGGGTATGATAATCTGGTAACCGAATCACATATTCGTAAATATCTGGTCGAAGACAATGCGGTGCATATAATTCTCGATAAGACTCCGTTCTATGCCGAATCGGGCGGGGAAGTCGGCGATGTTGGGATAATTGAAGGCAGCGATTTTCGAGTAAAGATTGACGATGTCCGCAAGATTAATTCGTTTATCGTACATACCGGCCGTTTTGAAACCGGGAATGCGATTGATGCTGCGGAAGTCAAAGCCGTCGTCGATGATGTCGCCAATCTGCAAATCCGCGCCAATCATACCTCGACGCACCTTTTACAGGCGGCGCTGCGCCAGATTCTGGGAAGTCACGTTCATCAGTCCGGCTCGTTGGTTACACCGGAAAGATTGCGGTTTGATTTTACGCATTTTACCAAAGTGACCATGGCCGAAATCGAGGCGGTCGAGGATTTGGTCAACGCCGAAATACGGGCGAATCGGCCAGTCAGCGCCGAGCAAAAAGATTACCACAGCGCGCGTGATTCCGGTGCCATGGCGCTTTTCGGCGAAAAGTACGGCGACGTCGTGCGCGTCATCAGTGTCGGAGATTTTTCGAAGGAATTTTGCGGCGGAAAACATGTGCACCGGACCGGTGATATCGGGTGTTTCAAAATCGTGGCGGAATCGGCCATTGCGGCCGGCGTACGCCGCATCGAAGCAGTGACCGGCGCAACTGTGCTGACTATGGCTCGTGAAAACGAACATACGCTGGAGCAATTGACTGCGCTGCTGGGCGTCAATCCGGAGCAAGTCATAGCGCGGGTCGAGAAATTGATAGCCGAGCATAAAAGCGTCGAGAAAGAGCTGCGGCAGAATAAAAAAACCAATTTTGAACAGGAAATCGAAGCCTTATTAGCCAAAGCCGAGACGATTGGTGATTTAAAAATATTCACTTATCAGGCCCAGGTTGGTAATCTGGACGAATTGAAAAAGATGGGCGATTTGGTGCGCGATAAAATTAAAGACGGAATCGGTGTGATTGCCGGAATCATCAATGAGAAACCCAATCTGGCGGTCGTCGTGGCTGAAAAAACGATTCAGCAATGCGGACTGAAAGCCGGCGACATCGTTCGGGAACTCGGTAAAATCCTGGGCGGCGGTGGCGGCGGACAGGCTCACATGGCGACGGCCGGCGGCCGTTTCATCGAGAAAATCCCCGAGGCATTGCAGGCGGTTGGGCCGTTAATTAAATCCAAATTAGAGACCAAAAAATAAAGGAATCGGTAATGGAAAAAATCATTTTCGAATATTCGCAGGCAGGCAAAGAAGGCGTCACTTTACCGGCCGGAGTAAAGTCGGCCAAGTCGCCGGCGGAATTGATACCGGCGGATTTATTGCGTAAAACCGAGTTGAAATTACCGGAAGTCAGCGAACCGGAAGTCGTGCGGCATTTTACAAATCTGTCGACGATGAATCACCATGTCGATAAGGATTTTTATCCGCTCGGTTCCTGTACCATGAAATATAATCCCAAAATCAACGATCGTTTAGCCGGGCTTTCCGGACTGGCTAATATTCATCCATTGCAGGATGAAAACCTGGCCCAGGGCGCTCTGCAGATTCTGTATGAACTCGAACAGTACCTGTGCTCGATAACCGGTATGAAAGCGGCCACGCTGCAACCGGCCGCCGGTTCGCATGGTGAATTGACTGGTGTACTGCTCATGAAGAAATATTTTGAGAAAAAAAACGAAACCCGCCGCTATATTCTGATTCCCGATTCGGCGCATGGCACCAATCCTTCCAGCGCGGCTTCGGCCAGATTTGAAACCATTTCGCTGAAATCCAATGAACGCGGCTGTATCGACCTGGATGACCTGCGCGCTAAAATGAATCCGGAGGTTGCCGGGCTGATGCTGACCAATCCCAATACACTTGGTTTATTCGAAGAAGTGGTTGGCGAAATCACCCACATCGTGCATAGTCACGGCGGTTTGGTTTATATGGATGGTGCTAATCTGAATGCGCTGCTTGGCATCGTGCGTCCGGGCGACATGGGATTCGACATTACCCATATCAACTTGCATAAAACCTTCGCAACTCCGCATGGCGGGGGCGGACCGGGCAGCGGCGGCATTGCCGTTACAGAAAAGCTGGTTGATTTTCTGCCGGTGCCGCGCATTGTCAAGAATGACGGACGTTATAGCCTCGATCATAATTATCCCGATTCGATCGGCAAAGTGCTGGGATTTTACGGTAATTTCGGAATCATTGTCCGGGCTTACTGTTACATCCGCATGATGGGCCGCGAAGGACTCGAGGCGGTTTCGCGCAATGCCATCCTGAATGCGAATTACATGCGCAAGAAATTAGGCGGCGTTTTCGAAATCCCGTATGACCGCGTCTGCATGCACGAATTTGTGGCTTCCGGCGAGCGCCAACACCAGCGCTCAGGTCTGAAAACGCTCGATATTGCCAAGCGTCTGCTCGATTACGGTTTTCATGCTCCGACGGTCTATTTCCCGCTGATTGTCAAGGAAGCCCTGATGATTGAACCAACCGAATCCGAAAGCAAGGAAACGATGGATCGCTTCGTTGAGGCGCTGATTAAAATCGACCAGGAAGGGCAGGCCGATCCTGAAAAGCTGCATCATGCACCCTGGACGACGCCGGTCCGGCGCTTAGACGAGTTGAAAGCCAACAAGGAGTTGAATGTATGTTGGGGAAAGTAGACCGGAAGGTCATCACTACAAAAAATGCCCCGACAGCCAGTGGTCCGTACAGCCAGGCGATAGTTTCGGGCAAGTTGGTTTTTACGGCCGGACAATTACCATTAGACGCGCTGACTAACAAAATCGCGGCCGAGGATTTCGAAGGCCAATTGCGTCAGGTAATGCAAAACCTGGATGCCGTTTTACAGGCGGCCGGTACTAACCTGAAGAACGTTGTGAAGTTCACGGTATTTTTAACAGATTTAAAGAATTTTGCGATTTTAAATAAGGTTTTCAGTGAATATTTCCCGGAAGCCGCGCCAGCCCGCTCGGCTTTTCAGGTGAGTCGTCTGCCGTTAGATGTTCTGGTCGAGATTGAAGCCGTTGCCGTCCGGGAGGAAGAGTAATTGTCATACAAATTTGCGGTCATCGTCAATCCGGCCGCCGGGAAAGGTCGTACGGTCCGGCGTCTCCCGATGCTCAAAGAGATCGCCGGGCGAAGCGGGGCGCGCTTCGATTTTTATTATACGGAAGCGCCGCTTCATGCTACTAAAATCGCCGATGAAATTCATCAGGAATATGACGCTGTGGTCGCTTATGGCGGCGACGGCACCGCCAACGAAGTCATGAACGGTCTGGCCGGTACTAACACACCGTTCGGTGTGATTCCGGATGGAACGGGAAATGATTTTGCCCGTTGTATCAATGTGCCGCGCACTATCGAAAAAGCCATTCAGATTTTGACCGAATATAAAACCCGTTTTATGGACCTTGGGACCATCGGTAACCGTATTTTTATGAATGGCGTCGGCGTCGGCTTCGATGCTTATGTAAATTTGAAAACGAAAAGTCTGAAAATGCTGAAAGGCAGCCTGGCTTATCTGTACTCATTGCTGTCGAGTTTAGCCGCCTGGAAATCGCTGCCGATGGAAATCGAAATCGATGGCTGTCCGATCAGCACCGACCGTTCGTTCCTAGTGGCAATCGGCAACGGTTGGGCGTGCGGCGGCGGTCTGAAACTCAATCCGCTGGCGGATATTCATGATTCGTTATTCGATATATGCCTGATTCCGGAATTGCCGGTCTGGAAATTGGTCATGAATCTCGGCCGATTAAAGAGCGGAACGATTGCCGAAGTCCCGGAAGTCCTGACGATGCGTTGTCAGACGATCAGAATCAACAGTGAAACGCCATTGCCGGTGCATTTCGACGGTGAGATTTTCGATTCCAATACCAAAAATTTAAACATCGGAATCGTTCCGCAATCGGCTGTGGTCGTGGGAGCCTGGTAAATCATGAGGAGTTGCGTCTGAAACGCCTGGTATGTTTAATCGGATTGCTGGTTATAATCAATGGTTCCGGATGGAGCGCGACCCCGGCGAAGGCCGATACACTTCTGCACATTTCACCCAAAGGCGCCCTGAGACGCTCGGTGATTATTCCGGGGTGGGGACAGGTTTATAACCGCAAGCCGCTGAAAGGAGTTCTGTTTTTTTCGGCCGAAAGTTACTTTATTTACAATTTTATCCATTACAACCAACTGTACGGTTACGTCAAAACGACCAAGGAAACCCTCGGAGTCGATACCTGGGTCGGTTTGACAGAAGATGAAAAGAAAGCGCAGATACTGGCCATCGCCGGTCATGAACTCAGCCTGAATTCCTGGCGTCCGCGCGAAATCCGCAACAAATATGGCTGGTGGTGCATCGGTAACTATATTATTTGTTTGATGGACGCGGTCGTCGATGCGCACCTGATAAATTTCCCGAAAGACGCCGTAGAATTGACGATGAATGGAATTACCCTGAAATACACAATTAATCTCGGTAAGTAAGATGGCAGAAACACGCGACCAATGGACCTCGAAATTTGGTTTTATCCTCGCGGCGGCGGGCTCGGCGGTCGGCCTGGGCAATATCTGGAAGTTTCCGTATCTCGTCGGTGAACACGGCGGGGCGGTCTTCATTTTTATCTATTTAATATGTGTAGCCATTATCGGACTTCCGGTCGTGATGGCTGAAATAATCATGGGGCGGAGTGCCCGGAAGAATCCGGTTGGCAGTTTTCGACTGCTTTCAAAAGGCAAACCGTTCTGGATGGGAATCGGATTTTTGGGAATCGCAACCGGATTTATCATTCTCTCGTATTACAATGTGATTGCCGGTTGGTGCCTGGGATACGTCGTCGAGTCGATCAACGGTTCATTTCATGCGATGGAGAATGCGGACCAGGCGGTTCTGTTCCGCAGTCTGGCAGGCAGTGGCACTTGGAGCGTACCTTATCAGACCATTTTTATGGCGCTGACGGTCAGTATCATTTATTTCGGCGTAACGCACGGTATTGAAAAGGCCAGCAAGATTATGATGCCGAGCCTGGTAATTATCATCTTAATTTTGGTGGTCCGGGGTGTCACCCTGGAAAATTCGCGAGCCGGGATCGATTACTTACTAAAGCCAAATTTTTCGTATGTAACCGGGCGAACGGTATTGATGGCGCTCGGGCAGGCCTTTTTCTCGCTTAGTATCGGGATGGGAGTGATGATTACCTACGGCAGTTATCTGTCGAAGAAAGACAATATTCCATCCGATGCGACCAGCATTGTGGTCATAGATACTGCAATTGCGCTGCTGGCCGGTTTCATGATTTTTCCGGCGATATTTGCGTTGGGGATGAAGCCCGACCAGGGACCCGGCTTGTTATTCAACACTTCCCCGATTTTATTCAATTTTATTCCGGGTGGTTATTGGTTCCGGATTCTGTTTTTTATTTTAATGGCATTAGCGGCTCTGACCTCGACGATTTCACTGCTGGAGGTTATTACGGCTTATTTCGTGGATGAATTTAACCTGGGCCGCAAGAAAATGGCGATAATCGGTGGTGCGATTACTTTACTACTGGGTATCCCGAGCGCTTTATCGTTCGGGCGCTGGTCGGATGTTCAAATTTTCCATTTATCGATTTTCAATTTCATGGATTATCTGGCATCCAATATTTGTCTGCCGGTGGGCGGATTGTTTATTACGATATTTGTTGGCTGGTTTTGGGGACGTGATAATGCCCTGCCGGAAATCCGGCCGGGAGCCGCAGGTGTCTCGCATTGGATATTGACTTCCTGGCGTTTTCTGATACGGTATATAGCGCCGGTGCTGATAGGATTGGTTTTACTGAGTTCGATCGGACTGATATGAGAATTGCGCGAACATTTTTCCTGATGTTTTTATTGTGGGCCGGGCTTTCGGCGGCAGAACCGGATGAGAAGATCACTCTATCAAAACCCGTCGATAAATGGCTGGCAATGGATAAACTCAAACATTTCAGCACTTCGTTTTACCTGACGACGACTGTATTTTACGGGCAGAACCGCATCTTTGATATTCAGACAGATAAATCCAATCTGAAAGCGGTTGGTTTGACAATTTCATTTGGAGTGCTGAAAGAGCTGCGCGACTCCCGGCAGAAGAACAATTATTTTAGTTGGCGCGATTTGGTGGCGGATATTCTCGGAACCAGCGCCGCTGTTTTGGTATTGAACAGGATAGAATGAAAGCTTTAAACGAATATATCGGTTGTATTCACGTCCATACGGTTTATTCCGATGGCAGCGGAACCTATCCGGAAATTATCAAAGCCGCCCGGGAAGCCGGCCTGGATTATGTGATGTTCAGCGACCACCAGACTTTGCGTGGCCGGGATGAAGGCTATACCGGATGGCAGGATAATCTGTTTGTCAGCATCGGGTACGAAATTCAGGATACCGATGACCGGCACCATTATTTAGTATTTGGAATCAATAAAGTTTTACCGGAAAACCTCACGCACCAGGAATACATCAAAGTGGTAAAGGAGGGCGGTTATCTGGGAGTCGCGGCCCACCCGCTTGAACAGCGCGTTAAAAATTCACTGCCGGGATTTCCGGCCATTACCTGGAGCAGTCTGGATTATCCTGAAATCGAAGTGGTTGAAATCTGGAACATGATGTCGCACTGGTTGGAAGCCACAACCATAAGAAATAAATACTGGAATGTGCTCCATCCGCGCAGTTTTTCAACCAGCCCGGCCGATAATCTGCTGAAATGGTGGGACGAGACTAATCTGGAACGCAAAGTGGTTGGGATCGGGTCAGTCGATGTGCATGCTGCAAAGATCAAAGTACTGGGCATTTTTTCCAAAGCCATTTTTGATTATAAAATAATGTTCAAATCCATCCGTACTCATATTCTGAGTGATTTGGATATTATAAATCTAAACACGAAAGAGACGGAATCCGAGCTCTGCAAGTCGATTAAAGCCGGCCGTTGTTTTATCTCTAACTTCCGGCGTGGCGAGGCCCGTGGCTTTCGTTTTTTCATACGATCCGGATCGACTGAATTACAGATGGGCGACGCCGGCGGATTCAGCAGCGGAACGCTGATCGTATTACTGCCGTGCCGAGCTTTCTGTAAAGTGTTCCGCGACGGAGAAATTTATAACTCGGAAATGACCGACCATCTCGAAATCGACGTTCCGGAAGGCATTTACCGGGTGGAAGCCGAACGCGGTCAGCGCGGCTGGATTTATTCGAATCATATCAAATTAATTAACGGTTGAAAAATGTGTGGAATTGTAGGCATATATAATCATAAAGAGGCGGCGACTCTGACTTATCTCGGACTGTACGCCTTACAGCACCGGGGTCAGGAAGGAGTCGGCATCGCTTCTTATGACGGGAATATCAGTCATCTTCAGAAGGGTAAAGGGCTGGTGGCGGATGTGTTTGCCAATCGGGAGAGTTTGAGCCGTCTGCCCGGCAAGACTGCCATCGGACATGTGCGCTATTCGACGCACGGCGGCTGCCTCAATGAAAACATTCAGCCGCTGGTTTTCAAATATAAAGGCAGTCAGGTCAGCATCGTTCATAACGGCAATCTGATAAATTTGGATGACATTCGTACTGATCTCGAAGCGCACGGCACTTTATTTCAGACGACCTCGGACACGGAATATATCATCCATCTTTTCGCGCATGCCGAAGGGGTGACCATCGAGGAAAAGTTACTAAAAGCTTTCCGCCGCTTGAAAGGCGCTTTTTCGGTGTTGATTATGTTCGATGATAAAATGATTGTCGCCCGCGACCGGCGCGGTTACCGGCCGCTCTGCATCGGTTCCTTGAACGGTTCGTATGTGTTTGCCTCGGAAACCTGCGCGCTCGATTTGATTGGCGCGACGTATCAGCGCGACATAAATCCGGGCGAGATGCTGGTACTGGACGGAGAGGATGTGAAAACCTATCAGATTGCACCGCCGGAGCCCAAACATTGTATCTTCGAATATGTTTACTTTTCACGACCGGACAGCCGGATTTTCGGCGAATATGTCGACAGGACCCGGCGTAAACTGGGCAAGACTTTAGCGGTAGAAAAGCCTGTACAGGAGGCGGATATTGTCATTTCCGTTCCGGACTCCAGCAATACCACCGCCATCGGCTTTTCTCAGCGCTCGACGGTGCGATTTGAAATCGGATTGATTCGTAATCATTACATCGGACGGACGTTCATTCACCCGACGCAGACTTTGCGCGATTTTACCGCCAAGATCAAGTTCAACCCGATTGGCGGCGTCCTAAAAGATCGCAAGGTGGTCGTCGTCGATGATTCAATTGTGCGCGGCACGACCCTGCGGAAATTAGTCCGGATGCTGCGGGAAGCCGGCGCTCAGGCAATTCATATCCGCATCGGTTCGCCGCCGGTGAAATTTCCCTGCTATTTCGGGATGGATTTCCCGTCCAAGCAGGAATTGATTGCCAACCAAAAAAGTATCGAAGAAATTCGCGCCTATCTCGATGTCGATAGTTTAGAATATATCAGCCCGGAAGGTTTACTCAATTCCATGACTTTGCCGGCCGATCACTTTTGTACCGCCTGTTTTACCGGTCAGTATTGCGAGAAAATCACCAACGAAAAGGAGGGCTCATGTTAAAAGTACCGTCAAAATCAATCGCCTGGCTCGATTACCTGTTTATTTTCCGACCGACGCTTTTTTTTGCAGTGTGGATTATTGCCCTGGCCGGTTACAGTTCCTATTTTATCGTCAATGAACAACCGGTCTGGTGGTCGCTCAAGATCAACTGGACCGTTATTTTGAACTTTGCCCTGATTACCCTTGCGACCGGCGCGACATTTATCCTCAATCAGCTGCGGGACATCGAAAGTGATAAAGAAAATAAAAAACTATTCCTGATCTCCGAAGAATATGTACAAGCCGGCCTGGCGCTGAAAATTGCGGTCGTAACGATCGTCATAACGCTCATAATTGCTGCAATCATGAATCTGGAACTGTTCATCATGCTGGGACTCTGTGTATTTATCTGGGGTTATATTTACAACTTCAAACCGTTCGAGTGGAAAGACAAGCCGATGATGGGTGTCCTGGTGAATTTCATCAGCGGACTGTGTCTGTTTTTCTGCGGCTGGATCATGGCTGGCGAGTGGCGGTGGCAGGCCGTATTCTACGCGGCACCGTATTTGTTAGCCTGGATATCAGTCGCAATCCTGACGACGATTCCCGATAAAAAGGGGGATATCAAAACCGGGAAAAACACAATATCAGTGCATCTTAAGGATAAGCCAACGGTCTGGGTGGCTTTTATCTGCCTGGCTCTGAGTTTTGGATTAGGTATGTATCACAGCGATCCGGTTATCAGTTTATCCTGCCTGCTGGCCTCGCCGTTGTATATTATCATGTTATTCAAAACGACTGAAGCATGGGTATTGCGTTCCATTCGTTATTCGATATTATTCATCGCCCTGATTCTGTGCGTCGAATTTCCGTTTTTCTTCGTGGCTGTTCTGATTAATTATTACCTCTGCCGCTTTTATTATATTTCGCGGTTTAATCTGAATTATCCGACGTTCCAGGTCGAGGAGTAATCTGTATGATCGAAATTAATCCGGAACTTTGTGATTTGTGCGGAACTTGTGTATCAGTTTGCCCGGCGGATTGCATCGAGTTGGATGAGATGAAACTGATGATCGATAATTCGAAATGTACTTCCTGCCGGATTTGTGTCAGGATATGCCCGTTCGAAGCCCTGAAACTGGTCGGATAAGGAGAGGATATGCTAACCGAATATGATGTTGTCGTCGTAGGTGGCGGACCGGCCGGAAGCACGGCGGCGCGCTTTGCCAAAACTGCCACCAATACAGTTGCCATGTTCGAGAAGGACCGCGAGATTGGAATTCCGGTGCGCTGCGCCGAAGCGACTTCCGCTCCCGATTTGGAACGATTTGTACAAGTCAATCCCACCTGGATCGCCAATCTAATCCGGAAAGCCAGGTTAATTTCACCGTCAGGTCATGAAGTTAAAATAAACTTGCCGGCCGACGGCGCCGTCCTGAATCGCCGGCTTTTCGATAACGGTTTGGCGGAGATTGCCGCCAATCAGGGAGTGGAGGTGTTCACTAAAGCCAATGTTTATAAAGTCGAGGCCGAAAGTGACCATACCTGGAAAGTTTTTATCAAACACGTCAAACGTGACATAGTAATAAAAGCCAAAATCGTGATTGCCGCGGACGGGGTGGAATCCCGCATGGCCCGCTTTGCCGGTATCCGGACTCAGACCGTTCCGAAAGACATTGAATCCTGTGTGCAGTCCTTGCTGGGCAATATCGATGTGACCGAAGATCAGATCGATTTCTACTTTTCGAGTAAACTGGCGCCGGGCGGCTATGTCTGGGTGTTTCCGAAAGGCAATCGCACCGCCAACGTCGGTCTGGGGGTCAATTGTGGCAATTACGACGGTCGTTGCGCCGCGGATTTACTGGATGCCTTCATTGCGGACAAATTTCCGCAGGCGGCTCGCCTGACGACCACTGCGGGCGGAGTTCCGGTAGCCAAGTCCTTGAAAAAAATTGCGACAGACGGGCTGATGATTGTCGGTGATGCTGCCCGGCAGGTCAATCCGGTGACGGGTGGTGGAATTCTGGCAGCAATTACTGCCGGGAAATTAGCCGGATCGGTGGCTGCCAATGCCATCGACGCAGCCGATTGGAGTCTGAAAAATCTCAAAGAATACCAGGTAGAATGGGATAAAAGCATCGGCAAGGATTACACCCGTTTTTACAATATCAAAGAATGGATTTCACAATTAAGCGACGACGATCTGGATGAGATTGCCGGGTTGCTGCAAAAAATCCCACCGACGGAGATCAATATCCTCAGCATTTTCAAAGTCGCATTACGCAATAAACCGGCGCTTTTGCTGGACGCGATAAAACTGTTTGCGCAGATGATTTGATGACTGATTTTCTGGAAAAAACCGGACTGGGCGAATTTATCGCTTTTGACGTTGAGACGACCGGTCTGAGTTCGCAACAGGACGCGATTATCGAATTTTCCGCGGTGAAATTCAGCGCTGGCAAAGCCTCCGAAACGCTGTCATTTCTGTGCAATCCGGGTTTCCCGATTCCGCCCGAAATCGAGCAACTGACCGGCATCAAAGAAGAGATGCTGAAGGGAAAGTTGCCTTTTGAACAGCATCTCGACGAAGTCATGGAATTCATCGACAAATTACCGCTCGTCGGTCATAATATTGCTTTTGACCTGGGTTTCCTGAAGGAATATCTGAAAAACTTTAAAAGCTATCGGAAAAATAAACTCTACAATCCGATATACGATACTCTCCTACTGTCACAGGCATTTTTATTTTTTTTATATAATCACCGGCTAACAACCGTGGTTGAGTTTTACGGATTAAGTGGCAAAGGCGCTCACCGGGCCGAAAACGATGCGCTCAATACCGGCCTGATTTTTTTGAAACTGATCGAAGAAGTGCGCAATTACGACTTGGAAACCATCCAGACCATCAACATGGTCCTGCAGGATACCGACGATCCCAATAAATTGTTATATAAAAATGCGGCCGAAGCGCTGCTGCTCCGGAAAAGTCTGGGCTCTGAAGAAGCTCCGGAGATCGGCTGGCAAGCTCCGGAAAATGTATTCGGCCAAGCGGTCGATAAAATCAAAGAGATACCGCGGGCAGCTTTAAAAATTGATTCGTACTTTGAGAAAACCGGTCCGGTCGCCCGCCATTTAACTGATTTCGAGATTCGCCCGCAACAAAAGGAAATGGCGGAGTTAGTGCTGGAATGTCTCCAAAATGATAAATCGGCCATTATTGAGGCCGGAACGGGCGTCGGCAAATCACTGGCTTATTTGATACCGGCGGTAGTCTGGCTGAATCAGCAAAAGAAGGAAAAGAAGCGCGTCCTGATTGCAAGCAATACTAAAACCCTCCAGGAACAGATTTTTTATAAAGAGATTCCATTCGTTTCCGAAAAACTGGGCTTGCCATTCAGGGCGGTTTTGCTGAAAGGGCGGTCGAATTACATTTGCCTGACGCGCTGGCATCACTATTTAAATGCCTTGCCGCAGCAATTACACCTGGCGGCGCGTTCGGCGATTATCCCGATCATTATTTGGCTCAAACACACCCGTACCGGCGATATTTCGGAGAATAATGGCTTTAAATTGAATATGTTTCGTTACGTCTGGAATGAAATCTGCTCCGAACCCGGTTACTGCACGACCAGCGTTTGCCAGAAGTACGGGGGGTGTTTTCTCGGGAAAGTGCGTTACAATGCAGTCAATTCAGACGTTATGGTCGTTAACCATTCCTTACTCCTGGCCGATTCGGCGGCCGATAACCAGATTTTACCGCTATTCAACGCTCTGATCGTCGACGAAGCCCATAACCTGGAAAAGAATTCGTACAATTACTTTGCGGAGCGGGTTAACCTGCCGATGCTGAATTATTTTTTAACCGGACTTTACAACGGCTCAACGCCGGAACGCGGCATTTTAGTCGATTTAACGGAAATGGCCCGGCAATTGAAATTTGTCGATAAAATCGAACCGCTCCGGCAAATGATTATCGAGAAATATTCTGATGTAAAAATCGCGGCGGAGGCTTTTTTTCGCAAAATTGTCACTCAGAAATTCGGAGCGATCGCGAACGGCCAAAAATCTTTCGGTATCAAAAAACGTTACAAGAATTTTAAGCAGGAGTTCTCTGATTTTGAAAATGAATCCAGTAGTTTAATCTATGAACTGAGCAGCTTCAGAACGCTGTTGACCGATTTGAACGTCAAGATGGAAGAGCTATGCGCCGATTATGCCGATGAATATGACGAATTGCGCGTGCGGTTGCTGAATCAGAAATTGTTGATCGAAATGTACCTGGAAACCCTGAAAACCGTCACCGAAGCCGACGATGACACTCTGATATTTTGGTACGAAATTGCCGCCAATGGCAAAGATACCAACGTGGAGTTGGTCTGTACGCCGCTCAACATCGCCGGTGATATTTTCGAAAAAGTCTATCAGAAGGTTTCTTGCGCGGTATTGACTTCGGCAACTCTCCAGGTCGCCGGATCGTTCGACTATGTTTTGAGCCGCAGTGGTTTGAATCTGATAGAAGAACATCCGGTGATGAGCAAAGCCCTCGGCTCGCCATTTTTTTATAATGATCAGATGGCTTTTTACACTTTTCATTCCGATGAGCGCGAAATTAACGAGGTATTTACGACCGCCCGCCTGATCAAGCGCCTGGCCAGTGAAACGGGGAAGGGCATTCTGGTTTTGTTTACATCTTATAGTTTTCTTCGCGATGTCTACCAGCTATGTCTGCCGGCTTTCATGGAGATGGGAATCACGCTGTTGGCGCAGGGACAGGGTTCCTCCCGGACGGCGATTCTGGAGCAATTCCGGCTGGAACAGAATTCGGTTCTGTTTGGCACCGATAGTTTTTGGGAAGGTGTGGATGTTATCGGTTCTGCACTGGAAATATTGATAATTACAAAGTTACCATTTCCGGTTCCTTCCGAACCAATTATCGAAGCCAACGTCGAGAAACTCAAAGAAGCCGGGCAGGACCCTTTTAATGAATATTATGTTCCCGAATCGGTGCTTAAATTTCGGCAGGGCGTCGGTCGCCTGATTCGCTCCATCAACGATGTCGGAGTCGTGATAAATTTAGATGGCCGCGTCGATAAGAAAGCCTACGGGCGTTACTTTAAACAATCATTACCGGTCGACCCGGTTTCAATCGTCGGTGAAGATGAATTGCTCCATGCCGTGAGAAAATTCTTCAGGATAGGGAAGTGATATGAGATTATCCCATGGTGTCGCATTGATAATGGTTTCAGTCGTATTTGCGCAGGAATTCCGGCAATTGACGGTCACTGAAATGATCACCGACCCTGGGTTAAATTCGCGGGCCTATACTGAAAAACATTATACCTGGTCGCCGGACGGGAAAGCCGTCCATTACCTCGAAAAAACCGATCAGATGGAAATTTTAATGAAATTGTCGGTTGACTCGTTGAAAATCGACACTGTATTTAAATCCGAGACGTTAAAATGGACTGACGGTGAACGCATCATTCAACCCGATCCGGCCAGTTTTATCGTAGCGCCCAATAACCAGAAAATCATGCTGACCGGCGGCGGGGATATTTTCATTTTCAATCCCAGCGATAATTCCATCACGCGTTTGACGACGGACGGAGTGCGAAAAGATGATCTGAAATTTTCTCCGGACAGCAAATGGATCAGCTATATCCGGGAAAATAATATCTGGATCGTGAGCTGTGCGACAAAAAATACGATCCAACTGACCACCGATGGCAATGAAGCCTTACTGAACGGTGCGCCGGACTGGCTTTATGAAGAAGAATTTGAACTGAAGAGCGGTTATCAATGGTCGCCGGACAGCAAGATGATTGCCTTTATTCAGATAAATGAAAAAGGCGTACAGCGTCATCCGTTAGTCGATTGGTCAACGACGAATCCGAAAATTGAATGGCAGTATTATCCGAACGCCGGCGAACAAATTCCGGAAGCCAAAGTATTCGTTACGGATATCGCCACGAAGAAAATTGTTTGTCTGGAGCGACCGTTACCAAAGAACGAATACATTCCCAGAATAGATTGGTTGAGCGATACCAATTTAGTCGTCATTCAATCCATAAACCGGCTCCAGAATTATAAGAAGTTATCCTACGGTAATCCGGTCACGGGCGAAATGAAGTTAATCATGGAACAGAAGGACTCGTATTGGCTGAATGTCACGGATTTATATTATTTTATGAAAACCTCCCGCAATTATATCTATTATTCCGAAAAAGACGGATATATGCACCTATACCTGCATGATTTCGCCGGGAACATGATCAAACCGATTACCCAAGGTAACTGGATGGTGACGGAGTTGAACGGTGTCAACGAAAAGGAGAATCTCGTTTACTTCACCGCGACTAAAGAATCGGTACTCGAACGCCATATTTATAAAGTTGATCTGAAGTCAGGAGCGGTAACCAGAGTTGACAGCACAAATGGCGAACATTCAGTGATTTTTAGCCACGATATGCAATATTATTTGGATTTCTATTCGAATATCCATTCGCCGACCGCAGTAAAAATGTATCGGAACGATGGCCGGGAAGTGCGGGAGTTGTTTCGCAATCGTAGTTTCAGCCTGGCAAAATATAATTTGGGGAACACTCGTTTTTACAAAGTACCTTCGATGGATGGTGATACCCTGAAAGCCTGTATCCTCTTTCCGGCGAATTTTAATCCGCAG
>Ga0172375_10006195_pt1 | contig 16887 bp, 11 predicted proteins | sample LakKiv1m_FD_114537 | JGI IMG/M metagenome (GOLD analysis project Ga0172375, IMG submission 114537) | Freshwater microbial communities from Kabuno Bay, South-Kivu, Congo - kab_092012_11.1m | ecosystem: Environmental > Aquatic > Freshwater > Lake | place: Democratic Republic of the Congo...
ATGGATTCACAGGTTCAACAGTAAGGCAAAGTTCTGCATATCCGGCTGCAACATCTATAGATCCTGGAGTATAGGTTGGGTTAAGTGTTCCGGCATCATCAAAAGCACCATCGCCAGTTGTCGTCCAGCTAACCGAACTGTTGTTGGCCTCAGTAGCTTCAATTAAAATATAGGAGCTGTTTTCGCAAATGGTCGCATCATTTCCGGCATAAGCGACAGGTGAATTTTGTATGGTCAGGATCATGTCATCCCAGGAAGGCATCGTACAGGGTGAAACTGGCGTGGCTGTAAGTGTGAGTGTAACGGTTCCAGTCAGGATATCATCGGTGTCTGGTGTATAAACCGGATCGGGAATGCCTGAATCATTAAAAGAACCTTTTCCTGATGTTGACCATTCGATACTTCCGGAGTATTGTGTAGTTCCTGATAACTGATATCCATCACCTTCGCAAATAATTGCATCAGGGCCTGCATTGGCCTCAGGTGATTTCTGGATAACCAAATTCCTGGAGTCCGATGCTGAAACAACACATGGAGAAATAGCTGATGCAGTTAACGTTAGCATAACTGTTCCATCGGCGATGTCGGTTGTTCCCGGGAAATAAATCGGGTCTAAAATAGAAGTGTCATTAAAAGTACCATCGCCTGAAGTTGTCCAAGCAACAAGAAAATAATTTTGCGAAATACCTGATAGCTGAAGAAAGGATGTCTGGCAAATTGTAACATCTGAACCTGCATCGGCAGTGGGTGAATTTTGAAGCGTTAAAATCATCTCACCTGATGAAGAAATTGTACAAGGTGAAATTGCAGATGCAGTAATTGTAAGTGAAACGGTGCCTGCGATTAAATCATTTGAGCCTGGGGTATAAACAGGAGTTAAACTGCTGGTACTGCTAAAAGTCCCGTCGCCTGTTGTTGTCCATCCAATGCTTCCATTATACTGCGATGTACCCGACAATTGATAATTGCTCCCGGTACAGATGGTAGCATCGGATCCGGCATCTGCAACCGGAGTTTTCTGGAACACAAGGATTTTGTCGTCTGTTGCAGAACCAGTACATGGATTAAGAGCAGCAGCGGTCAGCGTCAAAGTAACAGTTCCATTAGATATATCTGTTGATCCAGGTGTATAGACCGGGCTAAGGATTGAGGAACTACTAAAAGTTCCGTCGCCCGATGTTGTCCATAATACACTGGCATAATTTTGGGCACTACCCGATAATTGGTGTGTGGAGGTTTCGCAAACGGTTGCATCATTTCCTGCATTTGCAGTTGGTAATTTGCGAATGGTAAGAATTTTGGCATCTGCAGTAGCTATTGTACATGGTGAAATAGCTGTACTGGTCAATGTTAAGGTAACCGTTCCATTGGTGATGTCAGTCGTTCCCGGTGTGTAAATAGGATTAAGTATGGTGGAATTACTAAAAGTACCATTGCCTGAAGTTGTCCAGGCAACATCAACATTGTACTGGGCAGCACCTGCTAACTGGTGTGTGCTTCCTGTACAAATGGTAGCATCACTACCGGCATTGGCTGTTGGTGATTTTTGGATTGTAAGTATTTTTGTATCCGTGGCTGCAACAGTACAAGGGGATACTGCAGAGGCCGTCAGTGTTAAAGTAACTGTGCCATTTGTGATATCTGTTGTTCCCGGTGTGTAAACCGGATTAAGGATCGTTGTACTGCTAAAGGTACCATTTCCGGAAGTTGACCATGCAACACCTGTATTATTTTGGGCTGACCCTGATAATGTGTGTGTGCCAGTCTGGCAAATAGTTGCATCAGTACCCGCATCACAAACAGGAGCATTTCTGATGGTTAGAATCATAACATCAGAAGCGTTGACTGTACAAGGATTTATCGGACTTGCCGTTAAGGTAAGTGTTGCTGAACCAACAGTAATATCTGATGCACCGGGAGTATAGGTGGCATAAAGGATACCGGCATTGTTAAAGGTACCATCTCCGCTGGTACTCCATAAAGTTGAAGAATAATTAGAAGCTGTTCCTGGAAGGGTCTTGTTGGCGGTCTGACAAATTGTGGCATCAGCACCTGCATTTGCAGTCGGCTGCCCGGCAACAGTAACCGTCACATTATCTGATACTGACGTTAATCCATCATAAACGGTAACAGTATAAATTGTTGTTTGTGCAGGCGAATGCACCGGATTTTTAAGTGTTGATGTAAAACCAGCCGGATTTGATGTCCATGCATAGGTATAGCTTCCGGTTCCCCCAATTACAGTAACATCCAATTGAACAGAAGTTCCGGCACAAATCGACATGGGATCAGCAGTTGCATCAATTTCGAGTGGATTGGTATTGACCGTAATAATTGCAGAAAGACCATTGTCATAAAATTTCCCATCCGAATTTGGTAATGCTGCATTATAAGTTACTGATGCGTTTTTTACATTTGAAGTTGTATTAAAATAGACCTTCCAAATAAAATTTTCGCCCGAAGCAAAGCCTTCCTTCAAAGGGCTTGTGGTTGCATCATCACCAAAAGCAACAACAACTTTATTGTGAACACCGTCCCACACATTGGTACCACCACATTTTTCGACACCATTTTCGTCGAGGTAAAAGGCGCCGATAAAATCTCCCGGCTGAAGCGGGGTTGAAAATGTAGTTGTAGTTGCAATCGAAATTAAATGTGAAGTGGCTGTTTTTGTAAATTCCCATCCTGTCGGGTAATCGACAACATTGATGTAGGCTGTTTTTGTTGTGGTAACAGTATCAACACCATCTGTAGTAGCCAGGGTCACATCATATGAACCCGCTGTGCTATAATAAACCGGAGGCGGGATATGGCCAGTGTAAGTAGCTGGCGTCCCACCCGGGAACGACCACATCCATACAGTAATGGTACCCGTTGAAAGATCGGTAAAATTTACACTGTTGGTCACCGGAATCAGTGTTAAATCTGCTGAAAAATCAGCAACCATCGATCTGAAATCCTGGACAGGGAAGTAAGTATCATTGGATCTAATCTGAAATCCTACAATAGTTTCAGACTGATTTAAATCCTCCATATCCTGGATTTTATCGTGATTACGATCAATCGATTTGTTTGGTTTATTGCCATCATACCGATCATATTTTGGCACCTGGCTGGCAATCAGATAGTTGCTAATCACAAAGATTAGAATAGTGAATAAAAAGTAGGTTTTCTTCATTGCTAATTAATTTTAAAATTGAATTATTATTAACGCGTCTTGCAAAATAATGAATCTTTCCGATACGGAACAAGATTTTAAAGGTACAAATAATTAACCAATGAAATGTATGAATATGATGTTTCTTGCACCCTGTTTTTTTTTATTGTTTCAAATATGAAAAATAATCCTCTGAACCCCTTACCAATAAAAGGTTTCTTAACGATAGCGATTTTTGATGCAATTCAGGTTTATGGTAAAAAAATTTTCGAATAATTCCGGAAAAAAATATTGAGTCCATTTTTTTTAAATCAATAAGAGTTTACATGAGCGATTTTTTTCATAAAATCACTGTGATCCTGAAAAAAGATTGAATCCTGGTATTAAATTATTATTAATTTCACCGAAATTCATATAGGTTGCGTATAAAAAGTTGATTTTCAATTTTTTATTACTACTGGCTCCTCCGGTAATTTTCACCGGAAACAAACATTTTATGAAGTCGTATCCGTTAATACGAATCCAACTAAATTCTTTACAACATCTGTACCGGCCAAACTTTTGATTAATCCACGTCAGTTCGAACTGATGTCAGAGTGCTTTCTGGTAAATGCGGAATCGCTTGAGAACCCGACCACCAATTTTAGTGAGTTCGGCAAGCATTTTAGTATTTGTTTCCAGCACGAGGTGGCTTTCGATTTGCGTGATTTCATGCTTCCGGCATGATTCAAAAATTTTCATCCCCATCATCACATCTGCTCCGCGATTCCTGAATTCTTCCTCGATGGCACCCAGCATCAGGTCTAATTTATTTGTTTTTTTTGCCGATTGTAAAATATAATAGATTCCGAATGGAAAAAGCCTGCCGCCTGATTTTTTTATCCCGTCGCTCAAACAGGGAATGGCAATAATGAATGCGACTATACGATCCTGAAAAGTAAGCACTTTTACGAATTCGGGATCAACAATGGGTAAATATCTTTTGGCAAATTCATCAACTTCTTCTTTATCAAGCGGCACAAAACCATAAATGTGGCGATATGTTGCATTGATCAATTCAAAGATGGGTTTATTAAGGGTTTCAGTTGTTTTCGACTGGTAAATTCATGCATGATCAATCCGTTTGATTTTTCGGCACGTTCGAATATCCGGCGGTAGATTGCAGATGTTTCCTCCGGAATGTCGATGATATAATCTAGTAAATCGACTTGTTTTGCATAGCCAAAATTTGTAACAAGGTTTATCATGTAACCGAAGTTACAGTTTGAAGCAATCACTGCCTGTTTATCAAAACCTTCGATAACAAATCCTTGTGGGTCCTTGTCTGAAAAACCCATTGGGCCCACCATTTTGGTCATTCCTTTCTGTCGTGCCCAATTTTCGACAAAAGCTAAAAGATTTTCAGCAACCTCAGTTTCGTTGTAGCATTCCATAAATTCGAATCGGGCATCGTTTGTGTTTTGTTGCTCATTATAGCGATGATTGATGATTCCCATAATCCTGCCAACAGCGTTTCCATTTTTAAAGGCAAGGGCAAGAATCGTGTCGGAATAGCTGAATACTTTGTTCTTTTCAGGATTGAAAAACTTCCATTCATCCATGTAAATTGGTGGGATCCAGGCTTCGTGCCCCTTGTGAATTACTGCCGGCAGGTGGATAAAGGTTTTTAAATCACTTTTGGCACTGACTTCTCGAACTTGGATTGTCATTTTTATGTAATTAAAAAAGATGTGCAAGATACAAAGAAATCGATATTGCAATCCTGAACAGCTAAAATTCAATCCAAAACAAATCAGCACACAAACATTTATCTGCGATAAAGATCCATATATGGTGTATAGTCAATTTTTTCGGGCGATTGAATGAGGAAAACCCGACAAGGAGTTTCTGCTTCAAAAAGAAGATTTGTTGTAGCGCTGATAATGGCAAAGTCATCTTTTTCGACTAATCTTTCAGCTAACTTCATTGTCCCGCTGGTCATGTAAACCGATGCTATCATTCCATCATTCAGGATAAAATTATGATTTCCTTTCCCAAACCTGATTTCGAAAATCGAAACACCCTGAGAAACCATTTTCAGGGGCGATCCATCACCTTTGATGGTTTTAATGCGCATTCCGTCGTGTTCTTCTTGAGGAAGGTCGTTACTTCTGAGGTCATTGTATGAGGGTTCAAGATGAATTGTTTTGGTCAGGTCCGGATCAAACCAGATCTGAAAAATGTGGCTTCCGGCATTCATTTGTTCTGCATGTGTAATTCCCGATCCGGCCCGGATAATCTGCACATCACCCTTTTGCAAAGGAAACCAGCTTTTGTTTTTATTATCATAATGAACAATGTCTCCTTCCAGAATAGTCGAGATGATCTCGAAACCCTGATGAGGATGTTCACCGATTAAACTTCCTTTATCACTCCAGGCATGCGCCCAATAAAACAGGTTCGAATAGGGGGTCTGCGGGCCCCGGTCCTGGGGAAATCCAATGGGTTTGTTCTCTAAAATTTCACCACCATTAAATTGCCCCTTTGCTTGTTCCGATTTTTTCTGCACTTTAATATTCATCTTGCTATGGAAGCTAGTGATTTACAATTAACAAAATTGAATATTTAAAGTTTAAATGAACAGCAAAACCTTACCCGCACAGCAAAAAAATGATCAGGGCTTTTCAGTCATGTTATCTTTCAAAATTTTTTTAGTTGGATTTAAAATGGGCAGAATTCAAATATTCAAAAACTTTCTTTATTATTAATCAGTTTTTTATATTTTTGCAACCCTCAAAAAGCAGAATCTGCAAATACATTGATAAATTAATAATTACGATCAGAAAAAATGAAGGTATATCAAACCGACGAAATTCGCAACATTGCTCTTGTTGGAGGAGCAAAGGCAGGAAAAACCACACTTGCCGAATGCATGCTTTTAGAAGGTGGTGTGATTAACAGAAGAGGCTCTGTTGATGATAAAAATACTGTTTCCGATTACAGGGATATCGAACACGAGCGCCAGAACTCAGTTTCTTCAACAGTGCTTTATGCCGAATTTGGCGGAAAGAAAATTAATATTATCGACACACCCGGTTTCGATGATTTTGTTGGGGAAGTTGTTTCTGCACTTAAAGTCGCCGATACCGGTGTGATGGTCATTAACGCACAAAACGGCGTTGAGGTTGGTGCTGAAATCAGCTGGAGATATACTTCACGCAACAACACGCCTGTAATTTTTGCCATCAACCATCTGGAACACGAAAAGTCGAATTTTGATGAAACCATTCGCCAGCTCAAGGCTCAGTTCGGAAACCACGTAACCATTTGCCAGTACCCGGTCAATTCGGGACTTGGTTTTGATTCGGTTATAGACCTGATCAAAATGAAGATGTTCAAATACCCCGACAGTGGGGGAACTCCACAGGAATTAGACATTCCAGCATCTGAAAAAGCGAAAGCCGAAGAACTCCAGGGTATTCTTATCGAAGCAGCTGCCGAAAATGACGAAGCACTGATGGAATTATTCTTTGAAAATGGAACCCTTTCGGAAGACGAAATGCGGAAAGGTATCAAAGCCGGTTTAATTCACAGAGGTATGTTCCCGGTTTTTTGTATCAATGCAAAACACAATATGGGTGTTTACAGGTTAATGGAATTCATTGTTACTGCAGCACCGGCTCCTAACGAAATGCCCCCGGTGAAAACCACCGGCGGCAAAGAACTAAAATGCAATCCTGCCGACCCGACCTCTTTATTCGTTTTTAAAACGTCTATCGAATCACACCTTGGTGAAGTTTCTTTCTTTAAGGTTTACAATGGTGAAATTAATGAAAGCAGCGACATGGTTAATGGAAATAACGGCACCAAAGAAAGAATGTCGCAATTGTTTGTCATGGCTGGGAAAAACCGTGAAAAAATCGGGAAATTTGTTGCCGGTGACATTGGAGCAACAATTAAACTGAAAAACACTTCTACCAACGAAACCCTTAATTCGCCTAAAATTGCGGATGATATTATCGAACCCATCGTATTTCCTGATACCAAGATTACACTGGCTGTAAAAGCCAAAAATCAGGGTGATGAGGAAAAACTCAATGCCATCCTTCATGAAATGCACAAAGTTGACAAAACTTTTACCATCAGCTATTCACGTGAGTTACGGCAACTTATTGCAGGTGGAATGGGTGAATTGCATCTAAACCTGATAAAATGGATAGTCGAAAACATCGAGAAAATCCCGATTGAATACATCGTTACAAGAATTCCTTATCGTGAAACCATCACCAAGAAAGCAAAAGCAATGTACCGCCATAAAAAGCAATCAGGTGGTTCAGGGCAGTTTGGTGAAGTTCATATGATGATAGAACCTTACATCGAAGGGATGACTTATACCACCGAATTCCCAATCAGGGGTACCGATGAAGTAAACCTCGACTGGGGCGGGAAACTCATTATGAAGAATTGTATTGTTGGTGGTGCTATTGATGCACGCTTTTTACCGGCAATTATGAAAGGTCTGATGGAAAAAATGGAAGATGGTCCTTTAACTGGTTCCTACGCCCGCGACATTGTGGTTTACATTTACGATGGTAAAATGCACCCTGTCGATTCGAACGAAATTTCGTTTAGACTTGCTGCACGCCATGCTTTCAGAGAAGCATTTAAAAATGCCGGTGCAAAAATTCTCGAACCCATTTACGACGTTGAAGTGATTGTACCCGAAGAGAAAATGGGTGATGTGATGACCGATCTGCAGGGACGTCGTGCCGTTATTATGGGAATGGACAGTGAAGGGAATTACCAGAAAATAAAGGCAAGAGTTCCATTAGCTGAAATGAATCGCTATTCCACCGCGTTAAGTTCGATAACCAGCGGCCGTGCGATGTATTCGCTCAAATTTGCAGAATACGCCCAGGTACCTGGTGAAGTTCAGACCGCCCTCCTCAAGGCATACGAAGAAGAACAAGCTGAAGACGAATAGATAAATATTTCGATAAAATAATAGCCGGCCCGATTGAGCCGGCTTTTTTAATTGTAAGGAATCAGGCTTGGTGGAATGTATTTTCCAGATAAGCAAATTTCTAATATTCCATTATTCCTCTGTATCCGGTTCTTCATAAAGCATTTCAAATTTGCCTTTTCAAATAAAGGTTCATAAATTGTTGGTAAAATGAAATGTTCTTGATTATATCAATACAATCTGGTTATTTGAATTTTAGATGCTTTCGGCCCACAGAATTTTAAAAAAAGTTAACCCCGGCGCAAGTTTTGCAATTTGAAGTTGTCAAAAGAACATCATTAATAAATTATTCATTAAAACAACAACTCAAATGAAAAAGACACTATTAACAATGACAGTAATGGCGGCTATCATGATTTCAGCAAATCTGTCCGCCCAAACAGACAATGGCATAACCGGCAAAGACAATAAAGCAGTAGAAAGTGTTGAAGCCCAAACAGTACAGCAATCCAGGCCTAATTTTGTAGATTACAACGGCGATGGTATTTGTGATAGCCGCCAGGGCAGGGGAATGCGCAACAGGAATTTTGTTGATGCAAACAACGACAGCATTTGTGACAATTTTACAGCCAGGAGAGGCAACCGGCAGGGCCGAAACTTTGTTGATACCAATAACGATGGAGTTTGTGACAACTTTGTATTAAAAGGTAGCGGCAGACAGGGAAGGAATTTTGTAGATGCTAACAATGATGGAGTGTGCGACAATTTTGCGAATCGCGGTTCAGGAAAAGGGCTTGGCAGAGGCAACGGACATTGCTGTGGTAAAGGTCGGGGTTTCAGACAAAGATTTGGACAACAGTAATTAATTTGTTTCAGGCAAATTTGGCTTATCACCATTGCTTGATTTAAATTACCTTTGAAGCAGTTGTTGACAAAGACAAGCAGGATGGAGCTAAGCGAAAAGGAACTCACTCAATTCATCAACAAATTCCAGGACAAGGTTTTCAGAACCTGCCTGGGATTTGTGCAAAATACCGCGGACGCCAACGACCTCACGCAGGATGTTTTTCTTTCGGTTATCGAATCGATTGATGGTTTTAGAAACGAAGCTCAATTATCGACCTGGGTTTACAGGATTGCAGTTAATAAATCGCTGAATCATCTGAAAAAACGAAAAGTGAGAAATATCTTTCAAAGTCTCGACAAATTATTGTTTAAACCGGGTACTGGTGAATCGCATCATTATGTGCACACTCCGGCTGATGAACAGGAAACCAGTCAGGAAGCGGCCAGGTTGCTTAATAATGCACTTGGGAAATTAAGCGAGAGCCAAAGGGTGGCTTTCACTTTGAGTAAATATGATGAACTTAACAGCAGCGAAATAGCATCTGTAATGGGTATTTCGGTTTCAGCCGTTGACGCTCATATTCACCGGGCAAAGCGGAATATTTTAAAAGAATTGCAGCATACCGAAGTTGGTCAAATTTATAAGAAATGAAACGAGAAAATCTAAAAACAAATTCATCATGTAGGCGAATTGCCGATATGGCATGGGATTATCACGAAAATGAGGTTGGCCTTCAGCTTAAAAATGAAATCGAAGATCATCTCCAGAATTGTGAAGAATGCCAAAAGGTTTATCAACAAACCGAAGCTGTTCATAGGGAAATTGATAAACAAAAAAATATGTTGGCTCCACCTTTTATATCAACAGGGATCATCAACCAGCTTAAGAATAACACCAGGCGCTCATTAAGTTTTTCATACCTGTTGAAGCCGGCTTTTGCAGCCCTTATCCTGGTTTTGATGATTATTACGGGCGTTTATACCGGCAGTATTGTTGCCGGTAAAATTTACGCTTCAGATGAAGCAACCGAAACTGATGGTACTGTAAACCTGATTGCCGATCAGCATCTTTTTCAGGAGGCAGATTTTTATACACCGGGATTTGAATATTTAAACGAATAATTATGAACTTTCTTCAACAAAAACGAGTCTTACTCTGGATCATTGCCGTACTGTTGGTGTTCAACATCTCCGCGGGGATCACCATTTTGTACCATGTCATGGGAGGAAAGTCAGCTCCGGCCGAAGATATACAAATTGATTACCTGCAAAAGGAACTCAATCTGAATTCTGATCAGGCCCGGGGACTTGGTAGAATAAGAGCGCAGTTTAGTCATTTATCACAACCTGTTACCGACAAAATAATCGGGTTGCGAAGTGAGTTGGTTGATGAGATGGGTAAAAACAAACCTGATACATTACGCATCAGGGAATTGGCTTATAAATTAGGTGAACTTCAGGGAAATCTGACTTACCAGATAGCCACACATTACATCGGCATCAGGGAAATTTGCACCCCCGAACAGGCACTCAAACTAAATTCGTCGTACCAATATCTGTTTGGCCTCGAAAATCAACCACAAAAACACGGAAGAGGTTTTAGATATCGCCACGGACAGCAAAACAGGGGAAATTAATATGATGGGGGCTTTATGGATTTTTTACTCTGTTCATAAAACAGGTTACTGCTCCTGCGGTGGAACCTTTTAAAAAAAAACCTGGAATGATCACTTTCTGAATAAATCTTAGAGGAATATTCATAATTGTCATTGATTCATGGCAAGCTTAAATTTTACCTCCCCTGGCTTTTTTGAGCCTGACCAGAAATGGTTTCGTAAGAAAACTATTTTCACCGATTCGGCAGAAGTTTTCGAACATAGGCTTATTTACTGTAAAAGCCATAATATTGGCAGGCAAATGGTCGCGCATGGCCATATCGGTAGCGCCAAGTATGGCTTGTGGAGCAGTTACCGAGTCGAAAAGTGGCAGCAATTCACTGCAACCTGAGCCAAATGGTGCTTTTACGGGCATTAGATCACCCGGAACAGAAAAATAATTTGCAGCAAGTAACAAAACGCTTAGTTGATCAGGATTAACAAAAAAAGTGATCGACTTAATAAAATCATAATACTCTTCATTATAGGGCCCTATAAAAATAGCATCATTTTCCGGTTTATAAGTCCGGCTTACTTCGAGCCATTGGTTCATCATATCTAGGGTGGCTTTTAAGCCTTCATCATCCACCAGAAATTCGATAAAATTCTGCCTGTCACGTGCGTGAACATCAAAAAACCAATGGCCACAACCCCTGCAGCCAAAATTTTCTTTCTTCAACTTCAGGGTTTTTCCCTGCATCCATTCATCATAGAATGCGAAGAGACAGGTTTTACGCTCTGGATGCGGCTCTGTCAAAGAGGTAAAAGGAGTTTGTGAAGGTGCATCATAAAGAGCAATCAATAGGTTGCCAAGGTCGATTTTCTCCGCTAGTAAATCAGGAAAAGCTGGTTTCATATATCCCATTATTAAAATTGCCAGCAAGTTTACAAATAATTCAATTACCAGGTTTATCCAAACAAAAATTGAGTGTCTGTCGGATGGAGCAATTTAATTTTGGAACATATATTTTATATTTATTTAACATATCTATAACCTCTAAAACTTGGATAGGGCTTGTTGATGGACTATATTTGCCTGACATTCAATTCATACATAAAGCATTGCATATATTATTGTGACATCGCTCTACTCAACGGGCATAAAAATTATCAACGATGAAAATACAATTACTAAGAATTATTTTTATTGCAATTGTTGTTACAGTTGCAATTGGTGGTTTTGGACAAACCCCGGACATAAGGCTTCAGGCTGTAAAAAGGAATATTCAGCCAGCGAATACGCTGGATTTCACACTTCTTTACGGCCAGACCGAACATCCTGTAGCTTTCGGAATAACCTCTCAACAATTCCCCGATTTTCCGGCCTATTCTGACCAGGCAGCCGACGACTTTGTTGTTCCGGATGGTGAAACATGGTCGGTGGAAAATATGCAGATCAATGGATTTTATAGTGATGGAGGTGGCCCTGTTATAATGGCTAATGTGTTTTTTTATCTGAACAATCCTGAAACCAACTCACCAGCTGATCTGATTGTAATGGAACCACAATTAATTGTCGAATCAGATCCGACGGGAAACTTGTTTATCAATTTTGGTACCAGCCCGATATTGCTTGAAGGAGGTCATTATTGGCTCTCCGTTCAGCCGGTAATGGACTATACAAATTTTGGCCAGTGGTTTTGGGCCAAACAGGCTGCACCGACAATTTCTGAAGAATTTTACTGGCAAAATCCCGGCGGAGGATGGAATTTGCCAAATACCTTTACATGGCAAAAAGCATCATTAATCAATTGGGGGAATCCCTCAGCGGACTGGAACCTTGGTTTTGCCCTGTTCGGTACAACATTAAGTCCCATCAATCGTAACTTTTCATTAGTTGTTGGTGATTACCATAATCCGGAACCCTGGCACGACTGGATTGATGGTTATGGTGATACACGCCTGCAGGTTTTTATTGATGGTCCAACGGTAAATGTAACAGGAATCGATTTTTTTTATTCACTCGATGGTGTTGAATGGAATTTGTTTTATCACGACAGTGATGGAACAATACTGGCCGAAAACACTACAATACCGGGGCCTCAGGGTGATGGATGGGCCGGGTATTTCCCTACTTCACTTATCCCCCCTCAGGATGTAATGCTAAGGTTTAAAGTTGTTGCAACCTTTATTGATGGGAGTATAGCCGAAAAAACCGATAACATACAATTCGATGCATCACCTCCAAGTGGTATCCTGATTAATCTTGAAGATTTCATGATTATTCATGACAATACAATTTTACTCGATATTGAACCGGGGACATGTACAGATTTATCTTATGCCGAAGTTGAATTGGTCACCAAACCCGAATCGTTTAATAAAGGTGTACCACACATCACCCAGCCAACAGGCACTTCTTGTGCACCAACTGCGGCCGCTGCATGTTTGAAATGGTTTGGCGGTTTAGTAACAGGCGGATTGAATGATGCCGATTTGATCGACAGCCTGAAAGGCCGTTGTAAGACTGACCTGGGAAAAGTCGGAACCAATCCGGATGATCTTGCGAAAGGGATCAGGGACTGGATAGCAGCCCATGGTGATGGATATACTGTCCGCGGCCCATTACCTTTCAACTGGAAGCAAATGCGCAATGAACTTGAGCGTGGCCAGGATGTGTTGTCAGGAATAGTCTGGACCGGAGGCGGGGGCCACCGGATGACATTCAATTCGATAAAAAACACACCGGAGCCTGATGGTAAAATACGGATCGATTTCATGGATCCGTGGACCGGACAGGAGGAGTGGGGTTATGTTGATCCCGCAACGGGTGAACTTAGTGGATTTACTGGTGCCGGACCAGGTGGAACGCTGGGCAATGTAATCATTGTTTGTCCGAAGGAAACCAGTCCATCACCGGGGACCGGGATTATTCTTCCCGGACCAAACCCACCTGCGATAAGCATACCGGTGCCATTGCCGGGATTATATTTTCTGAGGATAAACGCGGTTGATAACAATGGTAACGCAGCCCGGTTCGATTTGGTGGTCGATAATGAGGCCATTTTGCCTGAAATTAATATAATAAACGATCCTCAGATGCAATACAGCGAATCAATAAGGATTGTTGGTCAGCATTTTGGTGACCCTGATCCTGGAAATTGCTTACTGTTTGATGGCGTTGGTTATTGTTCAGCTGATATATTGACTTTCTGGTCGGATGATACAATTTATTTTAATTGTCCTGATCTGCCACCCGGAATTTACAATCTGCAGGTTCAAAGAAGTGATGGTATGCTAAGTAGCCCTGAACCAGTGGAAGTCGTACCGAATGGAGGAATTTCTTTCATCTCACCCATTAATAATGAACGGATTATGAATGATTTTGTCAGCATTAAAGCTGTTGTGCCTGTGGCAAGACAACTGGTCGATTCGGTCAGGTTTTATGCAACTCCCGAAGGAAGTACCGACAGGATTTATCTTGGAACGGATGCTGATGGTTCAGTTACTGGCGCTGGTACTTATGTTCCAATCGGATCGGGTGATGGCTGGAGCATGAAATGGTATGTTGATTCATTTTTTGATGTTTATTACACCATTTCTGCTGAAGCTTTTGGAAAAAACGAAAAAATCTATACTGGTTCAGTTGATTTCTTGTGGGATGCAATACCTTACCGGATTAACATACTGGAAGAAGAATCAAAGACTGTTGGTGGGAAAACACCCGCCGAAGATACGATCAGCTTAAAAGTTGATATTGATGAAACTGTATTTGATCAGATTCTGGCTGGAATTCGTCCTCTGGGTGGATTCGATTTTACGCGTGTACTCGAACATATCGATCAGAATGATGTTGAAGCAAGGGATGCTGCAAATCATGATATATCGAACGATATTTGCGGCCCCGTTGCAGCATCTGTATGTCTCGACTGGTTAAATAAAAGGGCAGGTGGTTCCGGTTATCAAAACATCCAGGATTCGATCAGGAAAATAGCCCGGAGAGCTGGAACTACAGCCGGTGAAGGCACATTTGATGATTCGCTTACAAATGCCATTAAGGATATGTTGAAAAACGACCCATTACTTAAAAATGGCAGTGCGACCAGATACGATCAAAACCATCATCCGTACAGCAGAATTGCTTCAAATCTCCGTGATTCGGCTGATGTAGTTATTATGATGCGGCAAAAACTTAAGGACGGTACCGTTGTCGGGCATTATGTTACTGTAAGTTCTCACCATTCCGAAATTTCTTATCTGCCGGTAGGTCCAAATGGTATTTATGGTTGTGCTGCTGTTCAAAAAGACTTCATCGATTTTATGGATCCGGCCACAGGTGAAACTACCTATTGTGAAGCTAAATGGTACAATGATCCGCCGACGATGGCTGGATATAACATTGGTGATCAGGAAACGGACGGTGAAGCATGGGTTGAAAGTGTAATTGTGGTAACCGGGGGTTCAGGCAAAAAGTATCGTGATAATACTTATGTCTGGAGTACTCCTTTGGTTATGAACGGAACAGGAGAATATCTGATTTCGGTACCCTCCTCTGAAATTCCTGAAGGTGTCTTTGCCTTTGAGGTTACAGGTATTTCTGCCAAATCGGCCCCGGTAATGGAGTACGCTGTTGTGGTTAACGGACAATATGAGCCCTTTGCCGCTTTCGCTGCTGACGATACTTCGGGTACTGCGCCATTAACGGTTCAATTCAGCGATTTTTCCCAGCCACCTGATTCCATCAGAACCTGGAAATGGGATTTTGGAGATGGCGGACAGTCTTTCGAAAAAGAGCCAATGCATTCATTTCAGAATCCCGGACTATATGCTGTTGGCCTGATTGTTTCGGATGGAATTAATTCGGACACTTTAATAAAAACTAATTACATTGATGTTACTGCCCCGGTTTGTCATGTAATAAATTTGCCTGTGGGATGGAGTGGAATATCATCCTTCATCGAACCATCAAATCCTGATATTCCGGTGATGTTTGATGCGTTGACAGGAGAGCTTGTTGTTCTCTATAATTTTGGTACAATGTATTATCCTGCCGGTGGAATACTTCCTGACAAACCCTGGGATGTCCAAAGCGGATATGTGGTAAAAATTTCTGGCGAAGCTTCATTGTCGATTTGTGGTTCGATTGCCGGAAGTCTGACAGTGTCGCTTAATGCAGGATGGAATTTAATGCCGGTGCTGAGCCAGGTTGATGTTGATGTGGCACTGACTTTTGATGGGGTAGGCCCGGTAACTTTTGCAAAGGATGTTGCAGGCGTCGGTATTTACTGGAAAGCATATGGGATTAATAGCCTGCCATGGATGACTCCCGGTAAGGCCTATTTCGTATACGCAACCGACAATGTTGATGTTGTACTTCAGGAGAGTTCAAGCCGGTTGAAAAATATTCCTGATACTGAAAACCCGAAACCGACCCCATGGAATCAAGTATTCAAAACTGCTGAAAGCCACATTATTGTTTTCCCTCAGGCAGTAACAGCCGGATTCAGACAAGGTGATATCATTGGTGCATTTGATGCCCTGGGATCATGCTGTGGCACCGCTGAATATTCAGGAAGCAGTTTTGGTTTAACGGTATTTGGTGACGACCCTTATTCGACAAGTGTTGATGGGTTTAAAAGTTACGAACCTTTTACCCTCAGGTTATACCGCCCCGAAACGAATCAACAATTCGGTCTGAACCTGATATACGACCCATCGGCTCCATCACAGGGGAATTATGAATCGAACGGCCTGTCGGTTATTAAATCGGTCGAAGTTTTGCCAATACTCAACAGGGGTGAAAATTCCGGCGTTGATTTCGAGTTGTACCCGAATCCGGCAAAAGACTTTATAACTATAAAAACCAATGCTTTAAACGCAATACTTGAGATTGTAAACATCACCGGAGAATTAGTTTTCAGCACAAGGCTAACTGAAACCGACACAAGATTATCAGGATTAAAACCCGGGATATATTTTGCCCGGCTTTTAAGTGCAGATGATTTGACGGTTAGAAAACTGGTAATCGAATAATTGACAAAAGCTTAATTGATAAATTTATTTGTGAAAACAGAGGCCGGCTCTTTATTGTCGTCCTCTGTTTAATTTTAATACCAAAAAGAAAGCTAATCCTGGAAAAATTATTTCCGGTTTAAAATTAGAATTACTATAAATTAGTTATTAAATACTTAATAATTGGAAATCCGATTTATCTTTGTGTGTTTACCTTAACTATTATTAACTAATGTTTCGTACATAGAATTTCTATTTGTTTGTCAAGGGATTACCTTGATGTGTTAAGTTGTTTTTTTGTCAATTACAGTGAAATAGTTTTTCCATTTTGTTAC
>Ga0172375_10006198_pt1 | contig 16877 bp, 13 predicted proteins | sample LakKiv1m_FD_114537 | JGI IMG/M metagenome (GOLD analysis project Ga0172375, IMG submission 114537) | Freshwater microbial communities from Kabuno Bay, South-Kivu, Congo - kab_092012_11.1m | ecosystem: Environmental > Aquatic > Freshwater > Lake | place: Democratic Republic of the Congo...
ATACATGAAGCTGAACAAAACGGTACTGGACGGTTACATGAAAGCGCTAGATTCGCAGACTCCGGAACAATTGAATATGACAGAGACGACCTACAATAAATCAAAAGCATATCTCCAGGAGATCGATAAGAAGATACAGAAAGCGACTCCGCTTATCGCATACAACGTCTCGACATCAGACACGCCTGAAACGGTGAAGAAGGAAGCGCCGAAAGTTCTTTTGGCACAAAATACCAACCCTCCGTGCCTTACCTGTTGAACATGAACATCGGCAGCATCATACTCTGCAGACCTCTCACAATTCGTAAGAGGCGTCTTTGTACAAGTATATAGCGGCGACGAGAAACTAATGGTCAACACGGTGAAATCTGAAGAAAATGTCATGAGGATAGGACAGAATTATCTGCAATTCGACATCAACGATGATGGCGATCACGACAACAATAATCTGAACGATGACAAAGATGATATCATCATGCGAGATGAAGGAAATATCTACATCAAATATGCAAATCAGGAAAATATATACGAAGACGATAACTATTCCAACGATTATTACGTGCATGAGATAGATTCACCGGACGACCTACGAGACAATGATAAAATAGAAGTACGTGATGACGGATATGTAGATATCGGAGATATCACGCTGAAGTTAGCGGACGAAACACAAGAAGTGAAGAACTTCAAGATGCAATGACAAGACTTCGAATCCATTTCATTCGGATGGATGAACAGCGGACTCATGGGCGACAAGCCGGATGCTTATCTCATCAAACTCAACCAGAGGATCGATACCTTCAACGACAAGAATGAATCAGACACATATGGTTTGGATGATGAAGAGTTCAATAAAAAATATGTACTCGTCTTGCCTGAGGGCACAGATACATGATGATTGATCAGTCTCAAAGACGGCTTTCCGGATAAACATCCGATAGCTTCGCTCATCACAGGCGATTCAAGCGATGCAGGTACGATCGTAGCAGTAAAATTCTATGACCCATCGCAAGAGAAGATAACGATCTCGCTCCAAGAGATTCCAAGGACACGACAATACGCACAGATAGCGACGCTCACCAAACATCAGGAAAAATTATCACAATCGCAGGCAGAGAAATTCGGACTCTACGAAATCACCTCTACACGATCCAACCAGATCGTAGCAGGAAGACAGCTTATAGGAGATAGTGTATGACCAGTATGAGAATTCACACTCTATAGACCGCAGATCAATGAAGTCGTAGGAACCGGAACGACATTCGAAGGATTTGTCAGTACTCACTACATCATCAAAGCAAACCGGAAAGATAACGTGGCTGTGCAGACGATGCGGATAGAGAAAGATGGAGAGATTATAGCAATCGACACAGGCTCTGCCGAAACAGGATCCATACAGCTTCCATCATGATTATTCTACACAGGAGAGACGGAGGAGAATCGATATTTTTGAGCACAGGATTTCAACGGAAACGTCACAAGAGAACAGATCAATCTGAATGTAAAGATACCGGAGATAGAGATCATCGACACCAATCAGATGAACGATGAAAATACGCAAGTCATAGCACAGATAAGCAACGATCTCGACGAAGGAAATGTACTCTTCCAGAGAGAAAGAAATAGTATCCGAAACATCATGACATGAGCAAACGGCACAAGCTACTTCCCACTGACCGGCAAACAGACGATAATAACGGGAGGAGTATTTTCTATAGGAAATACGATAGGATTTTATAATATGCAAGGGCAAGAAGTAGGGACCTTAAATCCAAATAATGGAAGGATAAGCGTCAGCAGTGGGTTCCAATCAATTATCAAAGTACAGCTAGATCTCAGTTCACACATGCCATTAATCAAGATATTTGACACTACTTCAAACAGCACACTGTTCCAAGTAAATTTACCGACAGAAAATCTGGTCGATATCACCATGCATCAATGAGCACCAAATTATGAAAAAACCTATCTCGACGAAACAACATTCTGAATCTTCAACGAAGGATATTGCATCAAAGCGCAAAATGATAATTGCATAATCTTCGTGGGGCCTGAAGGTCAAGTATACATTCCTACTCCATACAACAACTCTTTAGAGGGTAATTATGAATTTGATACAGCAAACAGCACAATCCTCTACCACATCAAAGATCAAAGCAGCAACCAGATAGCAACTATCAGCGTCAAATTCAAAGTTCAAAAATAACATATTTAGTATCTCTATTACAGATGACAAAAAAAACGGCCCACATCAAAATCACCATCTTGATAGCACTAGCAATCGTGCCATGTTTTTTGGAAAAAACTTCAGCTTTGGCACTGAATGATTGTGATACTATACTCTGAAATGTGGCGCTATTTGGCAAAAGGTCGATAGATGGGGAAATATATGATTTCTGAAAAGTGTATCCAAAAGATGCACTCGAGAGGGCGATTAATAATCTGACGGCCTATTGTTGCAAAGATATACTTAAACAATGAGTTACACCTGATGCAAGATGTAAAGATGCTGACAAACTTCCTACCGATTGACCAGATAGTCCATATCTCTTTGATCATCTTATCGATGTGGGGCTAAGAAGATTGGATATTCTCAATAACTACAACAAAACGCCTATTGTAAATTCAGATCCAACATGAAGCGCACGGAGACTCGGACCAGGCAAAGACAATCGGAAATGAATCAAGACAGAAGCGGAAAGCACAGACGCAACATCGCCATTAAAAATAGTTAATGGATATAAATTATATCGGACGCTTCATGAAGATTGGATGTTCAAAAAAACACATTTGAAAATAGACAATCTAATCGAAGATCAAGATGAAAAACCAAAACTTCAAAATTTTCTTACAAATTATGATATTGCAGAAATAGTCAGTCTCGCAGATAAATATAATAACCTGTGTCGGATAGCACGAAACATCTACGAAAGAAAGCCATGACAGAAAATATCTATCTGATGAGACAAATTATCTAAGGATAGAAGCTACTATACGGACTGCCAAACCATGGTCACCAATAGAATGAATCAAGAAAATGCCTATGTCAGATGAATACTTATCAATAAAGCAACGGACATGTTACAGAAAAGTTTTGAAGCAACACATAAAAAATTTGTGCAGGATAAATTAGCAACGCTTCAAGAAACTATATCTAGGATCAGAGATCTGATTTCTACGGTGGTCAGACAGGCACCATATTGTAAAAAATGCAGCAATTAAAACAGTTGCAGACGAGTCATTCCGGCAATTGTCATCCTGAGCCGAAGCCCTGAACGAAGTGAATGGGGCAGCGAAGGATCTAGACGGAATCACATTTTAACTCTCTTACCACTCACCCTAATGAAAAAGATTCTTATCAGGTTATGTATGTTCGTCATGTGCTTCTCTATATTGGGCGCAGCTTTAGCTGCTGATTTCGAGATAATCCCGAAAGCCACTGAAGATGTAGGAGGGGTGGTCAATAAAATTGGATCTTGAGGACATGTATGGGATGAATACGATAAAGTAGCTTCTTGATATCAACAAGAAGGAAAATTAGCAGAAGCATTCGCTTCAGGAGTATTTACACGAAGTCTGGTTTTGGATTATGTCGTCTATGTGATACAGTTCCTTTCGCAAATAGGACTATTCGTAGGAGCCTTGATGATCATCTATGCAGGATATATCTATGCAAGCAGCATCTTTACAGGAAAAGAATCAGGCGCCGGCAACAAAGCGATAACCAACGCCATCATATGAGTTTTGGTGATAGTATTTTCTTATGCAATCATGAAGCTAATCACGAGTGCGTTCATTTCTTAGAAACATTCTTAGCCTTTTCCACCAATAGCTTTCTTCATCAGACTGACCAGATCATTGATGTCAGATAAGGCTTGGGAAGTAAAATTCCAAAAATCTATATGCGAATTCATAAAATCTCTGACACCCTTATTGAGATTGGAAGCATTCTTATTGCTGGCGTGGGAAATAACATTCGGCAAAAAAGGAGTAGAATCTTGTTCTATATTTTGCAAATCGGACAATCTGGCATTGTACTCATCCACATCACGTATATTTTCAGCATCTACCTGATCTTTGATTGGCCTATTGACGATGATATATTTATTTTTATCGTTGGATGTCATTCACAATACCGCAGTTTCATAACTAGCATTAGTTTGAACAAACTCCTTGGCTTGAGTACTTTTTGAGATAGTAGGAAATATCTGTTTTATCTGAGTAGTAATCTGAAAAGAAAATAAATCCTGGAACTTTATCTCAGACAATGATGTATCAAAAAATTCCTTTGGTTTGGTCCTCTTAATAATTTCTCAGCCATTTAAAAGAGAATCCAAAACATTCTTTATCTCTTTAAAAATGGCTTCTATACTATAGACTTTTTTACCTCAGGTCACACGATTATTTTGCACAGGGATAGTACAGAATTTGATCTTGTACATGTCTTCCATGCCCTTCCATTTTTCTCCAATAGGTCATGAAACAGTGAAACACAGACATTGAGAATAACAATATTCTTTATCGGTCGTGTCGATGATGGAAATATCATCACATTGCGCAGTACATGATTTGAGACAATCATTCAAGCAGTTCTGTTGCTCGCCTTCTGACAATCAATTGCAGTGCTGTCAGCATTCTCAACCGATACCATCCATAGCATCTTCCACTCGTTGATTGGGCGTTCAGGATGGATATATAGCGGGCGTCGATCAGGTACCTCAAGTGATAGCGGGAACCTGAGGCGCAGTGTCTTGAGTATTGACGAGAAGCGCATCTATAGACGCTTGGAAAAAATCCTCATATTCATCCACAGTAAGAGCCAATTTTCCAGAAGAAGAAACATCTGCGGCAATACCCGTAACACATTGGCTCATAGGAAGTGCATACATATCATTGGGAGGAAATGCCTGATTATTAGCATCATTTACAAAATTTTGTATTCACTGATCGGCCGTAGCAAGAACATCATTCGAAGCACCTACTCTGTTTTCTGTGTCGCCATTGAGACCGGGCAGATCAGGAGGAAGCGCACCCGTTACGCCTGTAAGTTGCAAACCAGAAAGGATAGAAAAGACACCACCGGGCTGAGACGAAGAATCGCCATCTGATGATATATTTGATCATGCAGTAAGCGAAGCAATGGTAGGCAATTCATAAAACAAGGTTTGCACGGGAGTAGTAAATGATTCAAATAATTTTTTTCCAATTTTATCTATATCGACCAAGAGATCGTAATCGCCATCATCCAAAGTTCAATTTTGGAAAGTATCATCTCAGAAATTATCTTGCATGATAGTATCTTGATTGAAAGTAGCATGTACGGGCTCTATGTATTCCTTATTGAGGACGTTGCTTACATCTTCGTATTTCGAAACATCAACAAAATCAGTCTGACCCTTTCGACAAAGCAAAAACCTTCCATAGCTTTTAGCGACATCAGTCGAGCTAGGGACAGCAACCCTTTTTTTGGATGTATGTATGACAGTAAGTTCTAGTGTTGATCTAAAATTGGAGCTTGATTCATACAAGACGTTGACCACATCATCAGCAGAGATATTACACGAAGCAAACTCAGGGTGGTTGTTCATAATCTTGTCTATTGACGCAAAGGTGATTTTCACTTCATTATTTCTCACTAAAGTGAGAGCATTAGAATAGATATTTGTAACCTTGCCATTGGCAAACATCTGAGAGACGTCCTTTGCTCAGAGATTCTGCAATCCAAGAGCATTTCCAAGGCTAGCGTTGAACTGTCGAGAAAAAGTACATGATGATCATGAGATCAACAGCGCAAGTACTGCAACAATAGCTCTGGAAATAAAACGTTTATTCATATATCAAGATAATATAAAACTACTGACGTAAACATTGCACACCCTTAAACTTCATGCCAAATAAGGTGTATACCGGAGTAGCAATTTTGGCGATAGCTTGACCAAAATCCTGCAGACTTTCTCGATACATCAAGAATCATATATGAAGAGGGAAAGTGACGTAAGCGTTGCGAAGCATTCTGATGCTAATCTCCAAGGCTTGTTTGGAGAATATCAATTCAGTCTTCATCTCATTGATACGACTTGTTTGTTGGGTGATTATTGTTCAAACTCAAGCTTCCATAGTAGAATCTTTAAAAAGGGTAGGATTTTTTTTCACCTGCATGCCATAATATTCGACGAAGAGATTGTAATAAAATAATTCATTGTAAACGAGATTGATAAACGGGCTTAAGCTTTTCTGAGTAGGATCTCATCGCAAACCGCACAAGATGATATTGTACGAAGAGTTCGTTTTACCAAGATCCGAACACGTTGTAGCAGCAAGCGAAGCATAATCATTGTGCATGCCAGAAGCGCTAAGAATATTTAAATCATTGAACATTCTCTTTTGTTTGCGGAGATATTGAGTCATATAGGTACACGTTTTAGTAAAGTGTTTTCACAAATTCTGACTTTTATCACATATATTGATACCATTGAAGTACGAAGCAGAAAAATTATTAACCTGAGTCTCTATGGGACTCTTTGTTTCGTTATCGGTCTGCAAACCATAGACGTCAGCTTGCTTGATAGTAAAATATTCTTTGATAAGGGAGTTGAAAAGATCATCGACATAAAGATAAGCAAGATACTTTTGATCATTTTTTACAGGCAGATCAAGCTTAGCAAAATCTGATTCTTTAAAATATGCAGCAAAATTTTCAATTTTACCTGTAAAAAATAAAGAAGAGTTAGGATGTATATTTTTACACAAGAGATAGACAAAAGAAGATTGATTGGGAGAAAAAATAAAGCTACTCCTGGAGTCAACGTGAGAAGTATTGTTGACTAATACGGAAGCACAGTAAGAAAAAATCAATCCTTCCAAATTACGCGGACCAGAATTATCATTACTCGGATCGGTACTTACGGTGAGCAGAGTGAATAAATTATTGAGATATTTGTCAGGTGAGGTCTCAATTATTCAACCATAATTATCATTGATGCTAGAAAACAAAGAAGAATAATCGACCGCATATGTACAAGAAAAAGATATAAGCCCTAGACCCAGCGTCAATAATGAGTTTCTAAAAAAACGAGAATTAAACATCCATCACACTGACTAATAAAAGCATTTCCCTCATAAGTTCGCACATTGCGCTTCGCAAGCATTTCAAAGATTATTAATCAAATTATTTTTATCTTGGCTATTTCTATTTCAAATCACCTGATCAATCGTAGTTCTTACAATTTCTAAAACTTGGAAAAAAGGATATGTCACGTCAGAATTATCAGAAACGATTGCGCTTTCGTTCATATCAGCAGCCTCGGCATACAATGCATCCATAGATGCTTTGATATAGGCATACTGACTCACATCAACAGTAACATTGCCACCCAAAGCCTCTACCAGAGTAATAACACTCTTTGTCTGACTATTTACATCATTATGTAATGTACTTTTCAAATCAGCAACTTCCTTTTTAACTTCTTTGGCTGCCGCTCTTCTTTCGGCGGTAGTCATACTTCCACTACCTCTAGAGAACATCGCAGCTCGCTGATTATTCTCGAAGAGGTCTTTTTGCATGTCTTTCCACCCATCACTAAGTTTGTCGCCAGCTGCATCAATCTGATCTCTATAATTCTTGAGGCCGAACCATCAGGTACTCGCAGCTGTTGATTTAAGTCAGAATTTACTTTTGAGGAGTTGCTGATTCCTTTTTTTCACGGCATCTTTATCAGCCTGACTAGCGTTCTTCCCTCCTCATCGCATGGAGATAGCAAGCCTTTGAGATGCGTCCTGGATAGTCTTCCATACATCTGTAGTGCCGCTTCAAAAGGTTTTTCAGATTTTGGTGATATTTTTGACAAATTTATTGATAGTATCATCGCATTGTGTAGGTCGCTGCGCACATTGATAGCCAGCCTGCATATTGTCTATCATCGTTTGATTGAAGACGATTTGGATATCGGGAGAACTACTGATAAGCTTTGTCTTGGTAAATTCTGATCTGAATTGCTTGATCCTCAGACCGGGCGTAGCTATGAATGTCTTCAAAGAGCTATTCATCCTCATCATCAAAGTAGTGATCTGCCTATAGGTAGCATATTGGGTAATTGCAGTGCCTTGAGCAAACAGTCACTCTCCCTCCGGGCCATATTTATTCATGATCTGTTGGAAAACATTCACGTTGATCGGTCAGACTTCGTCAGTCCATCATCATCCAAGTCCCAATTCATATTTTTTATCGCTGATCAAACTATCTGTTTCCATCAGGGTCTTATAATCCCTGAGAAAGACTTTGCCTTTAAAGAGTATGGAGAATCAGCCGGCGAAATCCTTAAGACCTCACCGATTTTTGAGATCAGTGAAAATCGCAGTGACGGCAAGCGCAGACTGCAATTTCTGCCTTATATTTCTCATGAATTTGCTTGCGAGACCTTCCTTAGGCGGCTTGAATTCAGTACCCTGGAACCAGGAAGGAGAGACATATTGGCCGAGATAAGGATCTCTGGTGCCTACCGTTCTGATGGCGGTAGTCATCTCTTTGATGAAATTTGTCATAAGTCTGAATCCATAAGCAGGCGCAGAACACGTGGCACAGTCTTGCGCGGTCGTAGTGTCTTGCGCAAATACAGATGCAGAAAAAACAGAGAAGCAGGAAGCTATCGCTATCAGGATGATGAATTTGCTCTTTCTGTTTTTGTTTGTCCGCATACAAATATGTAGTATAAAAGTTAATTGCTTATTCTAGTAGTGTCCCATGGCCTCCGGCCTGCATTATCCTTCACATAATTCGCTTCGCTTTCATACGCATGGAGGAAATTCCCATCAAATGCGCTAGCCACGAAATTATATTTCTTCTTAAGGATCTCGTTACGTTTTGCCATGGCTTTGAACAGGGCATTGTGGTTTACGTATAAATTGAAGCATTCAGCGAAATCCTCGAAAGGATCGCTCATCCCGTATCAGCTACAAAAATCTTTTTTCAACGATCAGGACTTCCTTATCTTCTCGCTTTTCCGGGAGTTCGCATAATATTGGAGAGAAAGGTCATCATTGGAGAAGACTTTCCTGCCGAATTCAGTGAAAGCACTATGCTTATTGGTGCTCACTCATTGCAATGCTCATAAGTCATAGATATGTCATAATTCATGAGCGACGAGTCATACGAATTCCGCCCTTGACTGTACAGATCAGAGATTGAACACGATTTCATTTCGAGTCGCATACCCTCTCCTCTCTGACAGACCATTATCGACAGTGATCTTACGGAGCACAGAAACGATATCATTCCCAACTACTACATACTCCTGGATAAAATTGATTATGCTAAAGATGCTAGAGATATAGAGATACTTATCCTTGGAAGTATACTCGCCTACTCGATCGATCACATTACACAAATCGGGATTCGAATCACATATGGCAGTGAATTTATCTTGATATTGACTACTATCCTTCGGAGCAGCGAAATGTCATTGGCCGGGGGCCACAGTAGATTCGGCGTCTAGCTCTTTGAGTCACTCTTGGATATACTGCTCGACCAGATTGCTTGTTCAAAGTCCAGTACCGCTGGATCACAATTCGAGATAGTCCTTTTGGATGATTTGAGAGATATCTTCGCCCACAGGTAAAACGGCATAATTCAGACATGCATAAAAAATAATCGCAGCAGCTATGAGCTTGATAAGATTGAAAATCTGGACATGAGTGATATTACGCAAAAGCATACCATCTGATATCATCTAAAATCTGCTGCTTGCTAGGACCATTCACATTAAATATGAGGATTTCATCGAGCGGGATCTTATTGGCATATGCATAGAGAAGGAAACTATATCATCAGATCAATATCTTACTACCCTTCTCCTGCTTCGCTTTGAATATATTTTTACCGACTCATCAAGTGATGTTTTCGACCAAAAGCGATGCCTTTTCATGTATACATTTTTGGTAGAGTTCTTCAAATATTTTTTTAGATTGCTCTTTTTGCGTAGAAACAATGAATACTGACTTTTTGACTGATGAAGAATCGAGAAAAGAAGTAGACAGATACTCCATCAACGCATCGAATTTTTCATCGAAAGACATAGTCGGTATGATGGTTTTCTCTTCATTGACGGACAAAGGAGTACATTGTTTGTTGGTCACGGAAAAGAAATAGATAGGCGTAGCCTTGAACAAATCGATGAATTCAGATCGAGAAGTGAATTTAGCATTTTCTGAATACACAAAATAGAAATCAGATTGGCCATACATCTTTTTATTGATGGAGAGGACAGAGTCGAATACATTAAACATATGAGCAATCTGACGAGAAAGTTCCAAGAAATCCGCTTCGTCGACATCGTCCTTTATTCATTCAAGATAAGCGCTGATTTGATTGAGGCACAGAGTCGTTTTGTAAAAATCAGAATGTCATAGGATGGGATCATGCTGGATATATGTCTGAGCGGTATTGGTGAATAATTTTTTGGTTTCGATAGAGAGTTCTCAGATAAGGATTTGGAAAAACTGGTAGAAATCCTGAAGTTTGGTAGACACAGTTTGACTCGGATTTTCATGAGTTTCATCAGTTCATAACTGAGATTTCAAACTATTTTTGTAAATAAGAGTTTCCAGGAGATTAAGCGTATAATAGAGATCGCATGGACGTGAGAGAAAGAAATTGTAGCTTTTATATCGCTGTTCTACATCGAAAAAACAGACAGCATACTCCTTGTAAGCATGCAATTCGTTATCCAAGATAGAAAACAGACTACCATGTGTAGCTAGCACCAAAGGATATTTGATCTGTTCTCTGCTATCCTTGAGAAAAGCATAGATCTGATGGTCGGATTTGTTATTGAGATCAAGGGTACCATAACCTCTAGAGAGGTGAGAGACATATTTGATCACAAACAAGACTTCTTCATGAGAAAAGATCTTCTTGTTCAAAAATTGCTGGAATTTCTTTTCATTGATAGTCTGATCCTCTTTGATGAATCAGATATTTTTGACCCCCAATTGATGGAGAATCTCCTTGGCAATCTCCAACTTCTGGAGGTTAGAAAAACTCAGGATAAGATGTTTTTGGGACATGAGTCACTGAAGGAGGTCCTTGATGAGGACATTACCCACGTAATATTTTTTGGCATTCTCCAATGTGGAGAGATGAAAATCAGTAGCCTTCGTTTTCACCGAAGTCGTCGAAGGAGATATTTTCTCGAGCGCCGGGAATTTGATGGGAGACGAGGTTTCGACCTTAGGAACCACGAAAACCTTGGAGAAGACAGAAGCATCTTGAACAAGGAATTGTGTAAGATTGGGATAGCTCTGACAGAGTTGAGAAAGCGTATCTATGAAATACATATACAATGCCAGAGAATGTTTGGCATCGAATAAGGCATCATGGAAAGAATCCTTGGATCAGGCAACTCTGAGTCAATAGTCTTGAAGCCGCGGTAGGAGTCCAGAATCTTTTTCTTGGAGATGTTGGACCAACACTTCCAATGCATAGCTCGGAGCATAATGCACGAATGCCTGGGAAAGCTGGAAAGTATCTATAGAGAAAGCATAGGCCAGTGAAGGAAAATAGGTGTTCAGAAAATCCAGGTCAAATTTGACATTATGTCATACGACCACTACATTGTCGCCGAAAAAATGAGAGATCTTAGAGATCACTTCTTCACGGAAAGGAGCATGTTCAAGATCAGAAATCGAGAATCAGGTGATGAATCAGACGATATGTTTGAGTTCGTCGGTTTTTTTGGATGGCTTGATCAAAGATTGAAATTGGTCGATGATTTTCCCATGGATATCGAGCTCCACGATTCAGATTTGGATAGGCTCATCCTTAGACGGATCCAATCACGTAGTCTCAAAATCGAGCCCGATATATCTATATTTTTTATTGAGCATCAGAGAAAGATAGCGAACAAAAATTATTTATCATATTCGACCTCCACCTCGATTTTTTCCGGGATGAGGGCCTTGGGTACGACGATCTGCAAGGTATTGTCAGGCGTGAGTTTACTATGTATCTTGTCAAAATATACTTGAGGAGGCAGATCTATGATCTGTTCTATATTTCACCGATAACACTCCTCCTTCAGAGGAAGGAGATTCTCTTTTACGGAAGGCTTCATCCTTTTTCAGGAGATGATGAGCCTATAATTTTTGATAGACAGTTTTATGCTATCTTTTTTTACGCCCCCCAAAGGAAGGACAATGACCACCTCCTGAGGAGATTCATAAATATCATAGGGGATATGAAGCACTTCATCTTGTTTCATGTCTAGGGGATAGATGATAAAATCTAAGCAATCGGATCTTTGACGTTGAGAGTCTTATTTTCCAAATCTTTACTCATAATCCTGGCAATCTCTTTTCTCCTTTTTTCAGGCTTAGGGACCCGACGCAAAGTTATCTCGCCGTTATTGGCGGCGTCTCACTCTGTTAGGAAGACGAGGTCTCCATTGTTGAATATGCTATAGAGCAGTCAGGATTTCTGTACGGAAATGGTCTTGATGCTTTTTTCATTGGTGCTAATAATGTTTCTTTTAAAGATGCCTCATTGGTCATACATAATAAGCACATCAGGCGTGACAATGATAAAATCAAGTTTATAATCCATATATTTACCAATGATAGGAAAGAGCCATACCAGATCGAAAAGCACGAAAGCGATGACGAAATACATCATATAATCGCCTCACAATCGCGAATAGAGTCAGACAAGACCAAGGACAGTGATGGCGACAAGAAAAAAAGTCGGGATAACTACCTTGATGGCCCGGTACAGTTTGCTTCTTCCGAACATGATGACATTTTCAGGACCATATTGTTCCTGATATTCTTGGAATTTAGTTCTTCTGATGCTAGTATCAAAGTTCGAGAAGATCTTCATAGATACTATTTAGAAGCTAAAAGAATCAGAACTTCGGAAAAAATCTGATATATACTTTTCAGATGATGTGATCATAAGGGACCTCATAGCTAGAGCCATTATAGCAGTCCAAACCAAAACAACAGCGAGAATCTGTGGAGAATCATCTATTGTCTCACATGACAAATAATCAGCTCGTGACTTTAAATTCGTTAAGGCCACATCTAGCTTCAGTCCTAACATCTTCCGGTAGATACGACTGATCAAGAGTTTCGCAGTTCTCGACATTTTGTTCTATCTTACAGACAAGTACTTTATCACTCTGTATCTTCACAGTCTCTCCAGGCAGTCAGACTACTCTTTTGATGTATGGAATAGTTTTCCCAGGTGGGACAAAGACGATGACATCGCCTCTATTGATCTCACCAAATCTCGGAGTGATCTTATCGACGACGATAAAATCATTTTCTTCGAACGTAGGATACATGCTAGCACCTACGACGGTATATGGATTTGCTACAAAAAATCTGACGAATAAGACTATCCCACCTACAAACACGAGGAAGGATACCATATCAAATATATCAAATGCAACTTCCATTAATTTCTTTTTCAAGGACATAATTTCTCTGTATAAACTATAAAAAAGCGTTGACCAAAAACATTCATGTCTATCGCCGAATATTTCCTTTCTGTTTTTTACGCTAAACGATTATGAATTAGAAGGGAACTTCCTCATCGTCAGTAGTGACAGGCTCTGTAGGTAGACCATCCTCATCTCTACCTCCTTTTTGATCCAAGAAAATAAAATTATCGACGATGACTTCAGTAGAAAATCTTTCTTTGCCTTCGCTGTCTTCCCGTTTCCTAGTTCTCAACCTGCCTTCGATATAAATCCTTTTTCCTTTAGTTAAATACTTGCCCAATACTTCTGCTCCCTTACCGTAAGAAACACATCTATGGTATTCTGCATCTTCCAGCACATTGCCATCTCTGTTTTTGAACTTTCTGTTGGTCGCTACGGTAAAATTCACTACAGGAGTGCCGCTACTTTCGATAGTTTTCACTTGCAGATTGCTGGTAGACCTACCAATAATCATCACTTTATTCAAATCCATGATTATCTGAATTACGCGTATAAAAATGATGAAGGGAATTCATCATTTTCAGTGATAGTAAATTTATGCCAAAAATCAATTGATTTTTGCTATTTTTTTGATAAAAACCCACCACTATCAGTCGATAATATTTGTCCATTGATCGATAGACACAAATCTAAAATTTACTAAAGACTAAGCTCTAAAGCGAAGCGTTACTAAGGACTATGTTGCCCAGGTGATGGAATTGGTAGACATGCTAGACTCAAAATCTGGTGATCGTAAGGTCGTGTGGGTTCAAGTCCCACCCTGGGTACGATAAGAATCTGAAGGAATTCAGATTTTTTTGTTTTTTTCTTGTTTTCGCCAGTATCTTCAATACCATACACAACATTCTACATTTACCGTTAACCATTCTACATTTATGTGAAATATCGTCTTAGTCGGAGCAGGATGAACAGGAATGTCTGGAGTAGCATGACTACTCTATGATTTGTGATACACGAATATCGTCTGCATAGACGGATTCCAGAGCGAACTCACGGATAAATTGCAGAAGAAATGACTGAAGGTCATCATCTGACATAACACATACGAACCAAAGCTCGACGACGCCATCATCTATTCAGAAGCGGTGGTAGACTCTCCCGAAGTGACAAAAGCCAGAGAACTAGCCAAAGAGAATAAGAAGATAATGCTGATTATAAGCTACTTTCAACTGCTCGGAGAGATATCCAAATACTTCATCACGGTCGGATTCGCTTGAACGAACGGCAAAAGTTCAACAACAGCGCTTTGAATATATGCAGCAAAACAGACATTGCCAAATTTTGGATTAGGGATCCTTGGAACCATGGTACCGGACTTCGACAATCAGAGCTATTATATCAATCCAGACCACACAGACGAAATCAGATCGATTTTTGATTTTATCCTTACAGGAAAGAATTTCTCGGCATTGGGGACTCACGATGTTTCGCTGGCAAAAAAATATTATTTTTTCGTTGAGGCATGTGAATATAGGCGCCAATTCCTCAATCTCGATCTCGACTACACAGTCATCACAAGCCTGGAACTCGACCATACCGATTATTACAAAGATATGGACGACTATCTGGATGCATTCAAGACATTAGCAGAAAAAACAAAACACAAAATCCTGGCACCAGAGAATTTGAAATTTGAAAATGAAAACATCATCAAAGTCCCAATCAAGAAAATCGATTTCAAACACATCCGATGAGCATACAACGACATCAACGGATCGTTAGTTCTCACACTGTTGAAAACATTGAATGCCGAATGTGATGAATCAAAAATCGCTCATTTCAAGGGTCTCCGAAGAAGGATGGAATTGCTTTGAGAAAATAGTCATTGAGCCAAGATATACAGCGATTATGGCCATATGGCTTCGTCGATATCAGGATGATATCAGACGCTCAAAGAAAGATATCCTGACAAGAAATTGTTCGTCATTTTCCAACCGCATCAGATTAATAGGGTCTTATTAGGATGGAATGATTTCGTTCAAGCATTAAAGCCTTACGACAAGGTAATAATCTACAACATCTATGCAGCGAGAGAGAATATCGCCGCATTAGTAAAAAAATTTCAATCCACAAACCCATGAATTTATGAATCTATGAAACTATCAGATCTATGAAATATATTCGCAGCAGCATGTTGATGAATGTATATCGAAAAGATTGAAGATATAGCCAAGGCGATAAGGGATGCGGACGAAAAAACGATAGTGGTAGTTTTCAGCGCTGGAGATATTGATTATGGTCTGAGAAGTCTTGATTTCAGGGTATAAAAACGTATTCTTTATGTGACAACACCGTTTACTTTTTTAAATAAACAAAAAATGCAGACAATCAAAATGATTTCTTTGATATCAGTAATGATGCTTCTGACCTGATGTACAATGACCAAAATCAATCAATCTGAAGAGTTGACCGGTGACGAGATGACCTGAGAGGTCATTACAGGAATCGTAGATTCGGGAGTGATAAATGATGATACGATAAGTTGAGACATAGAAGAGACGACAACAGGAGCTACCGTCCCAGAAGTCAACGCCAATACGACGGAGACGACAGAAGACAAAACAGTGGCTGCTGAAGATAGCACTCTCAAAGAAAAGATCAGGAATCTGATAGAACAAAGAAAGATAGAATCCAAAGCGACGACAAAGTTGACAGAAGAAGACATCCAGCTCATGGAAGACGTACTGAAAACAATCGTGAACGAGACAAGCAAATAAGCGGTTAAACAGGCATTTATTTTATAGATTACACAATAGTCATGGGAACTTTGTTAGAGATTCTAAAATGAATATTCTTCTTCCTTACCATCATCGTATGACTCTTTTTCTTGAGAGGAGACGTAATCATCGGAGCGAAATATTATGATATCGTCAGGCAGATACTCATGCCGTGATACCTCATATTCTGCGGTACAATGCTCGGATATATCATCTCTCGCTTATGGATAGGATACGATGAAGATAAACCAAATAAGAATGAGATCTACAGCAAATCTTTTCTCATCGGCATAGGAACAGGAATCGTGTTAGCAGGCATTTATATATTCATCTAAAGAGCGAATCATGAAGAAGACGATTGTGATACTCCTTGCGATAGGATACATGATAGCGCTCAGCTGATGTGCCAAAAAATATACCACAGAAATCGCTTTTGACCAGTTCGATTTTGAGGTAAAGACATTGAATACTGGACTGGAGGCAGCGACAGAAGAACAAAAGACGATATTTGCAGACGAAGAAAATCTCTACAAAGTATATATGATGACCAATACAAGTGGATACAGCGATTCTATCCTCATCTCCAAAGAAAATTCCTCCACACAGATACCATTGGAAAGAGTGATGCAATTGAATATGAACAAACTAAGTAATAGATTGCAATGAT
>Ga0172375_10006200_pt1 | contig 16876 bp, 22 predicted proteins | sample LakKiv1m_FD_114537 | JGI IMG/M metagenome (GOLD analysis project Ga0172375, IMG submission 114537) | Freshwater microbial communities from Kabuno Bay, South-Kivu, Congo - kab_092012_11.1m | ecosystem: Environmental > Aquatic > Freshwater > Lake | place: Democratic Republic of the Congo...
AATAAATACAAATTGTTACATGTAAATTAATACAAACGAGGGAGCCCGCTCATAATACTGCACATTTATGTGCAGATAAGGGCTCCCGATAACTATTAAATCGCGAAGCGATTTGGTTCATTTTTGTATTATTAATAATTTTATTAACTGCTTCCTCTCCAAACATTATATCATGATTTCCATACACAAAGAATACTGGTGTGTTATAATTATTAACTATGCCAATTGTATCATCTGGTATGTGTCCTGGATAATCAAAGAGATCTCCAGTTATAACAATAAAATTAGGTTCTTGCTTTATTGCTTTTAAATAAGCTTTTTCAAATCTATTCTTTGAGTGTGCTCCAAATAAGTGATTATCAGATAATTGAACAATCTTTATAGGGTCATCTATTTTTGGAGAGGTAATTACAATTGTTTCTTCTTTATAGGTTAATGTATTAACATATGAGTAGATACTTACAAAAAGAGTAAGTCCAATTATAATATATGCAAGATAATTGTTATTTTTAATCTTAAACAATAATTTGATTAACTCAATAATTATTGTAATCATTATGAGATAAAGCATTCCTCCAATCAACAAATAGGAAAGATAATATAGGATGGTAGTAAATCCAGTATTTATTGTTTGTTGGAGTAGTAAAGAAATTGGTAAAAAAATAAATAAACCAGTAATCAGATAAAATATTCCTTTTTTGTATTTTAAATTAAGATATTTAAATACTTTTTTAAATGAGACTATACTTAATGGGAAATAAATTATTGCAAGAAGAAATATATCAAATAATGTACGAAATATTCATTCATAATGATTAATCCTTTCTGTTAGGAATAAGAATAGAATGATTTAAATAACTTTATTTTATAGATTTATTATAGGATAATTAATTTTTTCCAAAAAAGGGAGTGATGTTATGCCACCATTTAGAAAACAAAAGACAATAGTATCAAGCAGATGTGCAAGAAAAGGTAAACCCACAAATAAAGAACCAAAAAAACCAAAAGGTGCATTTGGTTGCTCAAGGGGAAGTCTAATTCATACCCATTATGCAAAATGAATTGATTAATTATAGATTTTCAATAATCTTTTTCCAATCTTGTTAACTTGTCTTGATATAAACATCTTGTAAAGTATGTCTTGTGGATAATATGCTTTCCTCATTTTCTTCCTAACACGTTCTAATTTTTCTAAAGGACCAAAGAATGTAACTTGATTTTCCACAACAAGAAGGTGAGTTAAATAATTTGCAGAAAGAGTACTTGATATATCAGATATTGTTCCAAATTCAATAAGAACTTCATAGTTTTTTTTAGATTTTGATAATCTTAAAAAACCTTTCCCAAGAGAATAGGTATTATATATATGTATACCTGTGTGACTTGCAAGTGTGTGAACAATCTTATTACAAAGTATGAATTCTTCTGAATCCTTTGGATGATAGGTTGATCCAGTCATCTCGTACTTTCTTCCTATCCCTGTATGCAAATCAATCAATATTGTTTTATTATACCCTTCTGTAATCTTTGAAATTAAATTTGTAAATACTAGATTTGATTTTTCGGGAGCAGTTCCTGAATAGTTTACTCCTTTTGGATAAAGATTTTGCCCAATAACACCGGCTTCAATAGTTTGAACAATCCCATTTTTAATTATTGATTTTAGCATGGTTGTATATAATTTATAATTTTCATATAATCTATTCTTTCTTGGGGTTCCTGCAACAAATATCTTCTCGTTTTTTTTAATTATCTCAAATATTTTTGGGTTAATCTTCATATTATTAAAATCATCACAATAATTTCTATTAATGTCTACGTTATTTTCATTCACTCTTCTATTGTTCAAAAAACCATATGGATTTAATGCATGAATAAATAGAATGGATGTTTTTCCTTTTAATTTATCATAATATCTATCTAAAAACATTAATTGAAATGCAGAACCAATGTATCCTTCGACACCATGAGTTCCAGAAATAAATATTAATAGTTTGTCTTTTTTCTTAGTTTGTGAGAGTGCTATATCACAAGTGAGCCCATCGAATATTGTTTCTGATGATAACTGTAATTCTTTTTCTTTTGTCTGAGCTCTGAATTTTCTTCTAGCTTCAAAGTAATCATTAGAAAAATATTTAGAATAATCTTTTTTTTTAATCTTTGGTAATTTAAGTATCTTCATTTTTTTCACTCATATGTTTTGATTATTTCAAAGTTGTCTCTAAACTTCTCTGTTTTTGATAAATGTATTGGTTTTGGTTGACCACCACCAGTTATTCTCTTTTTATCAAATTTATCATATTCCCCTTGTTTAACAATGGATAGTACTGGAGGATCTAATCTTCCAAATTCTTCCCTCATTTGTCTATAATCAGAAATATATTCTTTTAAAGTTTTATCAAGAAGCTCTTTTAATTTAATTGCATCCTTATCCTCAAGTATAGTTTCTAATAATGGTTCAACTAATATTTCATATCTTGGTTTCTTGCTTGTGTCTTGTAAGTAAGGTAAAAATGTAAATGATTTTATTTTTATTCCTAACTCTTCGATTACCTTGTACATGATTGAGATTAATATATTTTCATGTGCAAGTTCTCCTGCTATGTTCAAATAATTATCACGATCAACAAATTCAATAAGAGGTAGCTTATGTTTATATCCTGTAACTTTAACTATGTCTCCCATTTTGTATCTATATAATCCTTCTGTTGTAGTGATTATTATTTCGTAATTTTTTCCAACCTCTAGTTTATCAATTGTTATTGGATCTCCATCTTTTTGATTTTCTTTTTTTTCAACAAATTCAAAAAAAGTAACGTGTGCAGGTACAATTCCAGCAATTCCTTCTTTTTCAAGGCAAAGAGATAATCTTCCTTCTGATGCATATATTCCTGGATCTTTGGTTTCAATATCTTTTCCGATCTTTTCTTTTAAAGTATCAAGATAATGTAAATTAAATTTTGATTTTATACATCCAATTAAACAGAGATTAGGCCAGATATCTATTGGTTTAAAAGATGAAAGTTCTCTAAGCTCTTTTGCTCTTTTTTCGTGTCTGTTCCGTTCAAGTTCAATAAGTAGTTCTTCTTTATGCACTTTTATGTAATCTAAAAATAAAATTGCTTCGATAGGTGATGCAAATGCAAATTGAGTTATGTTACTTATAAGTGCATTAATTGAAATTTCTTTAATTTTTTTATCAAAATCAAATATATTATAGGTTTCTGCTGGAACAACTACTTTACTCTTTATATACCATGGAGCTTTTGCAATCAGGTATCCTGATATGCTTCCACATAAAATACCAGCACTTGTTCTTCCTTCAATATAGGGTCCAGCAAAGTAAAGAGTTTTTCCTTTTGTAACATTTAAGTGATTTTTAAGAACATATGCACTCCAAAGATATAATTCTCTTTTGAAGTTTTTTATTCTATCTTTAGTAACTGGAATTAACTTTACTTTTGAGGTTGTTCCAGAAGTTGTTGCAAGAAATAGGACTTTATCCTTTGTTAATATATTTTGTTCTCCATCTTTTATTTTTTGAATAAATGGGATAATATCTTCATAGGTTATTAGAGGCACTTTTCTTTGATATTCTTCAATTGTTTTTATGTGTTTAAAATCATATAGCTTTCCATAGTTTGTTTTCTTATTTTTCTTAAGAATTTCTAGCAAAATACTCTTTTGAATTTTAATAGGGTTAGCTAAAGCTAATCTAAACTCATTAAGATATTTTAATGATCTTAGAGGTCCAGCAAATGTTTTAAGCTCAATGAATTTGCCAAGATCACTAAATTCTTCTTCATCTATCTCTAAGGTTTCTTCACTTGTATGTATTATATCTTCTGCCATTATTTTCTTTCCTTTTTCTAAAATATCTATGGTGGTCCTGCCCAGGTTCGAACTGGGGATCTCCACAATGTCAATGTGACGTCATAACCACTAGACTACAGGACCTGATATCTATATATGAAGGTATGTTAGAAAGATTTTTATAAGCTTATTTTTTCTCAAACCTATTAACCACATGGGTTTCTATTCTTTGTCTGAATATTAGTATTATAGTTGCACAAATAATAATAATTCCTAATAATATTATTCCAAGTGTATAGTTTGTGTTTGCAATTGAGTTTCCAGCAACTGTAAATAAAATTATAGTTGGTATTCTTCCAATAAGAGATAATAAAACAAATGTTCTGTATTTTATATTCGTTAGTCCAGCAACATAACAAATTGCATCTGGAAAAATGGGGATAAGAAAGAAAAGAAATAGAATAATGTTTAATCTAACTCCTGAATAGTTGTCTAGTTTTTCCATTGCGTTTTTTGTAATTATCTTAATAACAAATGGTCTCCCAAACTTTCTTGCAAGAAAGAATGCGATTGTTCCTCCAATGAAGAATCCAATAAATGCATAACAAAAAGCAGGTATTGCTCCAAATGCAAATCCACTTGCTACAATCAATGGTATTTGAGATACAAATGCAAGTAACACGATTATAATCAAAAGAGCAATCATTATAATTGGAGCAAATGCTCCAAATGATTGAATCATTTCTTTTGCTTCTGCTCCATTCTTAAAATAAGAGAGTATACTTGAGCCAAAATAGAATGTGATTGCAACAATTATTAATATAATTATTATTACTTTTATTAATTTGCTTCTTGCTTCTTTGGATGTAAATAATCTCATAATTTATCTATATTTAATTCTTTAAGTAATCTACAAGATGCACAAATATCTTGACTTGAAATATTGTTACAAATCTTGCATTTTCTTATTTTACTTTTATTGTGATTGTTTGTGGTTATCTTATCTCTATTTATAATTTCTTTAAGTTTTAAAAATGATCTTATTAGTCCAAATTTACTGCCAGGATAACTTACTTCTAGCTCATTTAATATAGATCTAAAAACATTTCTTTTTGCTTCTGAAAAGAAAGGGCAATTACAATCATGGAATGGTATGTTATTATATAATGCATAAGCAGCAATCTCTTTTTCGGGAGTTAGGTATAATGGTTTTATTCTTGGTCTAATCTCTTCTTCAAGATCAATAATTCCAGCAAGTGGTCCTGTTCTAAACAATCTAATTGCATCATTTGTAAACATATTCATTAAAACTGTTTGTGCTTCATCATCGAGATTATGCCCAGTTGCAACTTTTGTTACTTTCTCTCTTTCTGCAAGTCTATTTATTGTATCTCTTCTTAATACTCCACAATAGGTACAAAGTGTTCCTTCCTTCTTATTATATCTTTCTGCAATCTCTCCTGTTGAGATTCCAAATTCTTTTTTATGAGATGATGCAACAAGTTTAATTTTTTCTTTTTTACAAAATTTTTCAACTATTTCCTTTGTTTTATTTGAATAACCAGGAGTTCCTTCATCTACAAAAATTGCACACATTTTTATTTTTGCTTTTTTATATATTTTATTCATTAGATAAAGAAGAACCATTGAATCTTTTCCTCCGCTTGTTGCAATTCCAATATAATCTCTGTTTCTCACCAAATTGTACATTCTAATTGTTTTTCTAAATCTTTTTTCAAAAAAATCATTAAAGTGATGAATACACAAAGAATGTTTACCATATGCTAGGTAAATAACAGCTGGGTTTTTACATTTATTACATTTTATAACCATGATTATTCTCTTTATTCTTAAAATTTAATTATATGTAATATCTCAAGTTCTGTTTTCTTTGTTATGATTTCAGATATTGGAGTAAAGTTACCATTTATTTTTACAAGAACAATTTCTGGACTTATATCAAGTCCAATAAGAATTTCTCTAATTGTTTTTCCAAAATCTTCCTTTGTTATTGTTATCTTCTTAATTCTCATGATACATCATTCAAAAAAGTTGTTTTTTTTAAAAATAAGCTTATTCTTTGCTTATTTAAACTAATTGTATATAAATGTTTTGCTTTATAAATTATATATGATAATGAATCTATTAATTTAATAACGTTTTTTAATTGGTTCTATTATTAATACCTGTATAGAAAGAATAGATATAAATAAATAAAAATGGTGTGATTTTATGACAACAGCAACAAAATATATTATGCAAACAATTCAAAATGAATATCATAGAAAGAAGGATACAAATTATGATTATAAAAAAATCTATTTTGATAAACTTATTAAATTTAGACATATGGATGGTTCTATTATCAAATTAGATAAACCAACCAATCCAATTAGAGCAAGAGAACTAGGATATAAAGCAAAGCAAGGTTTTGTAATTGTTTTTGTTAAGGTAAGAAAAGGTTCAGGGATTATGAAAAGACCAACAGCTGCAAGAGATCCAAAAAGAATGGGTGTTAATAAACTTACAAGAAGGATATCTATCCAGAGAATGGGAGAACAAAAAGCAGATAGAAAGTATCCAGGTCTTGAAGTTTTGAATTCATATTATGTTGGAGAAGATGGGCAACAAAAGTATTTCGAAGTAATTATGGTTGATCCTAATCATTCATCAATAATTAATGATAAGGATATTAATTGGATATGTTCTGAAAAGCATAGAGGAAGAGCATTTAGAGGATTAACTTCAACAGGAAGAAGGAATAGAGGTTTGATCAAGAAAGGAAAGGGTTATGAAAAGAATGGACCATCAAATAGAGCAAACCTTAGGAAAGCAAAGTAAATAAAAAAGAGGTTAAACAAGAATGGAATTAGGATTTTTAATTGCAAGTTCGTTTGAGCAAACAGTTTGGCTTGTTCTCTTGATTGTTTTTGCTCTTGCAATCTATACCTGGTCAAAAGGCCAAGTTGCAAATAAGACATTCGCAATAATAATTACAATCCTTCTTGTTTATTTAATTTTTATTAAATTTATGGAACTTGTTTGGTTAGTTGCAATTTTTATTATTGTATGGTGGATATATAGCTCTGATCTCAAAAAATGGTTAAAGGATAATGTGAAGATTTAAGGAGAAATGATAAATTGTGTTTGATTCATTTTCATTTATTATTATTATCATTCTTTTATTTATTTCTGCTCAATATAATTTTAGTTTAATTGCTGCATTTATTCTTTTAATCTATTTTTTATGGACTCCATCTTGGTGGAATCTTGCTTTAATTGGGATCTTTGTTTTTAGTATTGAAATAACAGGTGGGTCACTTGCTGGTTCTGGGTATTTAATTGCAGTTATATTATTGGTTGTTCTATTAATTTCTAACATATTTATTAAAAAGAAACCAAGAGAAGAATCAGAACCTGATTTTTCTGATTTATCTAAATTGTTTGGTGGCGGTGGAGCATAAATTTTATATAGCAGGGTGATTTATTATGGTAGGTAGAATAAGAAATGGAATAAATAAAATAGTTGCTAGCAGAAATAAAAAACCAAAAAAAACAAAAAAAGCAAAACCAATTAAAGAAAAAAAATTACCGGATAAGAAACAAAGAATTAAAGAATACTTTAGAAGAAAATATCAAGAATATATTAAACAAGTGGGACATCAAGGAGAGTTTGGTCCAGGAAAAAGATGGGGAGCTAAATAAATTTATAATTTATTTAATATATTTCTATTTTCTTCTAGGATATCTTTCATTATCTTTGTTAAACCACTAAGCTCTGCTTTTATTCCATCTATTTTTGTTTCAAGTTCACTAATCTGTTTTTCAATTATCTTAATATCATCAGACGTATGTGTTGAAATGGATTCTGATGAATCTATAGAAGTAGTAGCTAGTTCTTGTTTAATATCATCTATTCCTTCTTTGTTATTAATATCATTTACTTCTAAGGCAGTATCTTTAAGTTCTTCTTCTTGTTTTGATACACCAAGATTTGATATATCATCTATTTTTACGTAGTTTGGTTTATTTGTCTTTGGTTTATCTGTGATTGTCTCATTAATTGGTTGGGTAGTGTTTTCTTCTTTCTTTTCTGTAGGTTTTCGTTTACTTTTAGAATTAATAATTTCATCATAATTTGATTCGATGTCTCCTTCAGGAACACCAATATCTCTTAATGTTGAAAATATACTTTCCTTGTCTACATTTGCATCAATCAATTCAGTAATTGTTTCAATAACTATTTTTTTATCAACCATTATTAATCATCCTGTTCCTATAACACAATATAAACATAATATGTTAATTATTAAAAATGTTTTGTTTTAAATATAGATTGGATATTATATAAATAACTGGAATTAAATGAATATAAGGATAAAAAATGATCTCATTAAACACATGGAATACATTATTTGACGGGAAGTATGGTAATTCAGAATATTCCATATTGTATCAAGATGATATTTTTGTTTCTTTTCTAAAGTTGAGAGATCAATCCAACTTGCTTGTTCAGGTGTATAAGGTATTCCTAGTACAAGGTGATGTTGAAATATTTAATTCTACTCTTCCTTATCCAAGTATACTTTATGAAAAGCATTTTAATATTGGAGATGGAAATACATATAAATATCTTTTTTTAAACACAGAAACAGAGTACATTGAATCAAACACATTGTCTTTCTATGTTGATAAAAAAATGCAAGAATTAAATAAAAAAGTAAGTTCTTTAATATCTATTGTAAAATCATATAACATCAAATTAATTTCACTAAAGCTAGCATCTGACGAATCAAGAAATTATTTCTTTTCAGATCCAGGAGTAATTAAGGTATTATCTAATCTTCCTGCATCTTTTGATTTTTCAAAAACAACAAGTCTTGATAAATTAATAATTGGAACTAAAAATGATGTTCTTGTAACCACGTCTTTGGATTTGCAAAAATCAGTAACTGTATTTGGAGGTAATTTTGATCAAAGAATCTTTGCACTTAAGTTAGTTTGTGAAAATTATCTTTTATCTTCAAAAACAGTGATTGTATTAGATCCTACCAAAACATTTGTTACTTTAGCATATCCTCAATCAGATATAAAAATACTGGCTGATTATAACCTTAAAATGGATCCGTTTGGTTTTCCAGTTAAACCAATTGAAACTTCTGATATTAAGATTCCTCTTGGTACAATTCCTCTAAATGCATTCATAAATTTATTTAAATTATCTCTTCTTGAACAAAAAATATTAACAAGAGTATATAGTTCAAGTTTAGTTACTATTATTGATCTAAGAAAAAAAGTAATTGCACAGGATATTGATGATGAATTTAGTGATTTTGAGAAACAAAGACTTTTAGCAAAACTTATTCTTCTTGATAAAAAATATGGAGATAGGTTTGGTGAAACTGATTTAAGTATTTTGTTTGAACAAAGATATAAGCACATTGGATCTGTTAAGCTGATTTCTGTTGATCCAATTGATCCAATTAATCCATATTTTATTTATCAGGTAATTAGTAACTTGTCATTGGTGGTTAAGGAGGATGTTTTGATTGTTCTTCCTGAGTCAGCGGATACATTTAATAACTTATTTATTGGTAGAGATCTAATAGATGGGATTCGTGCAAATCCAAGGATATGTGTTTTATTATCTTCAAAGCATTTAAATGATTTTATAGATGGTAAGTTAACAGATGTAACTATAACCATGATAAATGATAATGATGCAGTTATTCGTTATCCAAATAGAGACCCATTAAGATTACTTTTGAGGCCAACTTTAACATCAAGCAACATTAGTTACAAGAAAGTTGAAAGTATTATTTAATGAGTGATTGTACATAACCTCAATACTTGTTTTTTCCAAGATTATTGCTTTTCCTAAGTAAATCTCCCATTTATCTACACAAGCACAATCAGGTGCATTAATCTACAAGACCAATACCCCCGAAACCTTTATATACTAGAAAAACTATTATATTTATATAAGTTTTGCTTTTTTTCTAAAAAATTAAATATGTAAAATGGATTATTGAGTACCCAAAATTGGACGATTATTTTAATATTTTTTGTTTAGATTCAATGCAAATGATTCTAAATTTATATCTAAAAAACTAGAGGTGTTATCAATGGTAAAGTGTCCAGAATGTGGTTCAGAAAACGTATATAGAGATCCAAGAACAGGAGAATACGTTTGTAAAAAATGTCACGTTGTTATGTCAGATGATCAAATAGATATGGGTAAGGATTGGAGGTCTTTTGAAAATTCTGATAAGCAAGAAAATGTTGGTACTGGTTCACCAATGAAGTATACAAAGATCAATAAGGGTCTTGAAACAATGATTGAAAGAAGTGGAAGAGACTTAAGAGGAAATAAGCTTTCAACTAAATCAAGAGCACAGATGTATAGATTAATTAAATGGCATAAGAGATCATCAATTTCAAACTCAATGCAAAGAAATCTATCAATTGCATTAACTGAATTAAGAAGAATTGCATCATATCTAAATATCCCAAACTCATTAATTGAAACAGCTGCTCTTTTATATAGAAAGACTGTTGAAAAAGGATTAATTAGAGGACGATTAATTGAAGCTGTTGTTGCTGCAGTTCTTTATTCAGTTTGTAGAACATATAATGTTCCAAGAACATTAAATGAAATGGCAGAGGCATCAGGTCTAACAAAGAAAGAGATTGGAAGGACATATAGATTCATTGTTAAGGAATTAGATATTTCTGTTCCATTAACAGATCCAACATATTATATCTCAAGATTTGTTTCTGTTCTTAATCTCTCTGCTGAAGTTGAATCAAAAGGTAAGCAAATTGTAAAGAAAGCAATTTCATCAGGACTAATCTCAGGACGTGGTCCAACTGGTGTTGCTGCTGCTGCTGTTTACATAGCTGCTTTAATGTCAGGAGAAAGAAGAACACAAAAAGAGGTTGCTAATGTTGCAGGAGTAACAGAAGTAACTATAAGAAACAGATACAGAGAGCTTAAAGCTAAGTTAAAGCTTAAAGTAGATGCAGATATTTAAATATCTGCATAATTTTAATTTTTATAAAGAGCTTTTTTTAATATAGTTAGATGGTGTATTATGCAAGATTCAATTTATGATCTAGTTATTGTGGGAGGAGGCCCTGCTGGACTCACTGCAGCCATATATGCAGGAAGATATAAGATGAGTACAGTAGTTATTTCTGGATCTCTTGGTGGAACAATAACTCTTGCGCATATGGTTTGTAATTATCCAGGATTTATGGAAATATCAGGAATGGAATTAATGAATAAGATAACTGAGCAAGTTGAAGCTTTAAATGTTCCAATATATTATGAGAAGGTTATGAAAATAGAAAAAGAAAACAACATATTTATTGTAAATACTGATACAAGAACACTTAGAGCACATAAAGTAATCCTTGCTCTTGGAAATACAAGAAGAGAGCTTGGGCTTGATAAAGAAAAAGAACTAATAGGTAGAGGAATTAGTTATTGTGCAACCTGTGATGGTGGATTCTTCAAAAACAAAGTGGTTGGGGTTGTTGGAGGGGCTGATGCAGCAGTTACATCAGCTTTAGTATTAGCAGACGTTGTAAATAAGGTGTACCTAATATATAGAAGAGATAAACTAAGAGCTGAGCCATCTTGGGCAGATCTTGCAATAAATAACCCAAAAATCCAAATATTATATAATACTGAAATAATCGAACTTATTGGAGATACTAAACTAACTGGAGTAAAGTTCCAAACTGGCACCAAAATGGAACTTGATGGATTGTTTGTAGAGATTGGTGCAGTCCCAAATACAGAAATGTTAAATAATTTAAAGGTAGATGTTGATAATTTTGGATTCATTAAAGTTGATAGATCACAAAGAACAAACATTCCTGGACTTTTTGCAGCAGGAGATATTACTAATTCAACTCACCTAAAGCAAGTTATTACCTCTGCAGCACAGGGGTCTATTGCAACTTATGAAGTTTATAAGGAACTTAAAAAAGAGTAAATCTACATAAAACAATATCTTTTAAAACCCAATTAAAGTATATATCTTATGGGGTTAAAGTTAATAAGAGGTAATCAATTATGAATGATGTAAACACTAAACTTAAGAAGACATTTGAGTCTTTAAACAAAAATCTATATAGAACAAATAAGGCCTTAGAGCTTTACTCTCCAGTTTCAGAAATATTTAATTGTATTACAAGTGATGTTAAGGAAATAGAAGGATTATTTGATAAAAATAAACATCTTGAGAAGGAAATTGAGGATGAAATCAAGAAAAGAGAATTAATCTCACTTTATAAAAAAATGCATACTGCTGTTTCTCAAGTAAAAGACGAGATTGATTACTTGTATAAGGATATGAATGATGCAAATAAGTTCCTTGAGAACTTTAGAGGATACAGAACATATATTTTCCAAGATACTAAAAAAACACAAGATTTCCTAAAGAAACTAATTGAAACATTTTCTATTGAGGACTTTATATTAAAGTTCAATGTTGTTGGAACAATTGATCTAGCAGATGTTGCAAATAAGGTTCAAGGTAAGAAGAATGGAATTGATATTCTATTCCCTTCAGAGAATATAAACCTTATTTTTGAAGAAGTACTTAAATCTCAAACAAATAAGTTTAGATTAATTACAGAAAAAATAACAATATATTTTGAAAAAGAAAATATAATCTATATTGAAGGCCCAAGTCAATCAATTAAGTTTGCAGATGGAGATGCAAAGCAATTTGGGGCACAGGTATTAGAGAATTAAAGATTATAATTTTCTTTTACTTATTTTATTTCTTTCTAAAATATATTTATAAATAGATTGTCCTACTTTATTTATTATTTATAATTGTAAGGAAATCGATTTATGGAAAACCTAGTTAATATAATAGATCAACCGAATTGGAAAATTTTATTATTTGATGTAGTTAAACAGAATGATTTTGATATCTGGAATGTAGATATTATTAAGTTAACTGATTTATATCTTAAAAAAATTAATGAATTAAAGCAAGAAAACCTACTTGTTCCAGCAAATGCTCTTCTTGCTGCGGCTATTCTTCTTAGATTAAAAGCATATTCTCTTAAATTAACATCAGTTGATGATGAACCATTAAAAATACCAACAGATGAAGATATATATAATTTAAATTCAATTAGTTTTAATAATACAATTAAGTTAAGAGAGGGACAGGTATCATTAAATGATTTAATTGATATTGTTGATACAATTATGAATAGACCCACAAAAACTAATCTTTCTAGGCAATTAAAAGAAAAGGGAGAATCAGTTTTTATTATTCCAAGAAAATCAATAGACATAACAGAAAGAACAGATAGGCTATTTTCTATTCTAAGAGATGAGATTGATGATGAAGGATGTTTAGTGTTCTCTAAGTTACAAGAAAGAACAAGGGATCCTTTTGAGATAATTGAGTTTTATTTTATGCCACTTCTTTTCTTATCTCAGGATAAAAAAGTAAATGTTTGGCAAGATGATTTTTTTTCTGAAATTTTTATTAAGGTTCTTTAGTTTGAAAACTAAAGTTTTTTAAATAGTAGTATTATCATATATTTGTGGTGTTTTATTATGGGGAGGATTGGATCCAGATTAAAGAGAAAGGTTAAGCAAAGAGCAAAGCGTTCTATTAACAACCAAAAGAACAATCCAAGGAAAGCAGAAATACTAAGAAAATTAATTATAAAGTATAAAAAATAAATAAAGATTAATTATGAATTTAAAAAGAACAAAGGGACAAGTTTCTTTAGAAATAATAATATTAATTGGGGTGTTATTAGTTGTTGCTATAATATTAGCAATTATCTTCTTTGATTTTTCTGATAAATCTATACAATCAACAACAGATACAATAGAAGGAGATAGTAATGTTGTTGATAATTTCGTTAAAGATTACAATGCAGCTGTTGGAGTGATTTATATTTATAAAAATAACACATCACTATTTAACTAGTCTTTTATAATTTGATATGTATGCAAAAAATGCCTATAAAAAAACTATTTACTAAAATTAGAACAATTAATCAGATGGGACATTTGCCACGTAAATTAATAATTGATCCTCATAAAATACATACCTTTACTTATCTTGGAAAGACCTTTAAGTTTAAATTTCCAACATTAAGAGACCAAGTAGCTAAGTTAAAAATAGAATTACAACAAAATAAAGATAAGCTCATTTTAAGAGAAAAGATACAAAATAATAAAAATTTGCCTTGCACAAGAGCTGAAATCCAAAAATTAATTAAGCAAATAAGAAAATTAGAGGTAGGAATGGATTTAATTAAACAAAAGGAATTAATTTTATTGGATAAAGATAAACCAAATTATCATATCCTTCTTATGAAGTATAATTTATTTATAGATAAATTAAATGAAAAATTAAAAACTTTATACACTGTTAGTGAGTCAAACAAGAAGGAAATAATCTATTCTAAGATGATGAGTTTAATCACAAAGAATCTTGAGTTAAGAAAAATAAATAGTAGAATAAGAATGTTTGAATGTTTAGTACTCTTGAAAAAGAATTATCAAGTAATCAACTATTTTTAGAATTAGAATAATTGTTTTTTATAATTCAACTTTTCCAAAGAATCCTTTTGGATAATATATAATTATTATTAATAGAAGTAAAGCAAATAATATTTGTCTCCCTGGTCCAACAAGAGATGATGGTAATCCAACAAACCTTAATATTTCTGGAATTAAGGTTAAAATCACTGTTGCAATTACTGTTCCTTTAATTGATGCAAGACCCCCAACTATAATTATTGTAATCACAGGAATAAGAGCCATGAATGTAAATGACGATGGATCAATAAACGTAATAAAATGAGCAAAGAGACAACCAGCAACCCCTGCAAAGAAAGCTGATGCCATTAAAGTTATTGATTTAATCTTGAATGTATTCTTTCCAAGTGATTTTAAAGCTGGCTCATCATCTCTTACTCCTTCAATAACTTTTCCAAATCTACTATCTACTATTTTTCTAATTAATATAAAACAGATTAGTCCAATCATGATTGATAAAACAAGAAAACTTGTGTTTGAACTAAATACATATCCAAAGATTTCTGGTTTTGGTATTCCTGGTATTCCTAAGGGTCCTCTTGTAAGTCCTGTCCAATTAATCAAAACTGCATAAACTAGAAATGAAAAACCAATTGTTGAGAGTGCAAGATAATCTCCTTTAAGCTTGTTTGTAGGGATTGATAGAACATAAGCAAAGATTGCAGGAATTATTGCAGCAAGTAGAAGAGATAGAAGAAAAGGAACTCCATTAATTGTTAGAAGAGTAGAAGTGTATGCACCTATAGCAAAGAAAGCAATATACCCAAAATTTAAGAGGCCAGCATATCCTATTGATATTTGTAAAGATAAGCTTAAGATTAATTGAATTATTATGATTATTAACAAATGTATTAAATACGCACTAATCATTCTTTTTTTCAATCCTTTTTAGTTTATGATTTTATCCATCCTTTATTTACTCCAAGTATCCCATTTGGTTTAAATAGCAGGAAAATAAATAATAGCATGAATGCAATTGCATCCTTATACCCACTAGGAAGATACCATATACCATAGTTTTCAACTATACCAAGCACAAATGAACCAAGTACTGCACCAGGAACAGAGGTAATTCCACCAATGATTGCTCCAGTAAAGCCTTTGATCATTAAACTTGAGCCCATGCTTGGTTCTAGATTTTGTTCAAGAGACACAAGAACACCAGCAGCACCTGCAATAAGAGACCCAATAATAAAACTATATGCAAATAGTTTCTTTGATGAGATTCCTTGAATCTCAACTAAATCTCTTGATTCAGAAACTGCTCTTAAAGATTTACCAAGCCCAGTTCTTTTCATAAGCAAGAGAAGAGAAATAAATAAAACAATGGATGTAATTATAATTACAATCTGGAGAGGAGTAATTATTGCTCCAAGAATTTCAAGACCTTTAACTGTTTTAATAAACCCAATTGTTTTAACATCAGCTCCAAATATGATTAGGATCAGAGATTCAATTATAATTAAAATACCAATAGATGCAATTAAAAGAATTGATGAACCAGCTTTTTTCTCACGCAATTTCGTGTATGCTGTTCTATTAAGCACCCATCCAAGAACGCCAGCACAAAGAATAGCAAGGATTACAGATATCCAGAAATTTATTCCAACTAGGTTATAGAAGAGATAAAGCATGTATCCGCTTGCAACAACAACAGAACCATGGGCAAAATGAACGAACTTATTAGTTGAATAAATTAGAGAAAAACCAGTAGCAATAAGAGCGTAGATTGCACCAGCAATGAGTCCATTAAATAGTAATTGTAGAAATATCATACTTCTCTATTCTCTTTTGTTTTCTTCTTGTTTTATCAAACTATTTTACAATGTATATCATATAACTAAACAACAATAGTTATTTATACCTTTTTCCAGAGGTAATTATATAATTAAAGGTGATTATATGATTACAAATAAATCAAATATTTCAGAATATAGATTATCTAAAGCAATTAAATCATATAAAACTAAAGAGGTTAATCTCTCAGGAGCAAGTGAAATAGCTGGCATGCCATATCGTGAGTTTATGGAAAAGCTTGATATAAAGAATGTTTCATTGAATATGAATACAATGCCTATCGAATATGGGCTCTCATCAATAAAGAAATCTTTAAAGAAAAAGAAGTAAATGATTTAAATGAATAAAGATTATTCAAAACTTATTAAAAAAAACAAATATCAAATATTTATTTTCACTTGTCCAGCAAATATCCCTGTTAATTTTGCAATTCATCCATGGATTGTTACTAATGAAAAAGGTAAACTTACAAGATTTGATGTATGTCATTTTAAAAACAAAGACGAAAATTATTTACATATTGATCATTACTCATATTTACAAGGAATTGAAGTTTTTCCAAATATTGGTAAATGGTATTGGAAAGGAGAGCTTTTCTATAAAGCGCAAGGGGATTTTGCAAAGAAGATGATCACTTTTATTAAGAAAAGTAAGGATAATTATCCATATCTAAAA
>Ga0172375_10006202_pt1 | contig 16871 bp, 10 predicted proteins | sample LakKiv1m_FD_114537 | JGI IMG/M metagenome (GOLD analysis project Ga0172375, IMG submission 114537) | Freshwater microbial communities from Kabuno Bay, South-Kivu, Congo - kab_092012_11.1m | ecosystem: Environmental > Aquatic > Freshwater > Lake | place: Democratic Republic of the Congo...
GAAGGCGTTTTTCTTGACAAGGAATGATGCCAGAACGCCTTGTTTAATAACAACGAAATGGTTCTGCGGTACTCGTGTGTGTCCCAGATTGCGCAGCATTTGTACGCCCTGCGAGCAGAGGCGCAGCGTTTCGCGTGGCGGATCGAAAACCCAGCGAATCATGGACAATATGCCGCCGTCGTTGAGGTGATTGAAATATTCCTCAAAGGCTTCGGTAGTGTAGATGTAGTTTTCGGAGAGAACATAGGCTCCAGAAGAAAGAGCAGTCCAGGTGTCGACGCCGGACATCTGAATTATATCGTATTTTTCCGGCGAACGGCGCAGGAAGGAACGACCTTCCTCGTGAACGACGGTAACTTTGTCGGCAGTGTAGGGATTATACTTGTAGCTGGCATAGTGGGCGCGTGCTGCGTTCAACATGGCTGAGTTGATTTCGACCGCTGTTATTTCCCGCGCACCCTGATGCAGTGCGGTTAATATGTCAACACCGCCGCCCAGGCCGATCATGGCTACTTTGGGTTCTTTTTTAAAGTGATAAGCGGTTGAGTACAGCGTCTTGTCGATGAACTTTTCTTCGCCCCAGGGTTTATCTACGTCATAGGCAAAAGTGTAGGCGTCGCCATCGATGGTGAAAACCTTATCGATGTGAATTCCTGCCAGTCCTGTCTGGCGGATGATTGGTGCCGTTACAACGTCGATACGTCCGCAGGGGTTCCACTCTGAACTGAGTGTCTGAAGGTCCGGGATGTTGTTATGGAACATTCCCAGAGCTTTTGAAGCCGCCGGCGTAACCGGGAAAATGTAGGGTGTTGTAGGAATAAGAATGAAACATATTATGCCCAGCACCAGCGCCACAATGCGTGATTTGTTTTCAACATAAATAAGGATTCCAGACAGCGAAGCGAAACCGATGATTAGGAAGAGCGAATAGTCGCCACCGATTTTCTGGAGCAGAATAAGGAAAATGGCTGCGCCCAGCGCCGAGCCGATCAGGTTCCAGAAATAGAGCTTATGCACTATTTTCACATAGTGTGTCATAAGCACCGTAATGGCCAGGCCGGTGAAGAAGAAAGGCGGCAGCAGGAAGAGATAGTACAGGAAAATGAAGCTGAGCTGTACCGCAGAATTCGCCATAAAGGTATCGAGCGGAATACGCAACACGACAGCAAAGCTAAGGATGGTGGAAAGAACGAATCCGATCACCGCCCGCCCCGCAGTGCGGCGCGCCTGGTTTTCGTCTCCGACTCCTTTTATGGCTACATACGCGCCCGATGCGCCGAAGCCCAGCATGGCTACCGTAATGACCATATAGGTCAGGTGGTGCCACAACGTGACTGAGAAAACGCGAATTTGCATGATTTCGAGAGTCAGGGTCGCCAATGAAAGCAGAAATACCCCAACGGGAAGGGTCCACCTTTTTTCCATGTCTACCTCATGTCTTCAGTCTTGATTTCCGTATCATCAAAATGCCCGGTTAATCTAACAGAGCGGCTTTGCTAAATCAATCAGATGATGGGAATTAACGGCTTTTTTGTTCGCTGTCGCTGATGCATTCATAAGCCGCTTGTATTTAATTCTCCATGCTCGTAAATGCCCAGATCCTTAAGAACAGGCAGCGGTTTACCCAGTCCTTCTGGAATTTTGCGCAGAATTAAAAGATCCAGACCGAAACCGAAGCCGGTCGAATTTTCGTTTTTACCCGTCACTGTGAAGGTAAATTCGTTGAGTCCTTTCTTAAGATGCACTTTTTCGATCAGGGTATGCAATTCAAGTGTTTTTAACGAGCTGTATGAATCCTGCTCGATGCCTGCGGTAAAATCGTTCACCACTGGCTTCCACCTGCCATAGTTGGGCGCTTTGGTTACAGTCGTCTCCACCAGATAATCGCCTTCCTCAAAAACGTATTGCCGGATTTTGAAATAAGAACCGCTTTTCTGTGTTCTGAAATACAACTGATGTCCGTCCGTAACGCCTGTAAAACCATTCTTTTTTACGTTGTTTGCGTAGGCTATGCCATCGCGTGTTTCTACAGCCGGAGTCTTGGCCTGCATTTCTATGGCAATGACGCCTTCGAATTTTTCCTTCTGCAGTTTGACAAGCTTCGTTCCCTTAACGCGCAAGCGGTAGAATTCCCGTTTGGGGTAGTAGTACATGAGCTGAATGGTTGAATCCATTATCTGTCTGGCATAGATCACATCGCCTGAGAAATCGGCATCGTTATATATGAAACCGTATCCGTAGGAAGTCCCCATGCCCGGCAATACCACTACTGCGTTATGAATATCGTTGTTTTTTACAATGCGTCCCAGTTTGCCGTTCATGCCTCGGAAATTTTCATAGCCTTTCCACTGTGTCGGACTGAGATAGAAGAGGCAGAAAATCAGCATGGTGATTACCAGTGCTGGAATTATAGCTCCCAGGATATTGCCGATAACCTTCAGCTTTTGAGCGGCAAGCAGCAGCAGCCGGTCTGATTCTAGTATGCCGTATGCGCTCAATATTGAAAGCGGGCCTAAAATCGCAAAATAGAAGCGCGGGCCATAGCAATTGCCGTGATAGTAAAAGAGCATGTAACCGCAGATGAAAACAAAACTCATGGCGTAAAGCATCCAGGCCGCATAGTTGCGCCTGATGAAAATTATCGGCAGCAGAATGAATATCACAATCAGCGGCAAGCCATAAAGGTTCAAAACCAGACTGGCCATGCGGTGATGTGTGACCTCGATGGCGTCTTTGAAATAATAACCATCGGGGTAACTGTACTGACCGTGTTCCGCTTCGCAGCCGATGTGTTTTCCAAATCCGCGTTTGTGGCAATCAGGTTCAAGCTAAGTACGTTCAAAATATGTATCCTGTGCAAACTTGAGCGGCGACCCGTTGAGATTGTTGTTGTATATCATCTGGGCCGAAATGAAGAGCAGCCCGATCAGCGCCATCAGCATCAGGGCTTTCCACTTGAAGCCTTTACTGAGAAAGTCTGGCGCAAGCAGCATAAGCATAAGCGGCGCCATCAAAACCGCATCGTAAGCGCGTGTAATAAAGAGCAATCCCCACAGCAGGCCACAGAGCGCCAGATGCCAGCTACGGGAGGATCGACGATATTCCACCAGCAGATAAAAAACCGCCAGTCCGAAAAGGCCGCTTTGTGTATGCGCCATGAAGGATGCCGACATGAAGATGGAGAATGGCGTTACGGCAACCAGCAGAAGGCTAAGGAGGGCCGTTCGTTCGTCGAAGACGGCGCGAGCCAGCCTGTAGATTAAAAACAGTGTTGCAGCGCCCATCATCGGCGTTACGATCCACGGCAGACCGATCAGAAAACCCAACGCCAGAAAAATCGGCCAGCCGGGCTGGAAGAGCGAAAAAAATCGACCGTCGTTGATGTAGAAATGCGGCGAGAAAAAGTCATAGAGCGGATGCGAGTCCTGCACCAGACTGCCCGCCGCCAGCATTTTGGCCTGGAAATAATAGGCTACTGAATCGGAAACATGTGGAATAGTCTGGAGTACGTAATGCTGGGCCAGAAATGTCACCAGCAGCCAGACGGCGATAACTGGCCATACAAAGAAGCGTTCTGGCAGCGCGACGATTTTATTTAAAATTATGCCCAGCGGACGGCGCATGAAAATCAAAAGCAGCAGCGCAAAACCAAAAATAGTCTGCGGTACAGGTAAATGTTTGGTGATTGCGCCCAGCGGTTCATAACCTGAAAACAGGTAGAAGGCTGGCGTTAGAAATATCAGACGCAGCAAATATGCAGCGGCTTTGCGCCACACGGGAATGACCTCAGGCTTTCTTCAGATTCCAGTAAAGCGCCAGCATGGCGACCAGATAACACAGAACCGCCAATAGTGCTGTAGCCGTTATTCCATATGCGATAGAAACGATTACCGCCAGCACCGAGCCAACCACGGAGAGAGCTCCATTAATTGACCACAGCCAGGGTGTTTCTTCTGGCAGTGTGCGTTCTGCGGCTGTCAGTCCAATCGGGAAACAGGACCCCATCGGTATTCCCAAAAGGAACATCGTTATAACGGCAAAGACTACACGCGGAGTCAGTTGCGCACCGTGGAAAAGGCTCATCAGCGGCGGCAGCGCCAGTGTCGTCAGCAGCGTCATTGCAAAGACTGTGGCCAGCGCTGCCCGGAAGCGCCTGTCGCTGTCTATTCTGTTGAGAATAAAGCGTCCGGTCAGCCAACTGCCCAGCGATGTCGCCACCAGCAGCGAGAAGAGTACGGCGGTCAGTGAATAGAGCGGCTGTCCGAAAAACAGCGTAAAGCGCTGCAACAGTGCGATTTCGAGCATTATGAATCCCAGCCCGATTGCGGCGAAATACAGCGAATGTCCTCGCAGTTCGCGGACGTTGCTGCTTGCGCCTCTTTTGCGGCGCACCCACCAGACCGGCAGAATAAGAACGGTCACTGAAAGCAGTATGACTATTGCCAGGAGAATAAGCAGCGTCATTACAGCACGCATATTAAAGCTCGTCACCCACTGGTTCTGACGTTCGTATTTAAAGGCGTCGCGGAAACGCAGGGTGTGGAAGAAGAATGGCCGCTCGTCGGTTGGCGGTGTTATATCCAGCGAATGATTGGCAATGACGCTGTCGTGTGTTTTTGGGTCGAGCAGTTGCGCGAAGACATCCATGTCGGACATTTCAGGCGTAAGCAGTTTAGTGAACTTAAGGTTTTCACAATCGGTGTTGAAGGTCGCCAGGTCTTTTTTACTGAAGGGGGTCGGCGAAACCAGCACTGAGGCGACACCGGCTTTGGAATCTTTAACCACCTCAAACTCGCTGGCCGCAACCATTATGTGATCGCGCGGGTTTTCTACTCCCATTTCTTTCAAAACCGAATAAGCCATCGAAAGCAAGCGCAGAACCTCGCCGGGACGTTGCCGTACCCACCAGCGGGATACACTCAGAACACCATCATTGTTAAGATGCGCCAGAAATTCGCGCCAGGCTTCGTGTGTGTAAAGGTTGTTCTCGGTCAGCACGAAGGCACCGGCGCTGGTCGCCGCCCAACTGTCAATGAGCGAGATCTGGATAACATCCCATTTGTTGCTGCTGCGTTCGATAAAACTGCGGGCCTCGTCGTGATAAAAATTTACCTTGGGGTTCAAGTCCAGATGTCCGGTGAAGTCACCCTTGATGCGGTTTATCAGTTCGAGTATCTGGTCGTTGATTTCAATGCCGGTTACGCTTTTGGGATTATAAAGCAGTGAGGTCAGAATATCGCGTCCGCCGCCGACACCCACTACCAGCACATCGGATTCGGGACGCATGTAATGCACCATCGAAGTCACGTCGTACTTAAGGTGTGTGATGTCGTTGAAGTTTCCGTCGAACTTCGTCAAGACGGTTCCGGCGGCGGCATCTATGGTAAGCATAAGCTGTTCGGGGGTTTTCTTGGGTTGATAAGTCGGTGACATGCCCCAGGCGAAGGCCGAATCCAGCACATTGGAAAAGACGGTAATTACGGCGTGTTCGTTCCACATTTCGATATCCGGTTTTTTTACGACACGCTCGGAGTTGGGCAGTCCCCAGACATTTTTAACCCACTTGATTTCAAAGAGGTGCGCAAAAGGCTGTTGCACCACCAGGAAAAAAGTGACTGCGATTGCGGCTGCGGAGATCCTGCGCCATCTGCCGGGACTTGAAGAGCTGTAAAGCAGGGCTGCCAGCGCCGCCAGCAGAGAGGAACACAAGACTACTCCCGGGCCGGTAAGCGGACGTACTAAAAGCGGCAACAGAAGGCTGCCTGCGGCGGCACCGGCCAGGTCAAAGGCGTAGATCTTCCCGATATTTTCCGTGAAGCGTGTCAGCGAAAGACACACTATTACGCCGGAAATCAGGAAAGGCACTGCCACCAGCACAAAAGACAGCACTACGCTGCCGACGCCCACAAATGTGAAAGTCGGAGTGAAGGGAACCTGCAGATGCAGCCAGAAACACACGAGAATTGCGACCACGTAAGCCAGTGAAAGCTGCGCCAGCCGCTCGGAGGTCTTTTCCCGTGGGAACCAGACTGGTTTGACATAAACCAGCACCGCACCAAAAGAAAGTCCGAAGAGAGCAATGGAAATAGCCATGAAAGCGTAGTGATACCACATTGTTATGGAGAATATGCGCGTCAGCGACATCTCCAGCAGTAAAGTGGCTCCGGCTGTAAGTGCCAGCCCTCCGGCTATTCCTTTTACAGGCGTATTTTTTATGTTTCCCGTCATTTCTACTCCTTTTATCTGGCTGTACTTATATGGAATATCTTAATAAAATGCAAATAATAAGGAATAATGGCGTGTGTGAAATCTACATGTTTGGAGATAATAAAGTACAACTGTGGGCTTGCCAGACGCAATTTCGTTGTAATATTCCAAGTATGCATGGTAATCATGTATGAACTGACACCACATCCGAGCTTGGATGAACTGCTACCGGAGGGAAAGAATGTATAAAAAAGTTTTCACCGCTGTCGTAATCGTTTCCATTGTCTTGCTGGTGTTGCTGCGTAGCGGAATCATCGACAATGGTATTCAGATCTCGTCCATACAGCCTTCAGAAACCATGCCGGGCGAAGAAATTTTTATAATGGGTTCCGGATTCGGAATTGCTTTAGATGAAGTTGCCGTGCTTTTCGGCGAACGCAGCGTTAAGGCGCTGGAAGTTCGCGACGATCAGATCAAGGTGCGCGTACCCGAAGGTGCACAGTCCGGGCTGTTGAGTGTGGCCGTGGGAGGCGATGTTTCGAATGGCGTTTTCCTGCGCATCGGCGGAGCAGGTACGGTCGCCATGCCGCCACATGGCATGCCGTCAATGAACGCTGAACCGGGTGCCAAAAAGCAGGTGGCGCCTCCCGGAATGGAAGGTACAAACGACAATCCCGATCCGCAGATGCGGATGGGCGGCATGATGACTTCACACGCTTTTTACAGTTCTAAAGATGCTAAGCCCGCGCCTGATTTTGCCTTGAAAAACGAAAAGGGCGAAACCGTTAAACTGGCTGATTACAAAGGCCGCACTCTGGTACTGAATTTCTGGGCCACCTGGTGCGCACCCTGTCTGGCTGAAATTCCAAGCCTCGAAAGTCTGACCAAACGCGCCGAAGCCGCTGATTTTGACGTGCTGGCCGTCAGTGTTAACCAGTCTTTCGATGAAATAAAGCGTGATTTGCCGAACTGCGGTCTTAAAGTCGTACTTGATCCCAAATCCGAAACAGCCGCATCTTACGGTACCAGCAAATTCCCCGAAACCTATGTTATCGACCGTGAAGGGCGCATAGTCGCCAAGTTCATCGGGGCGCAGAACTGGGATTCGGAGGCCTTTGCCAAACTGCTGCAAATGGTGTCGAAGGGCACACTGCCCGGCGATATGATGGTTGAAGAGCACTGAAAAACTGATGCTAAAATCTATTGTTAAAAGCATTATAGGCGATGCGTTTCTCGCGTCGCCTAAAGCTGTTCTTAAAAAGGTGAACGCGCTTGAAGGCCGTATGCGCTCACTATCGGACGCAGAACTGGCGGGATTGACGCCGCAGTTCCGCGAACGTCTGGCCGCAGGTGCAGACATCGAAAAACTCATGCCTGAAGCCTTTGCCGCGGTGCGCGAAGCTTCAAGGCGTGTGCTGGGCATGCGGCACTTCGACGTGCAGATCATCGGCGGCGTAGTGCTGGCGCGCGGACAGATCGCCGAAATGAAAACCGGCGAAGGCAAGACGCTGGTGGCGACTCTCCCGGCTTATCTGCATGCGCTGTCCGGCGAAGGCGTGCATATCGTTACCGTCAACGATTATCTGGCCCACCGTGACGCCGAATGGATGGGTAGCGTTCATAAATTCATGGGATTAACGGTCGGTTGCATTCAGGAGCAGATGGGCTCAACCCCGCAGGAGGAAACAGCGGCACGTAAAGCGGCTTACGCCTGCGATATCACATACGGCACCAACTCCGAAATAGTTTTCGATGATCTGCGCGACAACCTGGCAGGTTCAACCGACGAAATAGTTCACCGGGGTTTCAACTATGCACTGGTTGACGAAGTTGATCTTATTCTTATAGACGAAGCCCAGACGCCGCTTATCATCAGCGGTTCGGGCGATGAGGATTCGAGCTTTTTCAAGCGTGCCGACTCAATTCTGCGCCGATTGAAAGCTGAGACTGATTTTAAACGCCAGCCCAGAACAAAAACCGCCACTCTCACCGAAGAAGGTCTGGCTAAAGTTGAAGAGCTTTTAGGCGTAGGCTCGCTGGATCATCCCGACAATCTGCGCTGGTTTCACGCTATACATCAATCATTGCAGGCCCACGCCGTATACAGACTGGATGTGGATTATATCGTCACTGAAGGGCGCGTATTCTTAATCGATGAACACACCGGGCGCGTTTCAGAAGACAAACGCTTTTCCGATGGTCTGCATCAGGCGCTTGAAGCCAAAGAGAATGTACAGATACGTTCCGAAGATCTTACGCTGGCAAAAACCAGTTATCAGTATTATTTCAGGCGCTACAAACTGCTGGCGGGCATGAGCGGTACAGCTTTTTCTGAGAAAACAGAATTTCTCAAAGTCTATCATCTTAATGTCAAGCGTATTCCAACCAACATGCCCATGATTCGCAAAGACTACCGCCGTGTGCTCTTCCGCAATCTGCGAGACAAGCATGAGACGGTGCTGGCCGAGATAATCGATAATGTCGAGGCTGGCCGTCCGACACTGGTCGGCAGCGTATCTGTGCATGAGAGCGAACAGCTTTCGCGTCAGTTAAAGCAGAAGGGCATCAGGCACGAAGTTCTTAACGCCAAGAACCACGAGCAGGAAGCCGAAATCATCGCTCAGGCCGGACGCAAAGCGGCTGTGACCATTTCGACCAACATGGCCGGGCGCGGCACAGACATTATTCTTGGAGGCAATCCCGAAGGTCTGGCAGCAAAAATGGCCAGTCCGGGTACTCCTAAATATGAAGAAGAGCTTGAGCGTTTCCGTGCTTTGTGCCTTGAGGAAGGCGAATCTGTAAAAGCCGCCGGCGGCCTTGTGGTTATTGGCACCGGTGAACATGATTCTGTAAGAATAGATAATCAGTTGCGCGGGCGTTCCGGTCGTCAGGGCGATCCGGGCAGTTCGATATTTCTCATTTCGGTAGAGGACGATGTTTACCAGAAGTTCGGTTACGAGACAGTCGTTCCGAAACTGAAAGAAATGCTGCAGGATCATCCGGCAGGCGAGCCTGTGCATAATAAGGATATCGAAGCTGCGCTGGATCAGTTGCGCGAGAAAGTTGAAATCGAAAATCAGTCCGTACGACTTGATGTCGTCAAGTATGACGGTGTAATCGTAGATCGCCGCGAAGCCATCTGGGCCATGCGCCGCCAGCTTATCAGCTCCGGCAGTCAGGCCGATTGGCACGCCAGAGTTACGCAATTGCTGCGCGAACTGGCAGGGCATCTTTCAGAGAGTTATGATACCGCCGCTGAATCTTCTGATGACGAAGGACTGGACACTCGCAATTTGCAGAATACAAAATGGCGCACGCTGCTTGAAAACATCTACGGCGCAGTCATTCCGGAACCGGAAGGCGGCTGGCCTTATGACCTTGATGGTGTTGAAAAAGCGGTACTTACCGCTTATAAGAACCGTTATGGCACCCAGTTTGACGCCGAACTTATGGAATGGGAGCGACATACACTTTTAGGCATAATCGACCGTCTCTGGACGCAGTTTTTAACCGATGTCGAGCGTGTTGAAGAGGGCATAGGACTGCGTGGTTACGGAAATCTTGATCCTTTAGTTGAGTTTCGCAGGGAAGTTGGTCTAATATATGTTGAGTTGTTGCGTGATATAAATCTTCACGCTTTCAGGGTATGGTTGCGAGTAGATCCTAAAAAGGTTCCAGAAGAGACGGCTGGACGCAATAGCGATGCCGGTGTAAGAGCGAATGCTGCTCGGAAACCGGAGAAGAAGCAGTTGAATCTTCCGAAGGTAAGGGCGGGCGGCAGACGCAGGAAAGCTCGTAATTGATCTGGAAATGTCTGGCGTAAGTGCTGATCGAAGTGGCATAAAGCAAAATTAATTCATCGGAGGTTCTTAAATGGCTCAGAATTTCGATTTCGACGACAAGATCAATTTCCCGGCAGATGTAGTCTTCAAAAAAATGATGGACCCTAAATTCGTTGAGGAATGGGCTGTGGTGCAGGGCAGTCTTAATCCCAAGGCTAATGTTGTTAAGTCTGACGATCGGGAAATAATACTGGAGCTGCATCAGGAAGAACCGCTTCCCATCGGCACACAGAAGTCGATGATGCGCTTCAAGTGGGATGTGCCAAAAATGAAGGGCACCTGGGATCGCATGGGCGAAGGCATGGGTTCGAAGGCTAGAGTTTACGGAACATCGGAAGTCATCGCCGAAGGCGACAACGCCTGCCGTCTGGTCGATAAAGGCACTATGGATATCGGCATTCCGCTGGTCGGTAAAAAACTCGAACAGGGTGTTATCGAACACCTGCGTAAAAATCGTTCCCGTAAGATGGAATTCTTTATCAAAGCGCTGGAGGCCGATGCCCGCAAGTAATCGCGGCGATCTTTTCAATCAGGCAATAAAAAACCGGAACCCATATGGGTTCCGGTTTTCTTTTCAGATCTTTGCGTGAGTTATTCTTTTTCGCTGTAATCAGCTTTGAAGCAATACCACTCATGCAGGGTGTTCGGACGATAAGCAGCCCACACGCCGTCATCATACGAGAAGGTCATGACGCCGTTTTTCTGAGCTTCAGCACCGCCGTCGAACTTGAGTCCGGGCAGAGCTTCGGCGATTTTGGCCTTGTTGATCTCGACCTGAACGATGTCTTCATGGCTGGGCTTGTAGCTGTTGCGCCACTCGAACTTGTAAATGCGACGGACGTACCAATAGGGCTTGTCCTCTTTGTCGCGCTTTTTGTTTTTGCAGACTGCCGGGTCAGTGACCATCTTGGCAGTAGCGGTCTTGGGCAGGCCGCACTCCTGCAGGAAGGCAGACTTCATTCTCATGAAATCGCCGTCATCGCCCTTAATGTGTGTTTTGGCGATTTCGTTGACTTTGCCGATTACGAGATGGGAAATATGTTTGCCGATCATGCGGGCCACCTGAGGTGAACCAGCGTAATCGCGGCAGACAATGTTTTCCTTCTGGGGGGCAGTCCATACCCATTCGTTCTTGCAGCCTTCGCAGCTCTTCTCAACGAACATTCCCAGACGTGCCTTAGCGGCATCTTCGTTCTCGGGCAGGTTGTACCAGGCGTGCATATCCTTATAAATCGGATCACACTTGGATGCGCATCCCCAGAGTACACTGAAAGAGAGCGCGACAACCATCAGAAGCATCAATCCTCTCTTCATTTCAAATCCTCCTTTCAAAACCCCTGAAATATTTTTACGGAAATCCGTTCTTACCTGTTTAATTCGGTAATCCGGGCAAAGTGTATAGTAAATGCCTCAATAATGGCAATTAAATTTTGTGTTTTTTTCCTCAGAATGAGGTGCACTCCACTATGCTTGATTTTACTGTTTATTCAGGAGATAGCGATAAATATTTTCATATTCTTTAACGCTAACGTTCCATGAACAATCCACACTCATAGCTCTGCGCACCAGATTTCTCCATATTTTCTTATCTTTATAGACTTCCAAAGTGCGGTCAAGCTTCGCTTTCAGCGCTTCAGGAGTGTATTCGTCAAAGGTAAAACCCCATCCGTCGGAGGCTGGAGGATCATAATCTTTGATTGTATCAGCCAACCCTCCGGTGCGTCTGACCAGCGGAACCGCACCATAGCGTATGGCGTGCAGTTGTCCAACTCCAGCCGGTTCAAATCGCGACGGCATCAGGAAAATATCGCAGGCGGCCTGAATAAGATGAATAAGCTGCTCATCCTGCACTCTGTATATGCGCAATTTATCGGGGTGGCGGTTCTGTGCATCCATCAGCATGTCGTAATAATATTTGTGGCCGTTGCCGAAACATATAAAGAAGACATCCTGAGAGAGCAGATTGTCGAGAATCTTGACCAGAATGTCCAGCCCCTTCTGTTCGACCAGTCGGCCAACCATGCCGATCAGCGGCCAGTCAAGCTTACTGACATCGAAACCGCTCTGCGCCAGCAGATCGCGTTTGTTCAGCAGCTTGCCCTGAAGGTTGCTGCGCGAGAAATGGTGCTTAAGCAGAGGGTCTTTTTCAGAGTCCCAGACCTCGTAGTCGATTCCGTTATTTATTCCAACGTAGCGCTCGCCTTTTTCGGCCAGCAGACCCTGCAGACCATAACCCAGGTCGGAATTCAACGTCTCGCGTGCATAAGTCGGGCTTACGGTCGTGATGTAATCCGAAAAGACGATGCCGACTTTCATTGGGTTGTATTTGCCGTAAAATTCGAAAGGCCCGCCCATATAGGCATATTTCCAGTCGAGACCCGCCAGCGAGATGGTGTCGATGTCGGAATAGCCCTGGTAGGCCAGATTGTGAATGGTGTACACCAGTGGGATATTGCGCAGACGCGGATCGGTTTCCTGTGTGCGCAGATAAGCCGCCAGATAGGTAGTCGTATGGTCGTTCAGGTGAATGATGTCCGGCTCGAAAACGCCGAGCTTCAAAAACAGCAGAACGGCTTTTGAAAACAGAATGAAGCGCTCACTGTTATCCGGGAAGGATTCGCCGGTTTCCGGGAAAGTGTAAATGCCCTTGCGCCCGAAAGCCTGGTCGCATTCCACAAAAAAAACCTGCACCTTGCGACCCGGAATATTAGAGCGGAAGAAGCGGACTTCGTAAGTCTTTTCTCCTACGTTGAATGAATATTTGCCCAGCCCTGTCACGCGCCTGATGTTGAATTCACGACGGTCGATGTTGCCATATAGCGGAGTAATAAGGCGCACATCCCATTTGTTCTCATGCAGCACTTTGGGAAGTGAGCCCATCACTACGCCCAGGCCGCCCACTTTGGAGAACGGCTCTACTTCAGGCGTCACCATCAGGATGCCAGGTTTTCTGGCTCTTGCCATATGTCGTACCTTTCCCGTTTCCCTCGTCTATCTGCGTTTGAAATGCAATGGATTTATCTGAGGGAATATGTTGTCTTTGTATTCGATATCGCCCAGATAACCTTCATCAATGTTACCAGACAGAAGCATTTCAAACAAGCTGTTGAAGCGTTCAATGTGAACCAGAGTGCGCTGTCTGGCGTACTCGACCGCCGTCGCTGTAGTAATTATGAAAGCCCAGTCAGAGCTTTCGGCCAGAAGCAGCTCACGCATGGCTTGTCTTATTACGCGCTTCTCTATTTCTTTTGCGCTCGTGTATTCCTCTGCCATTCTGGTCATGCGATCCGAGCAGCGATGCAGAGGCGGATAGATCCAGTCGTTGCCTCCGTTGCACCACACTTCATAGTAACCCTTGTCGCCCCACGAAGAAGCCGCCGGGAAGGCCACCTGCTGCATGGGATGTTTTTCCAGATAGTCGAAGGGTGTGGTCAGCTCGAAAGTGCTCTGATCGTAATTGACTTTGCGGAAGAGGAAATTGATCCAGTCCGGTCCTTCAAACCACCAGTGACCGAAAAGTTCAGCGTCATAAGGCGCAACTATGATAGGCGGTTGTCCGAGCTGTCCGTGCAGCCAGTCGATTTGTTTTTCACGGTTAAACATGAAATTGCCGGCATGCGAGGCGGCCTTATCGAGCGCCCACTGACGGTTGTATGGCTCGCGGTATTTCAGGTCGCCCTTGCCTGAAAGCCGGTAATATTTTATGCCGGTATTCAGGCGGATTCCATCGGGATGAATGTACTTGCGGATGTAATCCATCGGGCGGTCGAAACCGGCGTCGCGGTAGAATTCTCTATATACAGCGTCGCCGGGGTAACCTTCCTCCGAGCTCCAGACCTGCTTGCTGGATTCCTGATCACGACCGAAGGCCGCCACACCCCAGGGGGTAATGAGCGGTGCATAAACCGAACGGGCCGGTTTAGGCTTGGCATTGTTGATGCCGTGTGTATCCACTAGGAAGAACTGAATGTCGGCTTCGGCTAAAAAGCGGTCGAGTCCGGGGAAATAGCCGCATTCTGGCAGCCAGATGCCACGCGGTCTTCTGCCGAAATGGCGCTCGTAGTCGTCTACGCCGGTCATTACCTGAGCGCGTATGCTTTCCGGGTGCTGCTGATACAGCGGCAGGAAGCCGTGCGTAGCGCCGCAGGTGATTATTTCGAGCTGTCCGGTATCGGCCACTTCTTTAAAGGCTTTGAGAATATTGCCCTGATAGCTGTCCCAGAAGACGCGCGTTTCTAAGAAGAGCTTGTGATACATTTCGGCCAACTGGAAGAAATGCTTCTCACCTTCGGTGCGCGAAGTGTAGTCCATCTCCTTTTCGGCAAGTTCAATCAAAAGCTCCAGATGGTGACGGTAACGCTCCTGCAAGAGCTTGTCCGCCAGCATATTGGCCAGTGATGGCGTGACAGACATTGTTACCTTGAAGGGTATGCCGTCGGCCATAAGGCCTTTGTACACTCGCAGAATCGGAATGTATGTTTCCGTTATGGCTTCAAAGAGCCAGCGCTCTTCCAGATGATCTTCGTGTTCGGGATGCCTGACGAAGGGCAGATGGGCATGCAGAACCAGTGCTAAATATCCTTTTGCATTCATTGCTGTCACCTTTTCCTTACTTCTTTTCCGGCTTCGAGTAATCTGAAAGCTTGGGATAGGCTATGGCGTTGAACACTCCGGCTTTCTCCTGAGCGGGGTCAGTGAATACCGGCAACTCTTCATGGTGGCCGATTTCGGATATGTGTTCCGGTTCCGAGTAGGGTGCCTGCATGGCCACCTTGTCGCTGATTACTTCCTTTGTTATTATTTCCTGTACCCGCTGCCGCAGTTGGCGCACGTCGACCACATGTACTTCGACAGTGTTGTCCGGTTTCGTTGGCGGGGTGTGGACGGTGTTGGAGGTTGAAAGCACCTCGTTACCGTTTGGCCCCGAAAGCACTATGGCCATCCTGTAGAAACAGTCGGCTTCGATGCCCTGGAAATAATAATTGCGGGTCTGATCATTTATCTCGTAGCGGCGGTATTCGCTGTTTTCCTTGAAGAGAATCAGATAAAGGCCGCTATTGTGCGACTTGACCATTTCGGCAGTAGCATCCGAATACTCCCAGTAGACGAATGCCATATGCGGATCTACCGGAAACAGGAAGCTGCGGTTTTCGTTGTTTTGTTCTGACAACATCAAAGCATCTCCTTTGCCAAATCCTGATCGGCCTTCATTATCGGTCAATCGTTTCTAAAAAACAGTTTATCTTTCGATAATTTTCAGTTCAACTTTCAAATTCAGGTCCTCATGCGGATTGAGATCAAGCCGCCATGTCAGCCACACTGAAGAGGCCTGATAATTGCGGTCGAATCCGGATTCGGACTGCGAGATAGTTTCGACCGGGAACGAGGCCAGTGCGGCTGGTCTGTCGCATCCGATTGTTATGTCGAAATTCGGATGCGGGTCGAATATGGCCGCCTGGCTGACTTCTTCAGCGTCATGCACTTCAAGCAGACGCCAATCCTGCGTTTTTCCGTTGATCTGGAAAGGCTGATCTATTCCCAGTGCCGAAGCTGCCAGCAGGTTGAATTCTACTGCAAACTTAAGACTGGTTTTTTGCTGGCCGTTCCATTTAAGCGTGTAGGCGGTATCCAGCGCCGGGCTGTCTTTTTCCAGTCTGACTTTCTTTTCGATGAAAAGCGTACCGTCGTATATGGACGTGCTGCCGCGCAGCAGCAGCTCGATTGCGTCGCTCTTTTCGCTTATCTGCGGCATGCGCGGAGCCGTAGCTGCGTCGCCGTATTCCTGCACACTGTTCAGCAGCAGCATGGCGGCTGATGTGTCGGCGTCGGCTGAGAAGAAATGCTCGCGCAGTGCGTTGCGCGGATAAGTGTCGTATACCAGAATTTTGCGGTCTTCATCGCTGATTTTGCGTTTCAGGTCGTGAATGCTGGGGCCGTCCGAATCGGGCAGGTGAGCCGGAGCTTCTTCTTTGACGTGGTGATAAGCTTCTTCTCGGCGCGCCAGCGTGTTGCCCAGATTGGTGTTGGTAGGCAGGTAATCCAGTTCCACCAGGCTGCCGCCGTCTGCAGTTGAGAAATAAGCCGCCAGCTTCGAGTTTCTGAGAATGATCTCATCCACACCGTTTTTATCTACATCATAACAGTCGCAGGCCAGTTCGCGGCGATCCACGATTTTTTCGGCCTTTATCATGTTAAGGTAAAGCGCCTCGCGCAGATGCGGCAGATAAAGCCCGCCGAATACGCCGTGCCAGTAGCCGCAGTTGCACTGCGAAGCACCCAGCGCGGCGCGGGCGGCGTCAAAATCTTCACCGGAAAGATTGGCGGCGTGAACTTTATCGCTGACCTGAATCATGCGCTTATGCATCCAGTTCGATTCGGGGTAGCGCGAGAAGAAATTGCGGAAATAGCCGCCGCGCACGAAGACTTCGGTTTTATCCTGCAGAGAGCAGTTAAGATCTTCCTTCAGGTTTTCAAGCATTCTGTTGTCGCGGGCGTTCAGCGTCCACTGGCCCATTTCGAAGTACGAAGCCGTGGGCATATAAACCAGTCCTTCCGAGGGGAAACGGTTCAGATATTCAATCGGCGTAGTCACTTCGAGCCAGGATGCGTTTTCAACAAGAGTCTTGAAGAAATTCTCAAGCCAGAATTCCTTGGTGTAGAGCAGTTCGTAGGTACCCGGCCAGACGCCGAACTTCTCGCCGTCGTCAAGCAGGCTGCAGCAGGAGCGGTCGCCGCGGTCGTAACGTTCACGCAGGTAGCGCATGATTTTGGGCGGAACCTGGAATGGAATGGCATAACGCAAGTGCTGATCTATGGGGATGA
>Ga0172375_10006205_pt1 | contig 16869 bp, 30 predicted proteins | sample LakKiv1m_FD_114537 | JGI IMG/M metagenome (GOLD analysis project Ga0172375, IMG submission 114537) | Freshwater microbial communities from Kabuno Bay, South-Kivu, Congo - kab_092012_11.1m | ecosystem: Environmental > Aquatic > Freshwater > Lake | place: Democratic Republic of the Congo...
CTTGAACCAAACGTTAGCTACGCACGTCCCCATCCCAGCCTCGGTCGATTGAACGCCGTTATCCACAACCACGCAATCAATTAATGCGTCGCCTGCGTCCTTCTGAAAGACCGCTCCGAACGTTGTCGCTAACGGAGTCGTGTCCGTCAGAACTAAACCTACCAGCCAATCGCAAAGCGTGGCGTTGCTTGCTCTGATTCTAGCTTCAAAAAATATCTTCTTGCCTGCCGCTGGGGTGAACGCCTCCGCGCCAAGCTGAATACTCTGATGGTCATTGTCTGCCCCACCAGTTGTCATCTGCAAAACACCACCATCATAATCAATTAACGCATTAGCACCACCACCTACGGACGTTACCGTCCAATCTCCTGCCGTATACGTGAAGAAGTCGTTATCGTAAGCGTGATATAGGCCGGGAACTCCAAACTTGAACCCGTTCCACATATCGTCGCTAACGACACGCCATGCTCCAGTATCGTTATCCGTTATTTTATACATAGTTTCTCCTTGAACTTAATACCCACCCACCCTCCGTCGGTTACGTTCCGATCAACGTTTAACTTTCTTTGAACCAACTGCCTTTTTCTTCTTGGCTAACTTAGCCGACTTCAATCGTTGTACTCCAGAATTTGGCATAGTCGCCTCCTTACTTCTTGCAACCACCTTTTTTCTTTTTGCCTTTTTTCATATATTTTCTTTTCAATTTAATAACTTACGCGCCTGGGCTACCAAAAACGCCGCGGAACTCGCTCCAACCTGAGCTAAACCTTGACGCAATCATCGTCTTGGATGCACGCGCATCGAAGTCATAATCTGACGACGTGTTCACAGATTCCCTGTCATACCACTTCAACGAATGTTCGCTCTTGTCCGAGAGAATGAACCACGCATCCGGGTCTGTAAGGTAATTCCAAACCAGGTAATCCAGGTTCTGCATCTGGAACGCGTTGATTGCGTTGTTCGCGTTGTCCGGCCTTAGCGAAGACTTGAGCAACTCTTCGCAATCCCACTTCAGTTCGTTCGGAACCAACAGGTAGCGAGGGGTAATGTTGATTAAGAGACTCCTGTCGTCAACCGTATCCTCGATGTCGTTAATTGCCTGACGCAGAGACGTGACCGAGAGGTCAGCAGCCGCTGTCAGTTCGTTCTGTTCCGTGCCGCCGCCGATGAGCGGATGCAGGAGCGAGCAGAGTTCCAACCCGTCAGGTCCGGGAAACGCCGCGTTGAACGCGTTATTGAAATGCGCCGCTGCAATAATCTGCCTCGTATTGAACATCGAACGACCCAACGCTGAGGTTGCTTTCTTCACAACGCCCCATTTATCGTCGTCAATCATCTCCTTGGAAACACGGAGAGCTAACGCATACGTGGCATGTGTGTATGTCTTGTCATATCCTTGCAGGACATCATCGTAGGTCACGGGAGCGTTTTCGCCCTTACCCACGGCAAGACCTAGCCCGGAGATGGTTGTGTCCTGTTCGCCCCACTTGTCTGAGGACTCGACATTGAACACCATCGGAATCATGTCCGGTTTGCTTTTATACTTCTCCATAATCGTTTCTTCGAGAACAGGCAACGCTGTTGCGAAGAATAGGTCCGAAAACTGATTTCTTAAAAGTGCCATATTCTATTTCTCCTTTTTAATTTCCCTCTGTAATTAATTATCAAAACTACACTATATACCAGTTGTTCCAAGCGATTGCAGAACATGGTTGTTAATCCTTACTTCGAGACGGTTAAATTCGCTGAACGAGTTATTCGGTTCGTCCCAGAGCCGCAGGACAACCAACGGCAACGTTGCTGTCGTGTTACCGGAATTCTCGTCGATTTCCATACGAGAGATTCCATTCACTGCGTTTGCCACAACGAAATCGGCGTTCAAATTGCAACCAGTCTGCGCTGTCAACGTCCCCGTTCCGTTATCCGTCTGTGCTTCGTAAACCTGGTCTGGATTATCATACACCAGAATAAAACCGCCCGAACTTGCGGCCTTTGCTTCTGCCGCAACGCCGATTATCTGAACTGACGTTGCCGCAGCTCGGTCAACTGCACCATTAGCATCTCTAGCAAGTAAGTCACCAACACCAATGATTGCGTTTGCCGCCGCTAAAACATATTTGTTCGTCCTGCCATGTTGCCCACCGAGAGCATATATGGGACGAAAACCCATCGGTCTATCTGTTGCCATAATTATTCTCCTTTATTTAATCTTCTTCCCAATTTTCCTTCACCACTTTGTTACCGTGACGTTGCTCAAACGAACCGCCAACGCCTGCGGATTTGAATTTGTTCTTCATAGTTAGCACTTCAAGACGTGCGTCATTTTTCTTGCGGTAGTATTCGTTCCTTGCCTCTGCGTCCTCTTTCGGCATTCTAGCAAGCACTAAATCTCCATTCCTAACCATCGAATCTAGTGCGGTAGCCTTTGTTGACAGGCTCAAAGCTCCGGCTTGTTCTCCGCTAGAATTCCCCGTTCTAACTATTTCCCAGTTCCGATGGTCCGTCCACCCTTGTTTCTCCATCTTGGTAGCGTTTAACCAACGGTAGGCATAATTAGGGTCTTTGTTCAGAATCTGGAGCAAGTCCCCAGGTTTGAACGTTCCTTTTCTTTTCACCTCCTTTACGATTGTTGGTCCGGCGGAGAGTTTCTTCACCGGCTTTGGCCCTGATTTCCTTTTTGTTTTTGGCGTTAAATCGTCAAGTTTCAGGTTGTCGTCATTTGTGTTCATTGTGGTTTCCTCCTCAGTTTTTTATACTTTTCTTCACTAACCTCAAGTTTAGCAGCGATGTACTTTTCCTCCGGCGTAAGTTCGTCCGTAGTTGTTGTTCCTCCGGTTACCGATGGCGTGGCTCCTGCCAGTCGAGCGTTGCCTGCCGAGAAAGAGCGAGTATCGAGTCCGCCCTTGCCTTTACCAGTACGAGCAAAAACTCTACACGCTGCATTATAAACAGCATCGGGTTCTTTGCTCCCTGCGCTTTGGTAATCGGCCACAACCATCTGGTAGAACTGACCCTTCTGGACGATTTCTGGAAACTCTGAATCTGTCTTTGTGTTCCAATAATCGGCCTTTCTTTGTTTTTCTAGTTTCTGTTCAAACACTGACAATTTCTTATCAATGACAGAACCTACGTCTTCGTCGCCACTATACGATTCTACTTGAGGTTCATGAGAAACCTCGCTTTGTCTGGATACCACCTGACTCACCAGACCAGTCAACGCTTCAATCTGCCCTTCTATCTTCCCTATTTTTTCGTTTAAAAAGTCTTGTGGAGCGGGTTTCTCCACAACCGGGGTTTGTTCAGTTCCCGGTGTCTGCTCATTGTTTTCCATTCATTTCCTCCATTTTTTTCTCTTGCCTCTCTTCAATATAAATTTGGTTCCATTGGTCTATCAAATCGAAGTATCTTTTTATACCTCCCATCTCCGCCATCCTTGCCATGACAATCGTTCCTAGGTTCGGTTCGCAGACTAGCGGGCGGTCTTGAACCGGAGCGTTTAACCCTTCGTTCAATCTTTCAAGAAGCTCATCTCGGAGGAGTTCTAGTGTTAACCAATGCTCCGAGTTTTTCAGTTTGTTGACTGCTTCTTTTAGTTCATCGGGTTTCATGGTTATTCAGTTCCCGTAGTTATTGGCGGAGTTGACGCCGGGAGTTGACCTTTCGGGATAGCTTCTTCCGTCTTGGGTCTGCCGGTCTCACCGACCGTTCCGGCTATTCTTCCGCTCATATTAGCGTTCTGAGTTCCTGCCTGTTGCGCCTGCTGCTGTATCTGTGCCGCCTGCGCCTGCTGTTGCGCTATCGCCTGCGCAAATTGGTTATGTAAATTCAACGCCGCGTCGGCCGCCAAGATCGCGTTTGGAGAGTTCACTCCTTTCATAACGCCTTCTTGGAACTGAGGCGTCTGGATGAACGCCTGAATGCCTTGCATCTTAGCCTGATGGTTATCGTTCAATACTATGGTCGGAACCAATCCCTGAGTAATGGCCGAGAGTTCGTCGTAGAGCGAGAGCGGCTGTCTGGCCATCTGCGGCTCGGTAATATAATCTGCAACGTTATAGACGCCCCGCTTTTCGAGAAAATTCTTCATGGCCATGTAGATATTCCCAGGGCCAACAATGCCGGTCTGCAGGTTCAGCGGGTTCATAAGCGTCTGAAGAATTAAACCCGCCTCTTGTTTCTCCAACTCTCGATTTGTGTTCGCGGAGTTGGCTAAGAGGAAGAAGTCGAACCCGCCTTGAATTTCCTCACGGGAGACCTTCTTAATCCACGGCACACCGTTCTCGTATAACGTCTTGCCGTCCGTGCCGGTCACGCGAATAATAGTTTCATCCGGCAGGCGTTCCTGTAGGTCGCAAAGTAAACCCTTGAGCATTTCCTGGTATCCCAGTTTGAATCGAGAGATGAGGACGTCGATGTTGACGTTGGCCTCGTTCAAAAGGGACATCATGCCAGAGGCTGTACGAGAAGCGCCTACCCTCTGGGAAGGCATACCTAACGACATGCTGGTTAGTGACGTTAGGCGTTCTGCCCACGAAAGTAGGTTCTGCTCTTCTTGCGTTCCAAAGGCGGTAGAGTTGGAAAACCTTGGAAAGTTTATATCTGACTGCGGCGATTCCAGAGGAACGCCTGTTCCGGGTTCGAGTCTTATTCTTTGACCTTTCATACCGGCCATCGGTTTATAAAAGAAGAACGGAATGTTGGTAATCGTTCCGAAATCGATTCGCATGTTGTGCATGGTGTCGATTTCTTTATTGATTGGGTACAACAGTTCACATAGGCCAATAGGGTACATGCACCTCGGCCTGCGAATCATGTCCACTTTGTGGTACGGGCGACGGCCGGTCTTTGTGACTCGGTCGAGGTAGGTCGCTCTCACCATGACGTGGTTCTTCACGTCTAACGTGACGATTAGGTCTTCGTCGATGTTGTCGTCGTTGATGTCGTAACGGAGAGAAACTTCGGACATCTCTCCGACCGGAACTCCGGCATCCGCGTCGACCGTTTCCACTCCTCGGTACTCGTCTTGTTTCTGTTTCAGAACTTTAGCGTCATCGTTATTGTAGACTATCGCTCCTGCCTCTGAAAGACCTTTGTTTACTATCTTATCTATCTGTGTCTGACTATAAAATCCGGTGTTAGCGTTTCTAAGTAACGTCGACTTGTCGATTCTAAAGTCGTGGCAGAGCATGAACGGCTCGTCCATATTGGTCGAGTCTCTACACGCCGAAGGGAAGATGATGTCTTCGTGTGGAACCGTTTCAATGACCGGCCCATCGAAGTAGGTCAGAAGTTCTTCCACTTCTTTGCCTATACGTTCTGAGACCGAAGGGGGTATGTTTGCTTCCTCGGTTTCTCCGAACTCCATCGATAGGTCGGCCAATTCCTGAAATCGCTCTTGAATTTCAGGTTGTTCTTGCTGGACGAGTTCTTCTTTAATTATTACGGCGTTACGCTGGTAGATGTCCCAACGTCGTTTAACAATACCGAAACCGGTAGTTACGAAATCCCAGGCCCAATCGTCGACCATGGTTTCGATGCCGCGATTATAGTTCACGTAATGGGAGCAGGCCCAACGCATAACCGCGTCTACTACCTGAATGCGTTGGTTATCCTGTTGTTCCATGGGGAGGAGTACCCACCACGGGCGAATGGCGAATATCGCCTGCACGATGCGCGCATGGAGCGCCTTACACATATACATCGTGACGGGCAAGTGCAGGTTACTGCTATTATCCCAAGGGCCTTTGCGGGTATAGGAGAGGTAGTCGTCCCATTGGGAGAGGTATTTTTTCTGACGGGCCGACCAGACTTCGCGGTCGGAAATCATCTTTGTACGTTGGTCTAGTATGAAACTAAGTAGTTTCGGGTCGTTAAGGTCAATATCTGGCAGTGAGTCTATCCGGAGGACTTTCTTCTCTGTCTTCGCCATAACGGAAATCCGTAGTTTTTATTACGCCAATTTCAAAATCGAACGCCGGATTTTCGACCACAATGTAACGAAGCAGGTCTAACATGTCGTCGTACTTCTTTCGGGGCTTGTCCTTTACCAAGTATTCGGTGCTACGGTCATCCTGCACGTAGTTCATGAACTCGGTAATGGTGCGACGGCACGTATTAAAAACATAGAGTTTCGGCCTCACCTGGCCAGTCAACAATTTCTGTGGCGTAAGCAGACTTCGTATAGCGTGGATTCCGGCGTCGACGCTACCCTGCTTATGGGCTAGGGATGTTTCTACTCCATGTTCTCTTAACAAAGACCTAGGAGTGATTCTATAATTAGCGTCGGGCGTTTCGGACGAAGTGTCTATAATACACTTAGCAACTTGTTTATTAAATCTTCTATCAAGTATATGTTTGGCAAATTCGGGTATTATTGTCTTTTCCCAGAGTTCGTTGCAGACGATTAATTCGCCGTAAGGGGTTATTGCCACTTGAATCCAAGCGTGTTCTTTGGAGAGGTGTGGGTCGATGGCTTCGAATATGGGCCAGGCGAACGGTATGTCGAACGGTTCAACTACGTGGATTTCTTTGTCAAATTGTGAGAAAATTCGACCTGAGAGGTGGCGAAACTTGCCGTGTAGGCGTGCTTCTTTAACGTCGTCGGTGAGGTCTTTTTCAAATTCAGCGATGGCTTCGTCGGGAAGGTAGCCTCCGTTCGAGATGGCGTTGTCCATGATGTCAACGGTAAACACGCCGATGTCTTTTCTATCACCGTTTACGGAGGGCAGCCAGAGGTCGGAGTATAACCAAGGTTCAGCCAACGGCGTAAGCGTAAACCAGATGTATCCGTTATTCTTAATTAAACCCCTTCTGCAAGCGTCGTATATTTCTTTGGAACATGGCTCGTCGATATGAACGTAATCGCCTGTCCAACCTTCGAACACCATTTTATCTTGTTCGCCGGAGAGGACATTGATAATGCTGCCGTTGGCCATTTCGTAGTGTGTGGGGATACCCGCTTGGTTGTTTTTAATTCTCGCGATACTACCTTGAGGAAGCCATTCTAGGAGGCGTGGGACGATGACTTGGTTGGCGCCTTCTTCGAAGCCGAGCGAGGCGACGATGCGGCCTTTATTGGGGACCTTGACCTTTCGGTAAGGGTGTATTCCAAGGGCCGACCAAATTACTTCAATAATTCCAGCGACTGATTTTCCGCTTTGATTTCCACCAGTTAGGAGCTTTATTCTGTGTTGGCCTTGATGAAACGGAAGCTGACCTCGGTTGGGTTTGTAATTCTCAATTTTCCTAGCTTTCTGCGCTTGTTCTTTTTCGAGGAGCAGTTTGAGCAGGTCACGTTTTTCCTCCAGTCCTAGTTCACTTAGGTTCAGGCTCATCCTTCCCTCCTACATACCCGAACTCCTTCAGTTTGGAGTCCAATAGCGCGTCCACCTCCGACTCCGGCATGAGGTGAATGTTCAGATTAGCGCTCTTTTCGACAGGTTTCAGACCTCCCATGTGGGCGATTTCCCTTGCACAGAAGGCTTGGGTCTTCTCGGACTTCGCCCCGTGCGCCAGCGCCGCCAACTTCAGTAGCCCCATCTTCCCGATCTTGCGAGCCATCTCCTCGCCCGTATACCTCGAAGGCGACCCCAACTCCTTAATAATCGGTAACCACTCGTCTATAATCTCCACTAGTTCAAGGTTCTCGTCGTTGGCAGCCCTCTCCATTATCTGCCGGTTCCTCGCACGCTGTGTCAACTCACGAGAACGCTCGTCCATCTATACCTCCCTTATCAACTACCATTGGGACAACCTCGATAAATTTACACATTTCAGAATATTTTAGTGAATCACATATAAAATCACTAGAAGTTATAATCTCTTTCAACCTTTTTAAAAGTTCCTCTAAGAGGTTCAACCTTGCGCTCATTCTCTCATAAGACCCCCCATCATCATAATCCATATTAAACCTCCCTTTGCTTCGGTAATTTATAAAACGACTCCTCGCTCTTCCCAGACTTCCTCCACTGCGCCATCTTAATCCCAATCTGGCTCCCCCTCACTCCAAACATACCGAACGTCCTCAACCCCAGACTCTATCCCAGCAACCTTCTCCCTTAAATCTTGTAAGATTCGTTTCTTGTCCGTATAATTCTTACAAGACTCTTGTAAGTTTGGCTCTGAATTAACCTCCGATTCTGGTAAACATTCTGGTAAACATTCTGGTAAGATTTCACATTTAGATGAAGGGTCTGGTAAGGATTCTGGTAAGGATTCTGGTAAACATTTGTCTGTTCTGGTAAGCTTTTTAATGACAACATACTCCTCCCCATACCGCGTAACCACCACATCCTCACTCTGTGCCAAGCGCAAATAGTGGCTAAGTTTCGAATTTAACTCGTCTATTTTGATTTTCGCCATAATTGAATAAAAAGAACGTAGCATAGTAGTATATAGAGTCAAGTAAAATCTTACCAACATTCTTACCAACATTCTTACCAGAACTCAATTTCCCTTGCTTTCCAATACCTTACGTCCCCGAAACTTTTTGAAAAAAACCGAATCGGAAGAGGCTTCTTCTCTTTACGGTCGGTAGGGCTCCTGTGGGGTGGGGGTATTCGTATAACGTTAAGCGCTGGCCGTAGGCCGCCCACCTAACACCCACTCCATAGCATGTCATATAATGTTATTTATTCCAATTGTTTAATAATAATAAATAGTTAAACTGTCTTATAATTTAAAATAACATCGGGTTTCGATGTGAAAAATCAGAATAAAGAGATGCCTCTTTTTGCCTCTTTCGGGCCTCTTTTTGCCTCTTTTTGCCTCTTTTAACATCATCCAGCCTCTTTTGAGATCTCTTTACGGGCTATTTAAAAGCTCTTTAACAGGCATTGCTTGTGATTTTTATTCTATTTTGCGCGAACGGCCTATAATGCTTGCTTCGGGCCTCTTAATCGCCTATTTGACGCGCGAACGTGATCGTCTGCATACAAACACACTAACCATTTTACCTTTTATTTACTAAGTCAGCTTGTGATTTTTATTCTACTTTGGCGCGGTGTCGAATAATTCTATGACCCTTAAACACTTAAACCTTTACTTTAACTTTAAAATAAACTTCACTTTTACCATTTTAACACTTGATATAAATGCTAAAATAAATATAATCAGGCCATAAACATCGGCAATCGGGCCGGTGAAAGCAAGGGGTCAATATGACACAGGAAAAAATGATTGAGGCGCAAAAAATCATCGAACAAGCGATGTCTTTTGCTGACGATGAAAGTCAAGACTATATCAGACAGTTAGTCTTAAAAGCTTGTGCAGATTTAGAATTGCCTATTCGCGCTTACGAGTTTATCTATTCATGGGCAATAGGCAAGTATTGTTAACACGCTGGCAATGTTGCTAGCATAACAGGCCGCAAGGCCGGAAAGGGGTGTTATGTTAAATATAACCGTTGAACAGATAAAAGACTATAAGGCATGTTGCGGGTTTGATGCCGCGTTACTTGGCAAGTGCTATGCAAGGGCCAAGGCATTACATATCGGCAATTTGCCTGAAAAAATCAAGGCAATTAAAGACTACGAGACGGAATACAATAATGCAACTATATTTAACAGGCATGACGTTGACAAGAAAATGCTGAAATATGGATTTTAAAGACTAACACGCTGGCAATGTTGCTAGCATAACGGGCCGCAAGGCCGGAAAGGGGTAATATGAAAAATCTACAAATCCGGATTATAACACCTGAAGGGCTCGATAGCCCTCAAGATTTAGATTATCAACACGATGATATATTTGTTGCACGCAAGGTAGCGCAAGATTATTGCCAAAAACATAATTATGAGGGCTATCAAATTATAAAATGCATCAACAACGATGGACATTATCGGACAATCTGCTGGCGTGATAAAAATGGCATTAAAATTAGATAACCGCCCCAACAGGCCCGAACCGCTGGCGGTATCCAGCGGAGCAAAAGGAAGATATGAATAAAATCCAATACGTAGCGCATGGCGTCAAGTGGTTTGATAAAGTAAACGGTAACACTTATCATAGTGTCCGAATAACCCGTTGCGCGGATGGGGCTATAATTGCCGCCCCTTTCCAATATGGTTATGGCGATCAATGGCAATGGACAGCGATTGAAATTATGCTAAATTCTAGCTGGTTGCCCTCCAAATATAATAAAGACAATAGCTATCTATTTGAACGTGAGAACAACTACCCTATAAGCTGGAACTGTCGCAACGGCCTAAAGAAGGAATGTGTAGCCAACGGAACCGTTTAATTGCATAAGCCCCGAACATTCGGGGCCGTTGCAATGCGCCGGAATTTCTCCGGCGTCATAACATGGGGGCAAAATATGACACACACAAAGGGGCCGTGGAACTATGACGAAGTTTGGGCATTAATAAAGGGGCCAGAAGGCGAAGAAATATGCGCCGTTCATTCGGCTTTACGCGCTGATAGTAACCGCCGCAAGCCTGAAATTGCAACGGCCAACGCCCGCTTGATAGCGGCGGCGCCGGAGCTTTTACAGGCTTGTGAAGCCGCACTCAGTTATTTGCAAGACCCCGAAAGTTCTATAACTAAAGGCGAAAAAGCCATTGAGTTGCTAACTTACGCAATAAAGGCGGCCAAATGCTAAAAATACTCATAGGCTTTGCAACGTTATACCTCATAGCACATATTGTGCTATGGGCAACTAAGGGCTTTGCCGTTTACGGCATGTGAAAAGGGGGACACCATGAACCTAGACACCTATGAAGTGGCCGCGTTGCTTGAATTGGCTACCCTGTCAACCATTGAGGACGTTGAGGCCCTGGAATACCTGCAAAAACTCGATGCCGAAGATTTCTCCGCCGAATTAGAGGACACAACCATAGAGGGGGATTCGTTATGACCAAAAAAGACCTAATAAAACAATGGTTTATTGACCACCCCGACCGATGGATTTCTACCCGCGACCTCCGCATCATGTTCGGAGAGGCCGCCGACCGCAGACTCCGCGAACTCAAAGGCGAGGGCTTCCAAATCTCGTCAAAGCGCCGGGAACTACCAGACAAACGCCTGGGCTTTACGTTTTTCTGGTCGCATCCCACTAACCAACAAGGAGAATTATGGGACGTTGCATAACCAGATGCCATCCGGAGGATTTCGGCGAATGGTGCGAACACCACGAGGACACAATAATCGAGGCCGTACTCGAACGCTACGCAATCGAAACCTTCGACTGGAACGACAAAAAATGCACTGAACTGTTTGAAAAAGAAGCCCAAAACCTGTGGAACGACTGTGCAGAGGACGACGATCCCTACGGCGGCGACGACCCGAACGATTAAACTTGACTTTATAAAAGTCTTAATATAAGGGTTAGTAAATATTTGAAGGGAGGTGATGTCGTATGTCAAATGACTTGGAGCGTGATTGGCTTAGAAAACTGTATGAGTCCTATTCCTATGAGCAAATCTCTAGGCTTGTGGGCTGTTCGCTTGGCTCCGTGTATAAATGGATCAAACAGGAAAAACCAATCTCGCGTATGGCTCGTGCTACAATTCGTAAAAAAATGGAGGAGTCCAATGGACAAGGGAATGGTGGAAATAAAACAGGGGACTTGTAATCTCTACGTCTGGTTTAATGACATGACCTCGGTGCCTGGTATTATTCACGGCGCACTCAAAGAGAAAAATCTGCCAGACATATTGAAATCCCTCGTAAACAACGGAGGAGAACTCCTGCAAGCTCCGGCGGGTGACGCTTGGCGCAAATGGCGTGTCAACCTCGACAACGAAATGGTCGCGGTCCTAGACAACGACAAATGCCTACTGTACCTCCCGCTGAAATCGTTTCAAGAAGCGAAACAGGTGTTCTGCATATGAAAGACATAATGAGAACAGAAGTCCGCAAAGATAGCGTTCACGTCCATTTGTGCCTCTCCGATGAACCGTATAACTTCTTCTCGGTGGACGTTGATTCTTGCGGAATAACTCTGCGCCTTACAAAAGATTTTGGAGAGGATTCCAAAAACTTTGAACGAGTAATCTCATGGGCCGAAGCTCAAGACATGGCCATCGAAGCAGAGAAGAGAGACAACTGGCTGGAGGAACAATGCAACTCAAATCCCTCTACACAAAAATAAACGGCGTCGAAAAACGGTTTACCGTCATGGACAAAACTCGCGCTATGCAACTCGCTGAACTCGAAGATGGCGTGAAGTATTACAAGGAACAAATCGAACTGTCCGCAAAGATTTATTCCATAATACTTGGAAAGGAGTTACATGCTAACAAACAAACTCGTTGAGGCCATCCAAGAGAAAGAGAACGCCCGCGAATGGGCATCTCCCATCAGACTCTCCAACGCCGGGAAGTGCGCCCGCGCCATAGCCTACCAGCATTTAGGCTTCGAGATGCGCCCGCTCACGGCGAAGACTAGGATGAAATTCAAGCTCGGCGACCTCGTTGAAGAAATGGTCAAGGGCTACCTGCGAACACATATACCGGAGGAGTTCAAAGAATTGCACCTACCAGAAGTTCAGGAAGAATGCTCGTTCGAATGCGGCGAGCATATTATAAAGGGACACATCGACGGCAGGTTCACGAGGCAGGACGGAAGTGAATGGCTGTTTGAATGCAAGAGCATGGGCGGCTACCCGTTCAAGAAAGCGAAGGAAGGCAACATCGGCTACGGCTACGAATGCCAAATCAACTGCTATATGCACGCGCTGAAAATCAGCCATGCGCTCGTGTTCTGCGTGGACAGAGACTCCGGGGCAACCTGCGAAGTTGCGTTCGAATACAACCCCGACCTCATCCCAGAGATCAAACAGCGATTCATCTCGGCGCTGAACGCAACGAAGGACGACCTGCCAAGCAGAGAATACGCCCCCAACAAGAAGGGTAACCTACCTTGGCAGTGCCGCTATTGCGGCGCGGTTCAACACTGTTGGCCGGGGCATACAGAAGATTTCGACAAAGAAGAAGGCTATATATACACGGTAGCAAACTACCATGACAAAAATGACTAAAAATAAATTAAATTTAACTTTCGACTATTGGCAAGCCGCAAATCTTAACGCTGCCGTCCACTACGCTAGGGTTTGTTTAAAATGCAAAAAACATTTGGATATCTTTGACGTAAGTATGCTCAAAGAATGTAACAGAATATTTTCTTTAACAAAAAGATGGTTTAAAAAGAATATTAAAAAAGCTATAAAGGAGGACTGATATGGATAATACAAGATTATTTTTAATTTTCATATTTTTTCCAGTACTTTGGTTAATTGTAGCTATGCTACTTTCTCTTAAAAAATAAACAAAGGAGGCCAATAATGGCACAGATTAAGATTGACGAAGTTCAAAACAAAGTATCGGCCAACGGGAGGAACTACCTGCTCGTTAAGGCTAACGGCCAGTGGGTAACGTCGTTCGTCGACGAGCGCGTTCGCGTAGGAGCAACCATCGAGGGAACTATCGAACAAGCAATGAAGAACGGCCAGCCAATTCTGTCACAGAAGGGCAAACCCTGCTACAACCCGACCCTGCCCAAAGTAGCTAGGGCAAATAACAACGACGCGCTCGCTCGAATCGAGGCAAAACTAGATATGCTACTCAAGATTGCAAGTTCTCCAACATGGGCGGTTAAGGAACCGGCGGCGGATGACTCTCCGTTTCCTGGAGACAACAACAATTTCAGCGGAGAAACCCTATGACGTTTGTCATTGTGATTTTAACTGCGGCACTAATAAGCATGATTTATGAAAAAATCTAACACGAATCGCGGGAGGACACATGAGCGAAATAACAATAAGCGGAGTAGCAATAGGGATCGCCCTGTTACTGTGCTTATTAGACAAGTAAATTATGTTTTTTGTAATAAGCTAGAGCATCTCGTTCACCCTGACGTGTGCGAGAAACTCTGCCAGCACGGGAAGTCCACCTACTACAAGTCGTGGTATAAAAAATGTAAACAAAGGGGAAAAAATGACAACAATACTGAGAAAAGAGAACGGAGAGGAAGTAAGAAAAGAAGGAAAGGTTTGTAGGCTGTGCAAAGTGGAATTGCCTCTGTCGGATTTCAACAAACAGGAGGGCGGCAAGTTCGGAGTGTCAGGTCGCTGCAAGAAATGCCAAAAGACCACTAAAGAAACAAGGATTACAAACAAAACAACAGGAAAAGTTTACAAAACCGCGACCGCCTTGAGAACATTTCCGGGGAGTGCCAGCATAACGTGGCAAACGGAATTGTGCAACCACGTTATTCAGGTCGTGAATAAAATAGTGGCGGAGAAGCTCGCCACCATAAGGGAAAACCTGTGCTGAAAATTTATGTGGCACTAATGGGTTTGATTATTTTAGCGATGGTTCTCTCTCGATAAACAGAGGGGTGGGATTAACACCTCACCCCCCTGTTTAAAAATAAATTTGACAACGCAAGCGACTTGTGCAAGAAGGGGGGGTATGACACTTGCGAATATCCAAAATAAACATTTCCGCATAGGGCAAACGGAGGCTTTCTACCTTCGCAAGTGTCAGCCTTCGCCTGTGCGGAATTGTGTATGTTGGAGGCAGTTATGAAATGGATTAGATTATGGCCAGACTATATTATCAATGGCACAACGTTTAGCGAGCTTGATGCAGAGACTAGGGGGGTTTGGTTCTCGTTGCTTGCCCTAGCTGGTTACTCTCCCCAACCGGGAACGATCTGCATATCTCAAGGCATACCATACACCAACGAACAAATGGCTGGGTTTCTTAAAATACCACTGCCAATCTTAGATAAAGCAATTATAAGACTAACGTCACCCGAAGTAAAGAAACTAACAGTCAACCCAGATAAAACATTAAGCGTTTCTAACTGGCTGAAATATCAGACAGAATACGAAAGACAAAAACCTTATAGACGAGGGTTACAAGGAAAGGTTACACAAAAAGGTTACGAAGAAAAGTTACCCATAGATACAGATACAGATACAGAAGTAGATACAGATACAGAAAAACAAATACTTCGTATTTGCAAAAAAGAAAAAAAAGCCCCGGCTAAAGCCGGGCGTTCTAGCGAACGCAGTAGGGGTTTTATTCATCCATACTTGCAAATCTTTACTACGCATTATGAGTCTAAGTTTGGGCGGCCGTATATCATAGGGGACTATGCACGCCACAACACTCAGGCTAAGGGGCTGGCGGCGCGGGTGTCGGAGTTCGATTTACTTACGGCCGTTCATAACTTTCTAAACGACAGCAACGAATTTGTCGTGGAGAATGGACATACATTTCCAATCTTCGTGACAAAGATCAACGCCTACCTAAAGGGCGAGAAAGTAAAAGGTGACTGGTGAACAAAGCGTTTTTTGAATCAAGGCTAGAAGAGGTGGCCCTTGCGTTTCAAGTATCGGTATCCTCCGACAAATGGAAACAACTCTGCCGAGTTTATTATCAGGCGCTTAATTCAAAGTTATCAGACAGTTCCTTCTCAGACATTTGCTCTGAGATGATTACCAAAGAAGAGAAGTTCCCTACTATCGCGAAGTTCTTTTTCTATCGCAAGATGAACTATAAGCCATTGGAATTTAAGGAAACTTCTTGCTATAGATGCAATGGAGCAGGCTCAGTAACTGGATTAAAAGACGGAAAGCAATACTGTTTTAGGTGTGATAAGTGTGATGGTTGGACTGGACGACTCTCAGAACAGATACCCACGTGGTCTAACACAAACGGGTTCTCACTTAAAAACTACGAGTGGGACGCCAGCGATGTGAATATTCTCAAGGGCTTGCTTATCCTTGGCAAAGATTCTGCGGCTTGGCGTAAAGCCCCTGAGGATACACAACAAGCAGCTCTAGAGTTTGAGACTGGAGGATGGGAACCAAGGAATGATATCTTTGAATGCACAGAAGACAACGACAAAGAACAATGCAGAGCACAGAGCATACGAAGAGAAGAAAAACGATACCTCGACCCGACGACCGGAGAAATAGTGTCATGGTGAAAAGGACAAGACCAAGGATGCCACTTGTGGCGAACGCTAAGGGGGTTTCCTGCGACGAAAGGGGTAGGGTGGCTAGGTGGGTAGCCAAACGGGGGGTCAACGCTTTAAATCGCATTTAAATGCGTCATCAAAGGGGGCTTATGAACAACAAAGATTTTCAGTTAGGGATGGAGAAGTTGGCCAGTAGGTGCGGGAAAGACCGGACAACGAGGGAGTGGGACGCGCTGATTAACCTTTACTTCCGGTCACTTAACCACATCGATGGGAGTATATTCTCGCAGATTGTGGACACTATCGACGTTCGGGAGTTCCCCTCGGTCATCGACATCGTCGTTCGGCAGGCCGAGATTGAGATCGGCGACAAGGGCGACAAGACCTGCATCGCCTGCAAGGGTTCGGGATTTCTCAAGGCGTTTCGCCGAGACAAAGAGAAACTCCGACGCATGGTGTTCCGTTGCACCTATTGCAAAACGTCGGAGAAATACACCAAGGTTTTACCTTGGGCGGATGTTTACGGGTTGAGCGGGGTGAATCTAGAGAAAGGGGGTGATGACGATGAAATATCTGTTAAAAATGAAAATTAATGCAGACCTGACCGAATCGTCTCTTAATTGGGCGGTTGAACAAATAGTAGAATGTGCAAGAGAAAATAAGGACGAACCCTACTTTGGTCTACGGGGACCTTATCATGCGGTGCTAGTTGTCAATCCGTTCCAGTTCAAAGAGGCGGAAATTATTTTAAAAAGAAAAGGGTGGGCGCACGTTCACGTAGAAAAAAGTTTGGCGCTGGAAGAAGACGAATGGTTTTTGAGGTGGGGGAAATATATAATTTTTTCAGAAGGAGCATAATATGTCTAATAATGCAAGTTTGTCTTATAAAATTATGCAGCCTTATACGTTGCCGAATGAATACAGCTTTTTCAAGATGAC
>Ga0172375_10006207_pt1 | contig 16864 bp, 12 predicted proteins | sample LakKiv1m_FD_114537 | JGI IMG/M metagenome (GOLD analysis project Ga0172375, IMG submission 114537) | Freshwater microbial communities from Kabuno Bay, South-Kivu, Congo - kab_092012_11.1m | ecosystem: Environmental > Aquatic > Freshwater > Lake | place: Democratic Republic of the Congo...
AACGAATCGACATCCTTGAAATCGAGCAATTTGTCGCCACCAACGTATACGAATTGAGCGCCTTTCAGCAGGCAAAACGGACGCTGACTGTTCGCCAGCTGGTAGGTGTCTACAATCGCATTATCGACCAGTGTGAGACCGATCCCAGCTTGAAGATCGCGATGGGATAGCGCGGTGGACACGTTTTCTCCCGAAAAACGAAGCGACATTATGCGCCGCGTGCGCTCAACCGATACAACTCCAGAAAAGAAGGTCCGCTTCCTCCTCCATAAGCTTGGATTTCGGTTTCGTCTGCACAGAAGCGATCTCCCAGGAAAGCCGGACATCATCCTTCCTAAACACTGTGCCGTCGTTTTTGTGCACGGATGTTTTTGGCACAGGCATCAGGGCTGTCCCTATGCAACAACACCCGCCAGCCGTCAGGAATACTGGTTGCCCAAATTCAAACGGACCGTTGAACGGGACAAAAGAAATCAAGAGGAGCTGCGCAATAAAGGGTGGAATGTGATTGTTATCTGAGAATGTGAGACGAAGGACATAGCAAAAATTGCCGAAAATCTTTTGAAGTTTCTTGAACGCGGTAAATCATTCGAATGGTTTGAGCAAGTCCCATCGGTACAAATGGCTGCAGAACAAGGAGAAGAATACCTTCCCTGAACCGAAATGCAGGATTAACGTTCGAAACATGCGGGCCTTTCGCAATTTTCAAGAATCTCGACTACAATAAAAAAGAATCAAAGCTTCGCCTGGTGATGCGGGGCAGTAAGGCGCATATGAGTTCTTGAACAGAAAGAGATCAGCCGATGATTCCGGGCAGGGCTGCGGGATCGGCGAGGATGAAGTCGGCGCCGGCCTGCAACAGCTCCCGGCGCAGGTTTTCCGGTTCGGCCGAGGAAAAGATGACCCCCACGCCCCGGTAGCCGGTCCTGGATGACCGGGCCGCCTGCATGTCGTCGGGCATGTCGCCCAGATAATAACATTCGCTGAACCCTTTGCCGATCAGGCGAGGGATCCGGTCGAGCATGTAGGGATCGGGCTTTTTCAGAGAGATCCGTTTGCCGCGTTCGGCAAGGATCCGCTCTTCCTCCCGCGTGCAATCATCCAGCGTGATCACGAGTTGAAAATATTTCCGCAGGTCAAAATGGTCCAGCGGAAAATCCGCCTCCGCCTGCGGGCGGCCGGTGGCGATCGCCAGGATGTGATTCCGGGAGAGATTTGCAAGCAGGGCCGGGTTTATCAGCAGGCTTTCCCGGTGGATCAGACCCTCTCCCCGGTAGAAGCGGAGAACGGGGACACCTTGCTGCAAGGTTTCCCCGTAAAGTGCAGTGAAGAGTGACGGTCCGAGGTAGATCTCCTGGAAGATCCTCTTGATCACGTTGCCGGTGAGGACGTCTCCCTGAAAGCAGGCCGCCACAAAGGGGTCGTTTCGCTGGCCGCAGCGACTGAGGAGCTCCATCAGCGGGCGGGGAGTGGTTTTCAGGAAGTCAATCAGTTCCGACAGGTCGCAACCACGAATCGTCCCTTCCCATCCGGGCAAGTCATTCGGAGATGAAGGCTCGGCGGGTGTTTTGACCTTCGCAAACAGGAGATGGAGGGTCAGGGCAGTCAGGTCCCAGTCGTTGTTCAGGCCGCCGGTCTGCTTGAGTTCCGCCAGGTCGGTAAGCGGGAAGAGCGGATCGGGCAATCTCCCGAAGCCCTTTGCCCCGGCGAAAAAGAGCCTCGCCGTTTTGCGGGCTGTCTCCCGGTAGGAGCCGGAGACGTCGATCAGGACGCCGTCCATATCAAAAACGATCAGTTTCGGCAGTTTCATGGCCATTCTGGGACCTTTTGCAAAAGGCGCTTCGACGCGGGGAGACCTTGCTCCCGTGGGAGAGTTTCCCACGGCTTTTCTATTCCATCGCAGGTTGCCTGTCAAACAGAATCGCGCGGACCGTTTCCCGGAAATATACTTTTCATTTGCTAATTTAACGAACAGGATGTATTTATCTTCCGGTTAAATTTCAGGGTGATGCCGCCCGAGTCGTTGCCATCATTTTCATGCGCACACGGTTTTCTGGATTCCCGCTTTCGCGGGAATGACAAGAGGGGGCGTTTTTCGACCTTTTACGAGGTCGCTAATCTTGATGAAGGTGGGGAAATCGTATTGAAACCGGCGGACCTCAAGAACGGTCGGCGGAACCTGGGGAAATCCTCCCTGCGGGTCTGTCTTCTCACCTACCGCGGAAATCCCACCTGCGGGGGGCAGGGGGTGTATGTCAAGTACCTGAGCCGGGCGCTCCGGGAGCTCGGACACGAGGTCGATGTTCTGTCGGGGCCTCCCTATCCGGAGCTCGATGAAGGCATCGCCCTCCACAAAATTCCCGGTCTGGACCTTTACAACCCGGAACATCTCTTCAAGGTCGCCAACATCCGGGATCTCTCCTCGCCGCTCAACCAGTTCGAATTTCTCAGCATGTGTTTGGGGGGATTCCCGGAACCCTTCACCTTTGGGTTCCGCGCCCACCGCCATCTGCGCATGGGCCGGAACGGATATGATATCATCCATGACAACCAGAGCCTCTCCTACGGCCTGCTCGGCATTGCCGCGGGCGGCTATCCGACGGTGGTCACCATCCACCATCCGATCACCGTGGACCGGGATACGGAGATCAAGGCGGCGGGAAGCTGGCTCCGCCGGCTGAAGGTCCGGCGCTGGTATTCCTTTTTGACCATGCAGAAGCGGGTCTCCCGGCGGATCCCGAAGATCATTACCGTCTCCGAATGTTCGAAGCGGGACATCGGCCGGGAGTTCCACCTGCCCGCCGAGCGGTTCCGCGTTGTTCCGAACGGAATCAACACGGACTACTTTTATCCGCTGAGCGGGGTCAAGCGGGCGGACGACGTGATCCTGGTGACGAACAGCGCCGACACGCCGCTCAAGGGACTGCGCTACCTGTTAGTGGCAGTCGCGGAGATCCGCCGGGAAAGGGCGATCCGCGTCGTCGTCATCGGGAAACCGAAGGAGAACGGAGTGATCGAACGCCTGGTCGCGGAACTTTCTCTCGGCGATGCGGTCCGTTTCACCGGCCGGATTGCGGATCGGGAATTTGCCCGCTATTACGCCGAGGCGACGATGGCCGTCATCCCCTCGCTCTATGAGGGGTTCGGCATGCCGGCCGGCGAGGCGATGGCCTGCGGCGTGCCGGTGATCAGTACGACGGGCGGCGCACTCCCCGAGGTGGTGGGGGATGCCGGGATCCTGGTGCCGCCGGGGGACGAGGCGGCCCTGCGGGATGCCATCGCGGCCCTGCTGAATGATCCGGAGAGACGCACGAGGCTCGGCGAGGCGGGGCTTGCGAGGGTGAGAAATTCGCTGACCTGGCGTCACGCCGCACTGAAAACCGTCGAGGTTTACCGGGAGGCGATCGATGCTCACGGTTGACTTCAGTCAGATCCCGCTGCGGGAGGGGATGCGGGTTCTCGATGCCGGCTGCGGAAGCGGGAGACATATCTGCGAGTCATTCCGGACGCCGGGCATCGATGTCGCCGGCGTCGATCTGAACCGGGACGATCTGGGCAAGACGAAGGGATTTCTCACCCTGATGGCAGAGGAACGGAAAGGACGCTGGCTCGTGGCGCAGGCCGATGTCACGAACCTGCCCTTTGCCACCGGCAGTTTTGACGTCGTCATCTGTTCCGAGGTCCTGGAGCATATCGAAGACAATCGAACCGCCGTCGCGGAACTCGTCCGCGTCCTAAAGCCGGGAGGGGATCTGGTCGTCACGGTGCCGCGCTTCTGGCCCGAGCGGATCTGCTGGGCGATTTCCCGGGCCTATCACCGCGAACCCGGCGGACATATCCGGATCTACAAAAAGAACGAATTATTATCGCTTCTGGAGGCGGCGGGCGCCCGTTGCCGGCGGATCCGATACCGGCACGGTCTCCATGCCCCTTACTGGTGGCTCCGGTGCCTTGTGGGACACAAGAATGAAACCTTTCCGCTGGTCAAGGCGTACCGAAAGTTCCTTGAATGGGACATCATGAAACACCCCCCGCTGACGGCCTGGATGGATCGGATTCTGAACCCGTTGATCGGCAAGAGCATCATCTTCTATCTGAAAAAAGGATACCGCTGATGGAATTACCCCTTTCACAAAGCCTTGTCCAATCGCAAGTCGAAATAGACGCCATCGCGGACTTCATCGTCGGCGTGCAGAAACCGAATGGAGAGATCCCCTGGTCCGTGGGCGGCAAGACCGATCCCTGGGATCACGTGGAAAGCGCGATGGGGCTTAGCGTCGCCGGTCGGCTCCGGGAGGCGGAGCTGGCCTATCGCTGGATGGAATCGACGCAACTGCCCGACGGGAGCTGGTGGTCGGCGACACGGGACGGCGTTCCGGAGGACAAGACCCGTGACAGCAACGTCTCTTCCTACATCGCCGTCGGGGCTTACCACCATTTCCTCATCACGGGCAAGCTCCGTTTTCTCCGCCGATTATGGCCGACGCTGGAGGCGGGGATCGATTACGCCGTCGGACTTCAGGCCGATACCGGCGAGATCCACTGGGCGAAGAACGGCGAGGGAGTCGTCGACAGAATGGCGCTGCTGACCGGCTCCAGTTCGGTCTATATGAGCCTCAAGTGCGCCCTCGCCATTGCCGCGCTTCTGGGGAAAAAACGTTCGGACTGGGAAGCGGCGGGACAGAAGCTCGGCGATGCAATCCGACATCGTCCCGGCCTATTCAATATGATGAAGGCGCGCTATGCGATGGACTGGTATTACCCCGTGCTCTGCGGCGCGGTGACCGGCGAAGAGGCCCGCAAGAGGATCGACCGCTCCTGGGAGAAGTTCGTCGTCCCCGAATGGGGGGTGAAGTGCGTCTGCGATCAGCCCTGGGTCACGACCGCTGAGGCCTCCGAGCTGATCCTGACCCTGGCGGCGGTCGGAGAATACGAGCGGGCGGCCATCGTCTTCAGCTGGATCTGCGACAAGAAATTCGATGACGGCTCTTATTGGATGGGGGTAACATTTCCCGACGGCGTGATCTGGCCCGAGGAGAGGACCTCCTGGACGGCCGCGGCCGTTCTGCTGGCCCACGACGCCCTCCACGACATCACGCCGGCCGGCCGTCTCTTCAGCCACAGCTTCTGGAACGGAAACGGAATTCCCCGGGAATGCAAAAGGATCTCCTTCGGTGCGTCCGATCGTCGGAACCCATCCGCCTTCCATACGAGTCGAGGTTGATTTCCGTGCGAAGAGACCATCGCCCCCATATCCTCAAACGCCTCGATCTGAATTTTCAGAAATGGTACGTAAACCATTATCTCCGCGCGCAGTTTGAACATCTCGGACATGGGTGCACCTTCATGAAACCCTGGTATGTCGAGATCTTCGGTGGACCCGTCACGCTGGGAGACTATGCCACCGTAATCGCCACACCGGACCGCAAGGTCCGATTGACCGTCTGGTCCTCGCTGGGGGGGGAGGGAAGAATCGAGATCGGGAACTGCTGCCTCCTCTGTCCCGGCGTCCGAATCAGCGCCGCGACCGAGATCGTGATCGGGGAGAGCTGCATGCTGGCCCACGGGGCCTTCGTGACCGATTCGGACTGGCACGGCGTTTACGACCGGGGCCTTCCGATCGGCCATACGGTTCCCGTTCATATCGGAAAAAACGTCTGGATCGGGGACAGCGCCATCGTCTGCAAGGGGGTCCGGATCGGTGAAAACAGCATCATCGGCGCCGGTTCCGTGGTGGTCCGGGATATCCCTGCCAATGCGGTGGCCGCGGGAAATCCGGCCATAGTCTTAAAATATCTCGATGCCGGCAGGCCGATGAAGACGCGCGCCGACTGGCTGGCCGACCCCGGGGCGCTCGCCGCCCAGTTCGAGGAGATTGACCGTCATTTCATGAAAGACAACACCTGGATCGGATGGATTCGTTCGCTTGTCTTTCCGAGAAGGGGAGACTGAGTTGTATCCCGGAGAAGTACGATGAACAGGGTGCTAAAAAACGGCCAGATGGGGCAGGCCGATCAAAAACGTTCAGATGCAAGGCGTGCAAAAACCGAAGAGCGAGTCGTATATGAAAATACGTCGAGCGATGAGGTTTGCCGCATAACGCAGCAGATGAGCGTTTTTCATCGGCCTGTGAGAGTCGCCATTGTCGCGCCGCCTTACCCTCTGGAAGAGGCGCCCGCGCCGCCGCTCGGTGTTACCTATGTCGCCGCCGCCTTCGAGACGGCCGGCGCGGAGGTCCGGATCTTCGATTATATCGTCAGCTGCTACACGCCGGAAAAAATCCGGATGCAGATTGACGCCTTCCGGCCCGATGTCCTCGGATCGACCTCTGTAACGCTGAATTTCCCGGGCGCCGCGGAGATCGTCTGCGAGGCCAAACGGCATCGGCCCTCGCTCATCACCTTGATGGGGGGACCCCACGTCTCCTTTGCTGCCGAGCGGACGCTGAAAGACTATCCGGGGATTGATCTCATCGTGGCCGGGGAAGGGGAGGGGACTATCGCCGAACTGATGGCCGAGGGGTTCCATCCCGGGAAATGGGAAAAGATCCCCGGGCTGGTCTTCCGCCGCAACGGCGGTATCGTCGATACCGGTCCCCGCCCTTTCATCGAAGACCTCGATACGCTGCCCCTTCCCGCGCGCCATCTTCTCCCGCTGTCTCGCTATCAGGCCCTCGGTTATTCGATCAGCATCATCACCTCCCGCGGCTGCCCCTATTCCTGCATCTTCTGCCAGGGACGCCGCATGGTCGGAAATCGGATTCGTCAGAGAAATGCCTCTCTGGTCGTGGACGAGATCGAGGAGATCCTCTCCTACGGCATCGATCGGATCAACGTGGCGGATGATCTGTTCGTCTCCAGCCGGGGGAAGGTGAGGGAGGTCTGCGACGAAATCCTTAATCGCGGTCTCCGGTTCTGCTGGAGCGCCTTTGCCCGGGTGAATACAGTCGATCTGGAGACCCTGAAGCTGATGCGCGAGGCGGGCTGCGACAGCATCAGTTTTGGGGTGGAAACGGGAAACCCGGAGATGCTGAAGATGATCCGCAAGGGGATCACGCTGGATCAGGTCCGGCATGCGGTATCCCTCTGCCGGGAGGCGGGAATCATTGCCCACACCTCCTTCATCGTCGGCCTGCCCGGCGAAACGGCGGAGACCCTCCGGGAAACGGGGGAGTTCGCCGCAAGTCTCGGTTCGCTGTATGGATATCATTTCCTGGCCCCCTTTCCCGGGACGACGGTCCGTGAGGAGGTGGAGCGGTACGATCTGGAAATCCTGACTGATGACTGGACCCGGTATGACGCGAACAGCGCCATTGTGCGGACCGCCGCCCTTTCTCCGGAGGAGATGAACAGTTTCGTGGCGGATTTCGAATCCACGATCGCAAAGGCCTGGGAAGAGATGGTTCAGGGATATCATGACGGAACCAACACGCCGGGGATCGACATGCAGGTCGAAGGTCATTTCCGGATGAAGCTGGTCTATCGCCTGCTTTCGGAAGACCTGATCGAAAAATGGGGCGCAATTCCAGCATCGGATCTTGAAGGAAGTACGGACCTTCCCCAAGAGGCGCTTTGCCGCCGGATCGAAGAAGCAACCGGCGTCGAAGGGGGGCTGATCCGCCGGACGATCCGGGGATTCGTCGAGAAAGGTTACATCCGCGCCGCGATCTTAGGCGGGGAATATCGCTGGCACTGGACGCACAACAACCGCATCGACCGTCTGTATGCGGAGCCGGAGTCAACCGCCGATCCTGGCCCATTGATCCCTTGAGCGTCCGGTGAGAAGGCCTGTCGATGCCCTGCGCAGAACGCCCAGCGTACAGGTCATGGGCAACTCCTCAAAGAGACCGGAGTCGAGGGCCATGCGGTGGATGCAGCGGGGCGCCTGGCCTCCCTTCGCCGGATCGGGAAAGATATCATGGATAACCAGATAGCCGCCCGGGAGGAGATGCGAAACCCAGGCGTTGTAATCGGTGAAAACCGCCTCGAAGGTGTGGCCGCCGTCGATGAAAATCAGACTGAGCGGCGTGGTCCAGAAGCGGGCGACGACCGCGGAACGGGAGACGATCGGCACGACCGTATCGTCGAGACCCAGCTCCCGGATCGTATTCCTGAACGCGGGGAAGGTGTTGATCCGCCCCGTCGCCGGGTCCAGGAGCTCCGAATCGAAATATTCCTGCCCCGGCTGCTGCTCTTCCGACCCCTCGTGATGATCTATTGAAAACAGAACTCCCCCCGCTTCCCGGCATCCGAGTCCCAGATAGGCGGAGGAGCGACCGCAGTAGCTGCCGATCTCCAGGCAGGGACCGCGCCGGGCGGCGTCGCGGGCCAGTTCGTACAGACGGGCGGTTTCCTCATCGGCCATAAATCCCTTGAAACGGATCTGTTTGAGTTCATCGACATCCATCGCTCTTGGCCTTCCTCTCCTGAAAAAAATGGATTTTCGTAACTGATATGAGAATATACAATTCTCGTGTCCGAAAGGCAAGCCCTGCGGTCCGGCTTGTTGGAAAATACACATCGTTCTTTTCATAAAAATCCCCTTGACCTTATCAATATCTGGTAGTATGTATATGCATAACCCCAATATGTTGCGTTTGTCGTCGGATCGGGGACATCTTAAACCATCTCGGAGAAGGGGAGCACTCCATGCACGCAAGGATCAAGAAGAGAGACGGCCGTCTGCTGAAGTTCAACGCGGAGAAGATTACCAATGCCATCGCCAAGGCCGGAGCGGCAAGCGGCGAGTTTGATCATTCGGTCGCAAAGACGCTGACCATCCGTGTTCTGAATCTGGCCGAAAAAATCTTTGACAACCGCATCACCAACGTCGAGGAAATTCAGGACATCGTCGAGGAGGTTCTCCTCTCTTCCCCATATCGCAAGACGGCGAAGGCCTACATCATCTATCGCGAACAGCATGCCCGTCTCCGGGAAATCACCAACAAGATGGAGGTGGATCTGGTCGATCAGTATCTCAAAAATATGGATTGGAAGATTCACGAAAACAGCAACATGGATTACTCCCTGCAGGGGTTGAACAATTACATCTCCTCCGAGGTCAGCAAGGTCTACTGGCTCAACGAGATCTATTCGCCGGAGATCCGCCGGGCGCATACGGAGGGGGATTTTCATATCCATGATCTCAGCCTGCTTTCGGTCTACTGCGTGGGGTGGGATCTCTTCGATCTGCTCATGGAGGGATTCCGCGGGGTCTCCGGCAAGGTCGAGAGCAAGCCGGCCAAACACCTCCGCAGCGCGCTGGGCCAGGTGGTCAATTTCTTCTACACCCTTCAGGGGGAAGCCGCTGGGGCACAGGCTTTTTCTAACTTTGACACGCTGCTCGCCCCCTTCATCCGCTGCGACAAGCTGAACTACCAGGAGATCCGGCAGGCGCTTCAGGAGTTCATCTTCAACATCAATGTCCCCACCCGGGTGGGTTTCCAAACGCCTTTTACCAACGTGACGCTCGATATCACGGTGCCGCGCTATTATGCCGACAAAAATGTCATTATCGGCGGCAAGCCTCAGAAGGAGACCTATGCGGAATTTCAGGAGGAGATGAATCTCTTCAACAAGGCATTTCTCGAAGTGATGGCCGCCGGCGACGCCAAAGGGCGTGTTTTTACCTTCCCCATCCCCACTTACAGCATCACAAAGAATTTCAAATGGGATGACCCGAAATTCGAAGGCCTCTGGGAAATGACGGCCAAATATGGCGTGCCCTATTTTTCCAATTTCATCAATTCGGATATGAATCCGGAGGATGCCAGAAGCATGTGTTGCCGGCTGCGGATAGACAACCGGGAGCTGCAGAAACGGGGAGGGGGACTGTTCGGTTCGAATCCCCTGACAGGCTCCATCGGGGTTATCACCATCAATATGCCCAGAATCGGTTATCTGGCGGATGCGGAAGAGGCTTTCATGGAGCGTCTTGAAAAATTGATGGTCACGGCCAAAGAGAGCCTTGAAGTCAAGAGAAAGGTGCTGGAGAAATTCACCGACGGGAACCTCTATCCCTATACGAAACACTACCTCCGGAATGTCAAGGAGCGGTTCGGCGAATACTGGAAAAACCACTTTTCCACCATTGGTCTCGTGGGGATGAATGAGGCCTGCCTCAACCTCCTCGGTCAGGACATCACGACCCCGGAAGGGCAAAGGTTTGCAAAAAAGGTCCTGGATTTCATGCGCAACCACCTGGTTCTGTTTCAAAAGGAGACGGGAAACAACTACAATCTGGAATCGACGCCGGCCGAGGGGACCTCTTATCGTCTTGCCAAATCCGACAAGGAGAAATACCCCGACATCCTTTGCGCCAATGAGGAAAATTTCAAGGTTAGAAAGGGCGAACCTTTCTATACGAACTCCACGCAACTGCCCGTGAACTATACCGATGACGTCTTTGAGGCCCTCGACCTGCAGGATGAGATCCAGACCAAGTACACCGGCGGGACGGTTTTCCACACCTATGCCGGGGAACGCATTTCCGACCCCCGGGCCGTGAAAACCCTGATCAGGAAGATCTGCACAAATTATCATCTCCCCTACCTGACCTTTACCCCCACCTTCAGCATCTGCCCCTCGCACGGATATCTGAACGGAGAGGTGGCGACCTGTCCTACCTGTGAAGAGGCCTGCGAGATCTACTCCCGGGTGGTGGGATATCTCCGACCGGTCAAGCAATGGAACAAGGGAAAGCAGGCGGAATTTAATCTCCGAAAAGAATACAGGTTCTAAAAGATGAAGATCGGGGGGCTGCAGAAATTCTCACTGATCGATTATCCGGGGCGAATCAGCGCTATCCTCTTTACCCAGGGATGCAACTTCCGCTGTCCCTACTGTCACAACCCGGAACTGGTCGACCCCGCTCAATACGGGCCGATTCTGCCCGAGGAAGAGGTGATCTCTTTTCTGGAAAAGAGACGGGGCAAGCTGGACGCCGTAACTGTGACCGGCGGCGAACCTACGCTGCAGCCGGATCTCAATCGATTTCTTCAGGGGATCAAAGATATGGGTTATCTCACCAAGATCGATACCAACGGATCGAATCCCGATGTTCTGGAGAGGCTGATCCGCGGCTGTCTGGTCGACTATCTGGCCATGGACGTCAAGGGACCTCTCCAGAAATATGAACGGATTGCCAATGTGAAGGTTAAAACCGCAATGATCCGGAGAAGCATCGAACTCATCACGTCTTCAGGGATTGAGCATGAATTCCGGACAACCGTCGTCCGTTCGCAGCTTGATAACGAAGACCTGATCGCAACCGCAGAATTGCTGAAAAAGGGATTGTATGTTCTGCAGTCCTTTGTCCCTGCGAAAAGCCTGGATCATGAATTTCTGACTGAAATATCTTATTCGCCTGAGGAATTTGCCGACATTCAGAAAAATCTGGAAAGTAAACATCTCCGCGTTTTAATCCGTTGACGGAAGATCCGAAATACTTCATAATGCGCTTGGTGAAGGTCGCGTTCGGACAGTTCAAAGACAGAAAGCAGGTGATATATGGGCGAAAAGGCTAAAGACTTCCCCGGTCCGGCGGGCGGCACTCCTCTCAACCATCTGAACGGCCACGGGGAGGCGGAGACTCGGGAATTCAGCGAAATTCAGATAGAACAGATCCGAAGGCTGACTAGGATTGGTACGGCGCTTTCAGCGGAGCGGAATATCGAGCGTCTGTTCGAAATGATCGTTGAAGAGGCGCGGGAATTCACCGGCGCCGACGGCGGGACGCTCTACATCATGTCCGACGATGAAACTGCACTGCAATTTGCCATTGTGCAGACGGAGACCCTTCATGTCCGGATGGGGGGGACCGGAGGGAAGATCACCTGGAATCCGGTCCGGCTGCAAAATCCCGACGGTTCGCCCAACCACGGGAATGTCTCTGCCCATGTTGCATTGACCGGAAATACCGTCAATATCCCCGATGTCTACGATGCCGGGGGGTTTGACTTCCGGGGGACAAAAAAATTCGACTCTCAGACAGGGTTCCGCTCCAAATCGATGCTCGTGGTCCCCATGAAAAACCATGAAAATGATATCATCGGCGTTCTGCAATTGCTCAATGCCAGAGATGAAGAACGTCGAGACGTTGTCTCTTTCTCCCCTAAATGCCAGGAAATGACGGAATCCCTCGCCTCCCAGGCCGCCGTGGCCCTTTCCAACAACCGCCTCATTCATGACCTCGAAGTCCTGATGGAATCCTTTATCCGCGCCATTGCGACAGCCATCGATGAAAAGTCGCCCTATACCGGAGGTCATGTACGGCGCGTGGCCGGGCTGTCCATGGAGATCGCCCGGAAGATCAATGATATGAAGGACGGTCCCTATGCGGATGTTTGTTTTTCGGATGATCAGTTGAAGGAATTGCAGACCGCGGCCTGGCTCCACGACGTGGGGAAGGTAACGACACCCGAGTATGTGGTTGACAAGGCAACGAAGTTAGAAACGATTTTTGACCGGATCGAGCTCCTGAGGCTCCGTTTTGAATTGTGCGGACTGCAAGCCAAGCTGCGGAAGTCGAACCACGAGGCGATTCCAGAATTGGCGCAGATGGAACAGAATGATGAGATGGAAAACACCCTTCGGGAGGAATTCCATTTATTATCGGATGCCAATAACGGAAGTGAACGGATGTCGGATGAGATGATGGACAAGGTCAGGGCGATCGCTGCGAGAACCTGGGAGCTGAATGGGAAAAGGGAGCCCCTTCTTTCACCCGAGGATGTGGAAAACCTGAACATTCGCCAGGGGACCCTGTCTGCGAGGGAAAGGTCGATCATCCAGAATCACGCCACGATGACCTACAAGATACTCTCTCAATTGCCGTTCCCCAAGAAGCTGAGACATGTGCCCGACTTCGCGGCCGCCCATCACGAAACACCCAACGGAAAAGGCTATCCGAGAGGCCTCAGCGCCGCTCAGATTTCCCTTCAGTCTCGAATCCTGGCCCTGGTGGACGTATTCGAGGCCCTGACGGCCAAGGACAGACCCTACAAGAAGGGAAAAACTCTTTCCGAGGCCATGCACACCCTGGAGATGATGGCTAAAGACGGATATATCGATCCGGACCTTTTTGCCCTTTTTCAAAGGGAAAAGATCCACCTCGACTACGCACGCCATGAATTGAGTCCCCAGCAGATCGATTCCGCCGGCTAAGGTTGACGGTTTCGTAAAAAGACCGGATGCTGCGTTGCGCTTCCTCCTTCGTCATTGCGGCGTACGCCACAGTACGCCTCATTCCTCAGGATTCGCGCGCCTTGCCTGCGGACATTTTACGAAGCCGTCCCAAACGGCGTCACCCGTATCGATCCTGTTGTGAAGGCGTCTGCCGAATTGTTGCCAATCGATGCGGCAGCGGTGGTTGGCAAGGCTGTCCCAGAAAAGTTCCCGGTGATGTTCCGAGAGGAAATGCCGCAGGGGAAGATCAGTGCGGAAGTGAATCGATTTCCTTTTTGATCTCGCTCCATTTTGGGTGGTCCGTAGAAAAATCCTTCAGGGCGGCCTTCAGGTGAAAAAGAGCACTGTCCACTTTACCCTTTTTCTTGAAATAACGACCGAAGTAGTAGTGTGAATCTCCCGTCTGGCCTGTCTTCCCGTAAACCATCGCCAGGTTGTAGAAGATCTCCGGATCATCCGGACGCCTCGCCTCCAGTTTTTTATACAGACGGAGCGCGCCGGGCAAATCGCCCAGGGCCGCAAGGGTTTTCCCAAGATGAAGATTTGCATCCACATCGTTTTCCCGGAGTCTGGTTGCGCGGCGGAGACTCTGGGCGGCATCATCGAATTGTCCGAGCTTGAATAAGGCAATCCCCAGGTCGCGGAGAATATCCGAATCGTCCGGTGAAAGGCGAAGAGCCTTCCGGAAATGTTCGAGAGCCTCCCTGGTCATCCCCATCCTGTCCTCGGTTATGGCCAGACCGTAGAGGAGATCCGGATCTTCCGGATGCTCGTTCAGATCCTTCTGAAAATAGGGAAGATTGGCATCCGGAGACTTTGCGTCGAGGAGCAGGATGACCTGTATCCGTCTCAAATGCCCAATGATATGATCCGCTCCACCCCGGTTGTATGTGGTTTGAAGCAGGGCGTCGATGTAATGGCTTCTTTCATCGGTTCCCGGATGGGTGAGAAAATAGGAAGGGATGGTGTTGGAGTAATATTCGTAACGCCTCATGATTTTTAAAAAATCCAGCATAGCTCTTCCGTCGTATCCGGCGGCGACAAGATAGGACAAACCTGTGCGGTCGGCCGCTTCTTCCTGTTGTCGACTGTACTTCAGGGAAAGGGATGTCGCCGCGGCCATGGAAAAACTGGCCACTGCGGCGGTGAGGTCCCCGCCTCCGCCCAGAAATGCGCCGGCGAGGATGGCCGCCAGTGTGGAGATGCTGAGTTTCGTCGACCTGTCGATGATTTCCGCAATGTGCCGGCCGTTTACATGCGCAATTTCATGGGCAAGGACGCCGGCCAGCTCCGCTTCATTTTCGACAAGGTTGATCAGTCCCTGATTCACATAGACATATCCCCCCGGCGTTGCAAATGCGTTGATCGCGGAGCTCCGGATAATGGAAAATTGAAAATCAAATGGCGCCTTTTCGCTGAAAGCAAGAACCCGCTCGCCCAGAAGCGCAAGGTAGCTGTTGGCCTGTTCGTTCTGCAGAAGGAAATGTCCCTTCTGTAATTTTTCGTAGAATTCCTTTCCCAGTTTCTTTTCATCCTCGATCGTGAAGGATGCCTCGGCCACCCCCGGTAAAATACACCTCAGCAGAAGCAGGGAGAATAAAAAAAATATAATGTAGTATTTCAATGATATATATCTCGTATGCAAGGTGAACCTCTTGCCCTTTTCCTTACCTTTTCCGGGGAGGAATTTTTTCAAAATTCAGCTTAATCTTACCCTTTTTGCACGATGTAATCAATATATTCCTGGCTCGATGTCAGTCAATCCATCCGACCGGAGACCGAGACGGCTGATGGAAGAAAGACTCTTTTACTGATCGGAAGCTTGTCCGATACAGGTCTGTGTGGTATAGAACCGCCGAACATTGAGGAGGGGTAAATTGAAAAGACGCCCGATCATCACGATTGACGGTCCGGCGGGGGCCGGCAAGAGCACGATCAGCAAGCTCCTCGCATCGCGGCTTTCCTTCATTTGTCTGGATACGGGCGCGCTTTATCGGGCCGTGGCGTACCGATTGAAATGCAAGGGATGGAACGGCGCGGCGGGGACCATTGCCGATTCAGGCCGGCTCCTGAATGTATCGCTCAAGCATGAGGCAGGACGGATCCGGATTATTGTTGATGGCGAGGATGTCTCGGAGAAGATACGGACCGAGGAGATCGGCCTTCTGGCGTCGAGAATATCCGCCCTTCCGCAGATTCGGGAGAACCTCCTTCCTGTACAGCGAAAGTTGGCCGCTGCCGGAGGGGTTGTCGCAGAAGGACGCGATATGGGAACAATTGTTTTTCCGGATGCGGACGTCAAATTCTTTCTCGATGCGTCGGTGGAAGAAAGGGCGAAAAGGCGATATCTGGAGATGGTCTGCAAGGGTGAACGGGTCAACCTCTCGGAGATCGAAAATGATCTGCTTCTTCGGGACCGCCAGGACCGCGGGCGTTCCATTGCGCCCCTCGTTATCCCCGCGGAAGCCGTCGTCGTCGATTCCTCGAATCAATCCATTCCGCAAGTCGTCGATTTCATGATATCCGTTGTAGAACGTGTCTGTCCGCTTCGGGAATGTTTTTTGCCTGAATTCACTTGATATTTAAAAATCGGTGTGTTAGTGAATCGAAGTGCGTAATGAGATCACAAAACTTTCAGGGGGTGTGGGTTGAATGGGTAACGATGATAACTCAATCTCAAATCAGGATGCAAGCAGCGAAATCGGTGAAGAAAAGACGGCGGAAATCCCCGGTGATTCACTACAGGGGAAAGAAGAGAGTGTCGGCTTCAAGGAGCTTTACGAACAGAGTCTGCAGTCCGTTCAGATGGGCGGCGTTTTAACCGGCAAGGTGGTGCAGATCAACGCGGACACCGTCATGGTGGATATTGGATGGAAGACGGAAGGATATATTCCGGCGAGGGAACTGCGCGATGATCAGGGTAATATCACCATCAACGTCGGGGATGAGATCGAGGTTCTTGTGGATCGCCGCGATCAGGATGGAAACCTCGTCCTTTCAAGAGACAAAGCCGCCAAAATCAAAATTTGGGATGATGTGAAGCTTGCCTGTGAGCAGAATACCCCCGTCAAAGGAACGGTCATTGAAAGGGTGAAGGGAGGGCTTTCCGTGGATATCGGCATTCCCGCCTTTCTTCCCGGGTCCCAGGTGGATATCCGCCCGGTCAGGGACCTGGACCGGTACGTTGGCCAATCCTTTCTGTTCAATGTACTGAAATACGACAGAAAAAGAAATAATGTCGTCCTGTCGCGCCGAACCATTCTGGAAAAGGAGAGAGAAGCCGAAAAACTCGATACGCTGCAGAATATCGAAGAAGGAAAGATTGTCGAGGGCGTGATCAAGAATATCACCGATTACGGTCTTTTCATCGATCTGGGTGGCATCGACGGACTGCTTCATGTGACCGATATATCATGGGGAAGGATCACACGGCCTTCCGACCATTTCTCCAAGGGAGAAAAGATCCGGGTCAAAGTGCTTTCATTCGACCGGGAGAAGGAACGGGTCGCTTTGGGTCTCAAGCAATTGGCGCTGAATCCCTGGGAAACGATCAAAGACAAGTACCCCATCCATTCCGTCGTCGAAGGTCGTGTCGTGAATCTGACCGACTACGGCGTTTTTGTGGAACTGGAGACCGGGGTAGAGGGACTGATTCATGTGTCGGAGATGTTCTGGACGCG